>Ga0105162_1000493_pt1 | contig 25894 bp, 29 predicted proteins | sample JNZ201metaG_FD_81532 | JGI IMG/M metagenome (GOLD analysis project Ga0105162, IMG submission 81532) | Hot spring microbial communities from Jinze hot spring, China to study Microbial Dark Matter (Phase II) - JNZ 20120812A | ecosystem: Environmental > Aquatic > Thermal springs > Hot (42-90C) >...
ATTCTAGAATGTGACGCATTGAATGTAGTTAGCTCAGGAGTTCTACTAGCATGTATCTCAAAGAAGAACTTAATGGGAATTGAGAAGATAGAAGACAAGATTATGGGAAAAATAAAAGAGAAGAAAATGCCTAATATTGTCGTGAAAGCCGATAAGAGCGAAGAGAAGATTACTGGACAAATAATTGATGAACTTAGGAGAATCTATGAAGAGTCTAGTTAAACCCTAGTAATGAATGCATGTGTCTGCGATGAGATTTTATTAAAGCTTGAGAATTGTTTATGGGAGGTGTTGGACGCTGCCCCTAGCATCTAAAATATTTGATATTAAGCCCGATACTTCTTTAGAAGAAATCGCTGAGAAGCTTAAAGATTATAGAATTGCTGAAGAAAGAGAGGAAGAAGGTGAAAAATTCGAATTAATTACTGAAGTCAGAGACTTAGACTTGAAGAAGAATAGGCTGGAGGGAATCTTCAGTAAAGATAAGATAATACTGATACCCCAAAGGGGTAGAACCGTACCTATTGTGAAGACTACTCAAGCTAGAATTGTTTTTAGCAAGGAACATGGAATGACTTTGCTTACCGTTGTACAGGAGAAACATTTCGCGAATGCTGTTGCCTCTCTTCTTTCTCATCAACTATTTCTTAGCTATCGTGCAATAGTTGAGGCACAGATATCGCCTGAGATCATGAGAGCGTTCCATGAAAGAAACCCTGAGAATACGAAGGTCATATACTTTGACGACCTAGACATACCTGAAGTCGCCAAGCTCGCACTGTATGGTGATAGTGTTAAGAATTCAGCCTTATATGAAGAGTATCTTAGGCATGGAAAGATATGGTATATCGTATACCAGGTTCCTAATACCTCGTATGTCATGGGGTTGACGAGGAACTGTGTGGTCACATCTTTTACTAGAATGAATGAGTTAGACTTCCTAGACTACATTTTTAGAGAAGTTCATCCATTAATACATGAGAGCGCTGGAAAACAATAATAGAAGATAATTTATTTACTGGCATAATTCTTTTAGTTGGTGGTATAATAGAAGATGGAGAAAGTCGTTGCTTCAGCTCCAGGCAAAGTAATATTATTCGGTGAACACTTCGTGGTATATGATAGGCCAGCAATAGTCTCCGCGATAAATCTTAGAGCATACGTAGAAGCATGGAAATATGATGAGCCGGGTGTATGGATTAGGGGTAGGAGGCTCTCGAATCACCCCGCTTCAAGAGCTATAGAATATATTTTCGGGAAAACAGGTTTTACTTCAGGCATCTCACTGAAGATCTCATCTGATATCCCTGCAAGCGTAGGTCTAGGCTCTTCAGCTTCAATATCCGTCGCATCCGCTGCTACAGCATCTCTACTCAGTCTCAAGAAGATAGATATAGAATTGGTGAAGGCCGCGGCGGTTGAAGGCGAAAAGATCGTTCACTTTAATCCTTCAGGCATCGATACAACCATAGCATTGTATGGTGGAGGAGGAGTGTATAGAAAGTCCAGTGGCTTCATGCATGTAGACATACCTCTAAAGAAGATCTTAATTGTCAACACGGGGAGGATCCGCAAAACGGGAGAGATGGTGAAGCGTGTCAAAGACTTCATGGAGCAGAATAAAGAAAGATTCAACATGATGCTGGAGAAAGAGGAGGAAATTATAAGAGATGCATTCGATGCATTCAAGAATATGGATCTCGAAAAGCTTGGAAAGCTAATGCTTGAAAACCAGAATCTTCTTAGAGAGTTGGGAGTTTCATCGATGGAGATCGATGAAGCTATAAAGCTTGCTTTAGATGCTGGTGCTTATGGAGCAAAGATCACGGGAGCTGGCGGAGGAGGATGTGTCATATGCCTCGTCGACGAAGACAAGATAGAACGTATCTCTAAAGCCCTATCAAGTAAGTTTAAAACATATTTGACAGAGCTTTCAGCAGTAGGATTGAAGGAGGAGAAGACGTGAGAGAGTTAACGATATTGAAGTTAGGAGGTTCCTTAATAACCGATAAAGAGAAAACCTTCACTCTTAGGAGAGATGTCTTAGAGGATATTGGTCGAGAGTTAAGAGAAGTTTGGCCTACTCCGTTAATCATAGTTCACGGAGGGGGGTCTTATGCTCATCCAATCGCTAAGACCTATAGAGTCTCGGAAGGATACAAGACGCCTGAACATCTTAAGGGATTTCTCGAAACGGCCAAGATCGTTAGGAGACTAAATAGCGAAGTAGTTGAAAATCTTGTCAATTCAGGTTTCCCATGTATAGGTATCCCCGCCTCAACGTTCATTATTACGAAGAATGGAAGGATCGAGACATGTAACCTAGATGCCTTCTTCACAGCATTGGATATAGGTGTAACGCCTATAACATGTGGAGATGCTGTATTCGATAGAGTATTGAAGTTTACAATTCTCTCAGGTGATACTATCGCATCATACCTATCAGTTAGGTTAAAGGCTAAGAGGATAGTTTTCGCACTAGATGTAGATGGGGTCTACATAAGAGATAGAGTTACAGGAGAGGTCAAGCTCGCAGAAAAACTCACACCTGGCATGCCTATAGAAGTTTTCAAAACGGTCGAGGAAGATGTTACTGGAGGAATAATCAAGAAGATTGAAGAAGGTTTCGAGGCTGCGGAGAAAGGTGTCGAAGTACTCTTGGTAAACGGGTTGGCTAGAGGAAGAATTAAGTCAGCTATTATTGGAGAAGAAACAATTGGGACGAGGCTTTCTACTAAGTCTCCGTAACCTGCTGCGTTATAAATTCTTCAGGTTTTATATTATCAACTAGCTCTTCTGTCAGTATCCCCTTCTCTACTAGTATTCTTCTCGCTAGATACCAGAAAGCATATGGTAGAGCTAGCCTCCCACGATTATTCATCGGTATCACTAAGTCGATGTTGCTAATACTGTTATCCGTGCTACACATTGCTATCACGGGTATCCTCGCAATCTTGGCTTCTAGAACCGCCTGGCTATCGTATCTAGGATCTGATACAACTATTAGCTCAGGCTCCATATAGGATGGAAGGCTAGGATTCGTGAAAGACCCCGGCTCAAACCTTTCAGTTATAGGTACACATCCTGTTAATTCGCAGAATCTTCTTACAGGCTTCGTTCCATAGACGTGCGTAGAGATTACTACTACCTTCTCAGGAGGGTAGAATGATATGAACCTAGCAGCTATGTTAAGTCTCTCGATTGTTTTACCAATATCTATTAAGTAGACTCCGTCGGGTCTAAGCCTGAAGATAAATTTCTCCATATGTTTGACCTTTATCTGCGAACCGATATGCAGACTACTTTTTACGAGTATTTCTTTTATCTCATCGCTTTTCGTTGGTTTATTGTCTCCGACCGACATAGCTATAACCTCGCTACTCTACTACCTCCAATTTCTTCACTGACTCTAATTAATTCATTTGCCTTAGCTATTCTCTCCCCACCCATTATTCCCGACTTCAGAATCTTGCCACCCCATGCAATGGCTAGCTGTGCTAGGTGTCCTTCTGGCGGTTCACCAGACCTATGAGAAACGACTGGAACGATCTTTTCTGTATGAGCTACCCTTACGGTCTCCATAGATGTTGTAATGAATCCAACTTGATTGGGTTTAACGATTAACGCTGTTACAGCTTTCTTAGCTACTGCTTCTCTCAGTATATCTGGGTTTGTAACGATTAGGTCATCGCCGCATATCAAGGTTTTCCCATTTAGCATCTTGTTAAGTTCTACGAACCCGTCCATATCATTCTCCTCCATAGGATCCTCAACATAAACCAGATTGAACCTCTCAACCCAATCTACTACTCTTTCTATCTGTTCTTTTCGAGAGAGCTTTTTACCTTCTGTTGGATAAACATACATCTTGTTTTTTGGATCCCATAAGCTCGACGCAGCTACATCGACTCCTACGCCTATCTTGAATCCCAGCTCATCTGATACATGTTCAACTGCTTCTTTAAGTATCTCTAGCCCTTTAAGGGTGTCTATCGGAGGAGCATAAGCACCTTCATCTCCTTTACCTAGTGTAAATCCTCCAAGTGTCTTGTCTAGAAGCTTCCCCGTATATTCATGCACCATGATGTTCGCTCTTATTGCTAAATGTATATTGGGTGCTTCTATAGGCAGAGCTAAAAGCTCCTGCCAATCAGGAGCGCCTTTTCCAGCATGTCTTCCACCTCCAATTACGTTTCCCAATGGTATAGGTAGATGGAAGTCGTTAACTATCCTCAGATACTTGTATAACGGGATTCCCATACTATTCGAGGCGGCTAGGGAAGCCGCTAAAGATACTGCATAAACTGTGTTTCCACCTATTTTTTTCAAGTTCTTCGTATCGTCATACCTTCTCAAAATCTCTTCAACGTTCTCTATCCTTGAAGCATCTACTCCTCTTAGTTTATCCGCGATCTCGTCGTTGACTATTCTTATAGCTTCAGCTACGCCTCCACTCGGATAATACATTACTTCTTTCTCTCCTTTACTTTTACCTGCTGGAGCAGCAGCTCTCCCTACACTATTACCAACAACGACTTCAACCTCAATTGTCTCTTCTCCTCTACTATTATAGACGAGTCTAGCTCTAACATTCTTTATAACGGTCTCTGACATTCTGAAATATCCTCTATTAGTGAATTAAAATACTTAACGATAGTTGGGAGGGATTATAGAAATATTCTAAAATAGCGCATGTCAAGATGGGTAGAGGCTGGTAGAGATAGAGGGGCTCACTTTTCTAGTTAAACGCTATCCGTCCTCGAATATGTAGAGTCTGTTAATCTCTCAGATGTAAGGTTTACTTAAAATTATTGGATTCTTTAAAGGTTTATAAAAATGAGTTAAGCCGATTAGATCGATGAGCGATAACATCCTCGATATTCAGAGGCTATCAGTAGCATACCAATCTCCTTATGGCCTCGTTAGAGCCGTCGACGATGTTAGCATCTCTATCCTGAAAGGTGAAGTCCTAGGGCTCGTTGGAGAATCCGGTTCAGGTAAGTCTACCCTTGGTCTCGCCATACTCAGACTTGTCCCCCCACCAGGCAGAATAGTGAAGGGATCGATCTTCTATAATGGAGTAGACTTGCTTAGAGTAGATGATGAAACGATCCAAAAGATAAGAGGAAGAGAGATCTCTATGGTTTTCCAAGATCCTTCTTCATCTCTTAACCCGCTCATGAAGATAAAAGATCATTTCATCGAACTATTTAGAACTCATGAGCCGAACATATCGGATAAAGACGTTGAAGAAAGAAGTATAGAGATTCTGAAGAGGTTAGGGATACCGTCTGAGAGATTTAATGATTATCCCCATCAGTTAAGTGGAGGGATGAAGCAGCGTGTCTACATAGGATTAGCAATAGCCCTTAACCCGAAGATCTTGATAGCGGATGAACCCACCACTGCTCTTGATGTTCTGATTGAAGCGCAGATTCTCAGACTTCTAAACAGGCTTAAACGGGAACTGAATCTAACAATGATCTTGATAACGCATAACATGGGGGTGGTTGCAGAGAATGCAGATAGGATAGCCGTGATGTATGCTGGCAAACTCGTTGAAGCCGCCTCTAAAGAAGAAATATTCGCAGAACCCCTACACCCCTATACCCAAGGATTATTCGAGTCCGCACCAAACTTTCTCAGAAGGGTTAGAAACATAGCATCTATACCTGGAGAACCCCCAGACTTAATAAATCCACCCTCGGGATGCCTCTTCAATCCTCGCTGTCCGAAGAGATTTGATAAATGCCTTAAAGAACATCCACCTCTAATAGATGTTGGAGGAAGAATTGTAGCATGCTACCTCTATGGAGGATGAAGAATGGAAAACATACTAGTCGTCGATAATGTAAAGAAATACTTTCCGATTGAGAAGAGTTTTATTGAGAGGATATTCTCGAAGGAGAAGACCTATGTCAAGGCTGTCGACGGAGTAAGTTTTAAAGTCTTGAGAGGTGAAGTACTAGGACTTGTAGGAGAGAGCGGAAGCGGGAAAACTACGACAGGCTTAATGGTGGTGGGTTTAACTAAACCAACCTATGGAAGAATATTGTTCGACGGAGCCGATATTGCTAGCCTATCTTCTAGAGAGCTAAGACAATTAAGGAAAAAGATCCAAATGGTGTTTCAGGACCCTATGGCCTCTCTGAATCCCAGAATGAAAATTGGCGAGGCCGTCGAAGAACCACTACGAATCCACGGGATAGGTTCTGCGAAAGAAAGAAGAGAAATGGTTAGTGAAGCCCTCCAGAAGGTTGGGTTGAGCCCTTCATTTATGGATAGGTTTCCACATGAATTAAGTGGCGGACAGAGACAGAGAGTAGTAATAGCTAGAGCCATAATCTTGAAACCTGAACTGATAGTGGCCGATGAACCTGTTGCGATGGTTGATGTTTCGGTAAGAGCTCAGATACTAGACCTCCTACTTAGCTTGAAAAAAGAATATGGGTTAACATATATCTTTATAACGCATGACCTCTCAGCCGCTAGCTATGTATGCGATAGGATTGCCGTAATGTATCTCGGTAAGATCGTGGAGCTCGCAAATACAGACGAATTATTTGATAACCCTATGCACCCATATACGAAGGCCCTCATCTCTGCAGTGCCAGTTCCAGACCCAAGACTTCGGAGAGAGAAGTTTATACCTTCTGGCGAGATACCCAGCCCAATAAATCCACCTGAGGGGTGTAGATTTCATACTAGATGCCCCTATGCGATAGAATCATGTAGGAAGAATGAGCCAACACTAGAAGAGATCTTACGAGACCATTTCGTCGCATGCCCAGTCCTTCCATTCTCGCATTAGTGTAGTGTGCTCTATCTTCTCGAGATGCGTGGGTTGAGAATATCGTTAAGCCCTTCTCCAATTAAGCTGAAACCTATCACTAAGACCATTATCATTAGTCCTGGAAATGTTACGAGCCACCAGTATCCTGAGGGTAGGTAGGTCTGACCTGCTCTCAGGTCATAGCCCCAATCTGGTGTAGGCGGTACGACACCGAGGCCCAGAAAGCTTAAAGCTGCTTCCGTAAGTATAGCGTCAGTAATATTTAACGTGAAGACTACGACTACTACTGGTAGAAGGTTGGGCAGGATATATCTTACCATGATCCACCAATCCTTGGCACCTAGCATATGAGCTGCAACAACGTATCCCTGCTCTCTCAGAACTAATGCTTGACCTCTAACCATCCTGAAGTATGTCGGGATGTATACTACTGCTATCGCTATTGCGGCATTATAGATTCCTGGTCCAAGAGCTATCGAGATAGCTATAGCCAGTATTACGTCTGGAAAGGAGTAGACACTATCCATAATCAAGGTTAGAACTCTATCTTTGTATCCGCCGTAATAGCCTGAAACTAATCCGAGAGAGACACCTGCGATCATAGACATCAACGTTGACAGTATGACGATGTATAGAACGGTTCTACCCCCGTAGAGTAGTCTACTGAACATATCGTATCCTAGGTTATTTGTTCCTAGAGGATGTTCAGGAGAAGGTGGTAGTAGGGGATCGGCTACGGGGATGGTAGGATCGTATTCGGTGAGTAGGGGCGCTATCAATGACATTATAATTATCGATGCAACTATGAGTCCGCCTGTAAAGACTAGGTAGTGAGGCGTTTTCCGCTGCGGTAGCAGCCTACCGATTAGGCGAGTTACATTCATTGAAACCATTCTTAGAACCTCACCCTGGGATCAACGTATGCGTAGAGAATATCTACTATCAAGTTTATTAAAGCGACAAGTAATCCGAATATTATCAATACACCTTGGATAACATTGTAGTCTCTGTAGAGTATTCTCTCAAATAAGAGGTAGCCCATCCCAGGCCATGAGAATGTTGCTTCAGTTAGAACAGTACCTCCCAGCAGTAGTGCAAATTGTAAACCCATCATAGTCATTATAGGGACGATGGCATTCCTGGCCACGTGATGTCTAAATACTGTCGATTCTCTGATTCCTCTAGCTCTCGCTGCCAGTACATGGTCTTGCACAATCACTTCTGCGAAGCTTGTCCTTCCAAGTTTAGCGAATATACCTGAGATAACTGTGCCCAGAGTTATTGTTGGTAGAACTATATGCCATTGAGCGCTCAGAAATGAGTCAAGTCTTCCTGTTAGGAGATTATCTACTAAGTATAGACCAGTTATTCTAGGAGGTGTTAGTAGAGGGTCGATTCTTCCTGAGACTGGGAATAATCCCAGACCTATACTTAACCCCATCTGTAGCATTAATCCTAGCCAAGGAATAAAGAATGAATAAGACGCTATCCCATACAATCTTGAAATAATATCGACACTTTTTCTTTTAGACAATGCGCCGAGGGAACCTATGAGTATGCCGACTCCCGCTCCGAAGATAAGTGAGGTGACCGCTAACTCTACGGTAGCTGGAAACCTATCCATGATTTCATCTATCACTAGTCGTCTACCAAATATCAATGACCTACCTAGGTCGCCTCTCACAATATTGCCTAGATATTCTACGTATTGTATGTATATCGGTTTATTGAGACCCAGCTGTTCTCTCAGCCTCTCTCTTTCTTCTAGTGTCGATTTTGGACCTAGAACCGTGATGACAGGATCTCCTGGGAGAATTCTTAGAACAATAAAGATGATAGTGAGTACTATGAATACCATCGGTATAACTAGCAGCAGCCTCGTAACAATGTAGCTTCTCAGGCTAGCCATCTTCAGCTTCTTCTCGTACTAGCGATATTTATGTTTCCTTGTATATTGTCAAATACTTTAACAAGGTCGTAGCATCTAGCAGAACTCCTTTGACTCCTTTTGCTGCTACCATTATTGTTTTCCCTTCGAATACTGGGACAAAAGGTATCTCTTCTGCAACAATTTCCTGAACCTTCTTGTACAGATTGGCTCTAGCATTCTGGTCGGTTATCTTCTGCGCTTCCAGTATTAGGTTTGTTACCTCCTCGTTGTCGTAGAAGCATCCGCTCCAGCTATTCGCTTCAGGTACTAGGAAGGGCGTTAGATAATCATCAGGGTCTAAGTAGTCTGGATACCAGGTCTGGATGTAGACTTTCATTATACCGTTAGCTGCATTGTCTAGGTAAGTTGCCCACTCAGCTGTATTCAGAGACACACTTACTAAGCCTGTCTTCTCCCAGCTATCTTTAATTACTAAGGCCATATCTCTTCCCGGTTCTCCTAGCTGAGTAGTAGTGTACCACAACTCGACTTGGAGCTTATTCTGCTCAGAGTATCCCGCTTCCCTTAGGAGAGACCTAGCTAACTCTATGTTTGCGTCTCCAAGTTTTCTAAACGATTCTTCACGACCCCACAAGAAGCTTGGAACAAGAGTATACAATGGTATGACTGTATCAAAGAATGCTTTAGATGCTATTTCCTTTCTATCGATAGCGGCTGCCAGCGCTTTCCTAACTCTTACATCGTTGAATGGAGGGTCTTTAGTATTGAAGACCAAGAATCCAATATATGAGGCTGGGACTTCGAGGACCTGTAGTTTAGGATTCTTACGAAGGTCTTCTAAATCGACTGGGTTTAAGGCTCTCCAAGCAATATCTATCTCTCCTCTCTCAACAGCTAGTCTAAGCGATGATGCATCTTTGTAGAATTTTATTACTATTGTCTTCGTAGCAGGAGGAGGCCCGTGATAGTATGGGTTTGCTTCTAGGATCAATTGCTGGTCCCTAACCCAGCTCTTGATCCTGTACGGTCCTGCTCCGCCCGCTGTTGAGTCGGGAGCAATTTCATCGAGAGGGTATCCTTTAGGATTAACGGGGAAGTATGGTGGTGTAGCCAATAATGCAGGAAAGAATGATGTTGGAGCATACAGCTTGAATTTTATTGCTGTTGAATTCAAGACTTCTACGCTTTCAACAAATGAGGTTACAAGCCATGAAGGATCTGCTTGAGTAGCGAATACTCTGTCTATCTGGTATTTAACATGAGTAGCGTCTAGAGGTGTTCCATCACTAAACTTTAAGCCTTCTTTCAGTTTGAAGACATATTCTGTTCCGTCAGAACTCACAGTATACCTTTCAGCTAATCCAAAGGTTAACCTAGCTGTCCCAGGCTCATACTTCATTAAGCCTTCAAGTACATTGTTTAGAACCTCCCATGTGTAGAAGTCGTATGCTTTTGCGGGATCCATCTGTGTAACCCTGTCAGTAGTACCTATTATGAGAGTATCAGATCTTTTCGGTTGAGGTGGAGAAACCGTGGATGTAAGATAAAAAGCTGACAAGGCCACTGCAGCTATTACCACAATAGCAATAACAACTACCGCGACCCTTGATAATGCTGTACGACTAATTTTTCTCATGTAACCTACTGAAATCATTATGTATATAAACATTAACTAAGAAAAATATACAGTTGGAATAACCCTATGAGAGAATCGTTGAGTGAGACGTGGTCGGAGAACCAGGTAGCATTGATGTTTATTGGTGATTGTAATTCTTATTACAGTTTTAGGATTTCTTCTACATCTTCTTCTTTTATATCGAATAAACCTGTTCTAGGTAGAGACCTTAATACGGTCTTCCAATCTTTACTCTTTGAGAATACTTCTTTAAAGATTTTTTCAGCCTCCGTTCGTCTATCATGCAGGTACATGGTTAAGGCTTGCCAGAATTTTAATTCTATCTTGTCGGGTGCGAGTTCTGATGCTTTCTTATACTCTTGTAAGGCTTCTTCGATCTTTCCCTCCGCCACCAGGCTATCCCCTCTATTGGCATGCTCATATGCTTCATGGAGTGTAACAAGCCTCCTCAATTCTTTTAATGGTTCTGGATGATCTTCTACTCGGAGGTCCACTATTTTACCTCCCCAGATAGATCCCGATGAACTAGTTTTAACGACTAGTATGCATGCTGATTGCCTTCCTCTTATATCTCCTCCAGCAGCTTCTGCTGCTTCGAGAGCTGTTAAGAGTCTTTCATGTAAAGGTCCTTTACTATTCTTAAATGCTTCAGCCATCTCTACCCATACTCTACTACTCCGCATTAAGTTGGCTTGTACACTAAATCCGTCTCCGATGATGTGGCCTGCCTCTGGTATGCATTTACTGCCAGTATGAGCTGCCACGATTCCATTTTTATCAAGCATTGCCACCTGCCTAACTTCAGGGAACTGGTCAATGCATAATAATGCTTTAAGAGCTTTCTCCGCCGTCATTCCCCCACGCATTAACGCTAAACCTAGGGGGCCATAGCTAACCTCAACTACCGATTGAGTTGCAACTACTCCTACTCCAGGCTCAGCCCATGCAACTATTGAACCTACAGAGAACCAGTGAGATTGGACTGCGACCCCCATTACCCCATTCACCCTATCTATTGCTACTATCGAGTAAGTGGATAAAGGTCTAAACATAACATTTAGAGATACTGTTCTTCTAATATAAGTTTTGCTGGGTTCACTATGTTTTGGCCTTTACTCCGTTGCTTCCTTATATCCATATATTGTGTGGAACTTCACGATTTCATCATATACTTCGTAGTGTGTAAGGAACATTCTTCTACAACAGTATCTTTTCACTCCTAGTGAATCTAGGACTTTTCCAGGTTCTTCTCCTCTCTCTACTCTTTCCTGATATTCCTCCCATTTATCCGCTATCAATGCGCCACACGTAAAACATCTAATAGGAAACATCATGTAATTTCACTATCTTGCCGTCCGGCATACTATATAAGTTTACTCTTTTAGCGTGTTCTTCAAGATGCCCTGGAGTTAAGTCCTTTTTTGTTAGTGTGTTAAAGTTAAATATCCGGTGTAGCAGCGTTAGTTACAGGTGGTCTATATTTGTGTCAGTATCTCTTAAGAGCCGGCAGCTCCTTATTCCTTGGAGAGTATATCTCGTTCCTATGAAACTTATCAAACCGCATGAAGAAGTATGTAGAGATTATGTCTTGAAATTGTATCATGAAGTTGTCAGAGACAAGATGCTCGTAAAGCCGTTACTGGTCGAGGATAGATATTACATCCTATTGGATGGTCATCATAGATATGCTGTTTTAAAGATGCTGGGAGCAAGACTTGCCCCAGTATTCTTAGTAGACTACGATTCTCCATTGATCGAAGTTTACTCATGGCGTAATGATTGGAATGTAACCAAAGAAATAGTTGTCAATGCGGGGTTGTCGAGAAGTAAGAAGCTTCCATACAAGACGAGTAAGCATGTCGTAAGAGACATCGTAATTCCTGAAGTCAATATTCCTCTAAGAAGATTGATGGAGGATGAATAAATGAAGTTAGTACCCATAGAAGATGTTAGATCTCTTCCTAGACCACCTATAGGTGAGCTCCTCGATGAAGCTATCAAGTTATTGAGGACGTGTAGAGTTACCGAGACGATCCAGCTGGATGAAGGGTATAATGTATGTTTAGCAGACTACAAGAGATTTCATGCTTTGAAGATTTTAGGGGTGCGATTTATCCCTGCATCGATAAACTGTAGAGAGAGAGTCGATTTATCATTGGAAGATCTTGGATTCCGTGAAGACCTGGATTTTAACCCGATGAAGGTTTGTAGAAATCATACAGAATTAATCAAGGCTTGCTGGCCTACTCCTTTAATCCGGCTGAATTCTTTATCGAGTGGTTCACGAGAAGTTTGGGCCAAGTTAGAATACTTGAACCCCTTCAGTAATAGCATCAAGGATAGGATTGGTTGGTATATGATCATAGATGCATTAGAAAATGGAAGGATTCTACATGGTACTAGATCCATTTATGAGGCTTCTTCGACTAATACCGGCATAGCCTTATCATGCATAGGCAAGAGCCTTAATCTGAAAACCAGGATATATCTTCCGAGGACTGTTCAGAGATGTAGCGATATCTATCTAAGGCTTCTAGGCTCAGAGGTCATTAGAGTTCAAGAACAACTAACTGTAGAGGCCATAAACTTGGTAAGACAGGATTCTATAAGAGATAATGCACTACATATCGACCAGTTCGAAAATGATGCTAACTTCATATGTCATCTAAGATATACATCTAAAGAGCTCGACTACCAGCTGAAGAGTATCGGTTTAAAACCTAGAAGAATAATTTGCGCTCTTGGAACCTCCGGTCATGCGAGTGCTATATCATTCTACTTCAAGAACAGGTATGGGGATGAGGTAGAGGTCGTAGGTGTTCAGCCAGCCAATGATGAGACGATACCGGGTATGAGGAGAGTGGAGACAGGCATGAAATGGATACACTATGTAAAGATAGACCATGTGGTCGATGTTACTAGGAGAGAAGCTATCGAGGGATTGACGAAAGTCTCCAGTATGGATGGTTTACCCATAGGTTTAAGCTCTGGAGCTATAATAGCAGGTCTAGAAAAGCTCTCTGAACGAGATGGTGTATCGGTCTTGGTTTTTCCCGACCATTTCTACAAATATGCAGAGGCCTTCTTGAACTGCACTCAGTTATAAAATCTTAGGAGACACTCATCAACCAGCTCTTCCTCTAAAATATTACCTATAGGATTTCTGTTTGAATCTTCTAGCAGAGTATCTGTTTGGCTTCTTCGGTTCTGTTTGTCTGGGATCTCCAGCCAGCAGTATTCTATTATATTCTTTTATCTTCTGGGCCACGTTCTCGCTTCTTGAAGCAAGTGCTTTAGCTAATGCGAAGGATACCGCATCTGCTATCGCTATTACCCCTCCACCTTCAACTTTTACGTAGAAGTCATGGTTTTTCCAGAATTTCTCATCTAGGTAAAGCGGGGTAAGTATCTTGTTTCTTATGATCTCGTTTCCGAAGTAGGTTATAGGTTGGTTGTTTATGTAAATGTTTCCCTTCCCAGGTCTTATGTATAGTTTTGCTATAGCTGTCTTTCTCCTACCTACGAATGGCCCCATAAGCTTAACCATTCTATTGTCTACCTCCTATTGTTCTAGATATCTCTCCTATAGTCATGTATCTCAATACTCTCCCCGACTTGCTTACACCGTCTCCTAGCTCTGCATCTTTGAATTTTACCTTTTCAATGTTCTGGAATTGTTCAGGGACACCCATGTATACTTTTAATCTTCCTAATGCTTCTCTGCCTTTAGGCTTTTTGCGGGGGAGCATTCGAGCAATAGTATACCAAACTATCCTGTCTGGTTTTCTAGGATACCAGACTTTTATAACTTTATGAGATGTAAGTTGCCTCCTCCTCATTAACTTAAGATATCTCTCTAGGATAGCGGTCTTGCTACCTGTAACCACTGCTTTCTCCGCGTTTACGACTACCACCTCGACTCCTGAGAGTAGGAGTTTCGCGATTCTAGAGGCCATCCTACCTAGTCTCTGCTTTTCTGCGTCGACGATTATTCTTACTGAGGCTGCCTGCTCCAACATTTATTTTTTCAATCGTTCTCTACTGAAGCCTGTATATAAGGATTAGACTTGGAAGCTATCGATGTTCATATCCTCGACGGCATATTCGTCTTCACGTCTGTGCCGCAAACTGTTCATCACCATCGATGCAGGTTAATCCATATTGACCAAGTATCCTTCTTGCTACAAGAAATGTTCACGATGTCATCGTTGCATTTATGTTGATCTGCTAGGCGAACCATCTTACTACTTCCAGTACGTTGATGCTTACAACGCTTACTCCTGCAGCTAGCGTGTAGATTATTTCCGCCATATCTTCATCTTTAAGCTCTATTATTCTTCCAACGATTACTGCTCCAACCATGATTGTTGTGAAATATATGTTACCGAGGATAGATGCTAGGCCTTGTAATGGTAGTACGGATGGTAGGAAAGATATGAATGCCGCTGCGGGGAAGCCTAATCCACCTTTCTTGCCTATGATTGGGATTAGGATTATTATTGCTGGGACGGCTATAAATGCTCCAGCCAAGTATCCTAGATAGGGGATTACTAGTACAGCTTTACCTATAATTCTTCCAGCTTCAACTCTCTCTCCTAGACCCGAAGCGTCTACGTCTGCCTTCACCATGTATACTCTATCATCAACGTCTACTACTCTGTGAACGACCGTATACTTCCTGCCTAAGACTTCGAGCTCGTACGCGACGACGTCCCCTACCTCTATCGGCTCTGTTTGAGATACTATGACGAGCGAGCCGACCGGAACAGCGGGCTCCATGCTTGGAGAAACGATACGGAACATTCTCAAATCGTCGACCAGCGAAATAGAGGTTAAGATTATTACTGTAATGATGAAGATTGCTAGAAGCTTCGTCTTCAAGCAGGAACACCTCTTACTTCAACTGTTGCTCCAGGAGGGGTGTAACGACATTGATTCGAGAGGCTACTCGTAAGAGATCTAGGTGTAGAGTCAAGATATATGTTTGTCCAAGAAGTTGCGTCCGTACACTGACCACTAATGACAGTCGCTTGAACGTTGTAGTATCCAGGATGAGAAGAAGCTACACTAACAGTGATCGAGGTAATCCGGTTATTGTAAACATTGCCTGAGACTTCTATAGAGATGCTAATAACTCTAATATTGTATTTGCTTACCTTCACAGCATCTGTACCTCCTATCTCGGATATCTCTGTAACGATGATAGTTGCAGAGTATGCAACAGCTATAGAGAGAAGAACTAGAATTAATATAATCGTTCTCATGCCTGCTCCTCCCCAGACTCATCGATAGATTCAGTCGGCTCGACCGTCAAAAGAAGCTCCCAGCATACGCCACCTATATCTATTGAGGTCTCAACTCTAGCTACACTGTCAATATTTACATCCGGAACTAAATCTATATCACTTGTTACAAGACCACTTCCAATATAGCATACAGTTCCTGATGTCCCTGAAGATATCGTGTTTCCATAATCATCTTTAAGGCTTACCTTAACGGTAACATAATATCCGATCCAAATAGGAAAACGTCTATACCATGTAATCCTGGCCGATGTTATGGTGGTCCCGGAGGTTGAAAGCGAAATACTTCTTACCTCTGCAAAAAATACATTTGAGGATCCTTGTTTTGAGAATACGTACTGTATACTCGTTCTCCTTGGCAGAGGCTGAATGGATGATTCTTGGAGAGATATGTATACGGAGTAAGCTTCATAGAGTGTTATGCCTAAGATTACTGTAAGGGAGATTATCAAGAAAGAAAAAATAATGGAGGATCTTGACAGGTGTCCAAACCTCATAGATGTCCACGATTAAGTTGTCTCATCAACTATCACTACCCTAACGTAGTTAACGAGCCTTGGATCCACGTTTGGATTAAGATCCACGTTTGTGGGGTTAGTATTAGATCCTGGAGTGGTAGTACATCCGGATGATATTGGTGAACCAGCATCCGTTTCGTATAGTTCTACACAGACTGTATATGTTTTAGAAGTAGAAGTAGCAGTCCAGTACACTCTAGCTGCGTCAACATTATACGGAGCGCTACTTGTTAATCTCCACGCTATTCTACTAATTGTGCAACCTTGAGCTGGGCAGTTTACTTGGACTGGTTGAGACGCTCCAAGCTCGTTTACTGCGGTTACACTGAGCGATGCTGCGTACGCTATTGCTACCGCTGTCAAGATCGTCAATAGGAGTAGCAATAATATCCTACGCCTCATGTAACCACCTCTATGCTTTCCTTAAGGGTTAACTCTATTAATAAACGTATCTCGTCATGCTTGTTAACATTATTTCAATAATCACCAGGTTTGCTTGCATCTTCATCTAAAAATCTCTTGACCTTTTCAAATCGTTCATGATTGCTTTAGGCTTATTACTTTCTCTACTTCGAGATGCATATAGAAACTTAACAGTATCTTTACAGAAGCTTAGCTTCTCTTGTTGATCTATTCCGCACATCCTTTTCTACATTGCATCCTAAGTTGGCCACATTCTTTAATGTTCTCGATGTCTTCAGGTAAAATTGTAGTAAAATATGTTACGTGAATTTTCTCCTATGTATATACCAGTTAGAAACGTTTACAGCTACTCCGAAGCATTCTCTATAATATGCTACACCTCTATAAGCATCTTATATTAAAGGTGCTTTCTTACCATCTTCCAGCTATTTTCTCCTCAACGTTTCGGGACATTCTTATTCAAGACCATGCTTTGCGAGTTATCCTATGATCTTTACGTTTCTTCCATTAGGGTATTTTTCAGCGAATTCGGCTATGGTAAGTATCGTTCCACCTGCTTTTTTTATCTTCTCGTATGCTTTTTTACTGAAGGAGAATGCTGATATGGTTAGCTGATGAGACAGTTCTCCTGCGCCGAGCACTTTTCCGACCACGTAGACAACGTCGCCGTCATCTGTTAAGCGGTCTATCTTGTATAGATTTACCACTCTCCTACTTCTTCTAGATCTTTCAGCTTCTTCGATTATCTTCCTCCAGAATCTCTTCTTCCTTAATTTAACGGGTATCTGCGACAATATCATATTCCTGAACCCGGGTTTGATAGTTTTTGTCCTGCTAACCATCTCTAAGACCCCCGATATCACTTAGTATCTTCTCGTTTAGTTCTTGTACTTTCTTCTTAAAGATATTTACAGCTTCCTTAAGTATTCTCCTAGGGGGAAGAGATCCTATAGACTCTATGAATAGTATTCTCTTACCTGGTTCACCATCCTTCTCGTATAGGGAAGATATAGCTGCTTGCCATTTAGCATGCTTTCTACCTTTCCCCACCCGGACGTAAAGCTCTATCTCTATTCTCTGGTTTGGCGCTAGCTTGACTATAGGTATCTTCGGGCTCACAGGTTTAACTGTGATTGAGGGGTCTTCTGGTATAATGTCTTTCGAGTAGACTGTCACCGGCTCATCTACTGCTTCAGCCCTCACCACGTACCTTACGACACATTTCTCACATCCAAGCTTGCTTCCGCAATCACATTCCTCGGGGGCCACGTACCTATCTATATCGGAGATGAAGGGTATCAATGAGAGCCTATGAGCTAGAACCTCGTTAGGCATAGCAGAGGTATTCTCTATTATCAGGATCTCTTCAATAGCCATCGTCGGCACCTCGTTTATCACAAATCTCCTCAACGTATTCGCAACAGCTAGCGGTAAACCTTCAAGCTCAACTTTTATAGACTTCTCATCCTCCTCAACGATATTTAATTTAACCATTACTTCTCTCCACCGCTTCTAATCCCTCTCCAATTATCTAACTCTATTCAATAAATATTTAGGGGATTCATATAGTTATTTTTGTAGAAAAATTGTTTAAGAAATGCAGTGTTTTCCCCGATTCAACTATAAGCTCTGCATTCTTGCTGACGATTGCATTTTCTTAAAATATGCGCAGAAATTGCTTATTGGACAGATACTACATCTTGGCCTAGGCTTCTTACAGATCTCTTTACCGAAGGGTACGAGGATGCTGTTCAAGATCGAGCGTTTTTCTGGCGGCGTTATTTCTTCAAGCTTCTTCTTAATCTCCACATACCTATCTTTTTCATCCGCTATCCCTAGTCTTTTAGCTACTGCCTCCACATGAGTATCTATAGCGATCTCAGGCAACCCATATCCGAACGACAATACTATATCTGCTGTCTTATCCCCTACGCCTGGAAGCTTCAATAATTCTTCACGATCCTTAGGGACTGCTCCTGAATATCTTTCTAGAATTATTCTTGAAATCTCTCTTATTCTCTTAGCCTTGACTCTATAGAACCCCACCGGCCTGATCAGCTTCTCAATCTTTTTCACGGATGCTTTTGCTAAGGAATCAGCTGTAGGATATTCTTTGAAGAGTGCTTCGTAGGCCTTATCCGTCATCTCGTCTTTGGTCCGCTGGGACAGTATCGTCCCGATAAGTATTCTGAAGGGGTCTTCTCTTACATGTTCAGGAAGATGTACTCGATATCTATCTTCAAGTACCCTTATTATCTCGAGAAATTCTTCAGCCTTCAGCATCCACGGTCACTATCTAGCCGTTCACCCAAACTTGTATTGGACCCCGAATCCTCCAGGTGGATAATTCCATTCAATAGCATTCTCTGGGCAAACTATTCTACACGTACCGCATTCTAAGCATCCTTCATATGTAAATTGTATTTCTCCAGATTCATTCAACGTGTACAATCCTGCGGGGCATGAAGATACACAGATCTTGAAGCTGCATGTTTTACACTTCTCGGTTCTCAAGATTATGTGTGGTTCACTGTGAACCTCGAACTTCGTTAATGCCAGCCTCTCCTCGACGCTCATCCTCTTCACAAGCTTCTCACCGTCATCAGTAGGTCAAGCAGTAACCTGATAATTGAGGTTTTCCCTTTTACTGCTTTTTTTAGTGATTCATTAAGTGTTTCTGGGAATTCGTCTACAGAATATATATTGTCCAGTAATTTGCAGATTAGATCGGGATATTCTACATAAATTCTCTGATTGGATAGTATCTTGGGTACATTCTTAAATTTCTTCAGGGCATCGATTATTCCACTCCTTCGTAAAAGGTCCATGTAGATCGATAATTCTTCCCCTGGTGAAGTCTTCGTTATGGCTTCTGCTGCCAGCCTTCCAGATTCTATCGCCAGGTCTACTCCTCTCACGGTAAACCCTGTATTCAGTATTAGTCCAGCTGCGTCTCCAACTACTACGTATCCCTTCCCATACGGTTTGCTCATTAAGTCCTTGTACCCTCCTTCTCTTATTATGTGCGCAGAGTATTCAACCGGAACTCCACCTTCTAATAGTTTAGAGATTTCGGGGTGCATCCTCAACTCTTCTATAACGTCTTTTCCTTCTACGTGGTTGTTAAAGGAAAGTCTATAGACTACTCCTACAGAGACGTACTCTTTCATAGTGTATATGAACCCTCCTCCGAAGACCGGGCTAATCAAGAACTGCGCTAAACCTTCCTCGTCTCCTAGGCCGAATCTCTCATTTATCTTTTCTCTACCGACTCTTACAACTTCTTTTACACCTACAGCAATATCTCTAGGAGAGGGTCTTCCTCTCAATCCATGTTTCTCTAGGAGAAGCGTGTTGGCACCTTCAGCTATGACTACGTATTCTGCTTCAATCTTATCCTCGCCGGCTCTTACACCGCATGCTACGCCATCTCTAAACAGTATCTCATCTACTCTTACATTCGATGCAAGAAGAACATTCTTCTCTTCTACTTTTGACGCCATCCATTTGAGGAGCCTGCTTAAAAATACTGTAAAACTATCGTGCCCATCTGGCTTCCTACTCAACTGGTATCCTATACTCGCCATGTTTTCTCTACAAAGTATCGAGAGCATTTCCCTCCTAACCCATCTCTCAATAGGTGCATCTCTTCTCCATCCTGGAAAATACTTGTCTAGCGGATAGCTGTATACTCTTCCTCCGAAAACATTCTTTGAGCCCGGCTCCAGCCCCCTCTCAAGAACTACTACGGTATATCCCTTATCGGCTAGGAAGTAAGCTACTGAGAGACCTGCTGGGCCTCCTCCCACAACTACTACATCATATTTTTCACTCAATAATCAATCACACCTATATCTAGAAATAGGATACATACGTCTATTAATTCTTGACTAGCTGAGATAAAGGTTATCCTAGTTTCTTCTTAAGTTTCTCTAATAATTTTGGAAGGACTTGGTATAGGTCTCCTATTACTCCATAGTCTGCTTCATTAAAGATCGGCGCGCTCGGGTCTTTATTTATAGCTATTATCGTCTTGGAGTTTCTAACAGCGATCATGTGGAGTGGTTGCCCGGACACCCCTACCGCTAGATAGATCTTCGGATTTATTGTGGCCCCCGAAATGCCTATCCATGTATCGGACCATCCATAATCTGCTGCAAGAGGCCTTGTAACACTCCATGCACCATTAAGTATTCTTGAAAGCTCCTTAACAATTTCGAGGTCTTCTTTCTTCTTGAATCCTCTACCCGCCGCTACGACTATCTCTGCTCTCTCTAAGGGTACCCCGACGTATTCTCTACTCCTGAATTCCGTCTGGACGGCGCTCTCCCTTATCTCCTCAAGATATTCTATTTCTCCATTTACTTGTTTTTCTGATGGTTTGAATGCTCCGATTGATATGCATATCGTTGCTGGTAAAGTGGATCTTATTGTTGCGATGCATGAACCACCATATACCAGCCTCTCGATCTCTAGTCCTCCAGCTATGTATCTCAGGTTGAGCACGTCTGTTATTATCGGCTGACCCTTCTCTCCAGCATATAATCCCGCTAAAGTTCTTCCCTTGATAGTTGAGGGAAATAGTGTTACGTCTGGCTTAACCTTATCGGACACTCGTCGAATAATCTTATGGTAGGTGTTCGGCTCATATGTTAATCCATCGAAGACGTATGCCTTGTCTAGGATTTTGGACGCCTGGTTGACTAGCTCCCTAGATGGAATAACACCATACACTTCGCTGTTCAGTATCTCCGCTATCTCTCTGACTTGCTTAAGCCATTCAACCGTCTCACCGTAAACGAGTATCCTCATGTAGGCTAGACCTCACCGACTAGGAGATTTACCAAGTTGTCAACTGCTTTCTCGAAGTCTTCACTTGCATCCCAAACTATATTCTTTCTCTGGATGATGTACTTCTTAACCTCTACTAGGCCGACCTTCTCCAATCTTACTCCCAGCTGCTCTATGCTTAGTCTCTTCACCTCCATCTTCTTTGACTTAAGTATTGTTTTTAAGGTAGGTATTCTAGGCTCATTAGCTTCAGTTGTCACCGTAACTACTAGTGGAGGCTTTGACCGGTAAATATACGTTCCATCCTCCATAACGCTTTTTGCTTCGATGTATCCCTCAACGTAGTTCAACGAGTCTACGCTTGCAATTATCGGTATACCTATCCTTGAAGCTACGATGGGGCCTAGAGTGTAGGAGTGAGTATCAAGAGAGCCTGCTCCAAGGATTATTAAATCGTATGGTCCAGTCTTCTCAGCCATAGATGCAATTATCTCTCCTACGTTGACGGCTTGCAGGTTTTCGTGTCCATCTACTTCTATAATATATCCTTCATCTATCCCCATAGCGTATGCGTCTCTGACCATTCTTTCATGGTCTGGGGTTGACCCAACTGTTACCACCACCGTATGTGCATTATGTTTCTCTTTCAATCTAACAGCTTCTTCTATTGCACATTTATCGGAGTCGCCCATCTTCCTCGGCGCGATGTCTATTAGCGGCTCTCCAGACGATTCGTATTTTAGTTGACTGATGTCTACTGTTAGTTTTATCGGTGTAAGTACCCTCACTACTCATCCTCCTACACATCTAACATTATCCTTTAACATATTCTCTGCCTATCAAGTCTCTAGCAATTATTATCCTCATTATATTCTGTGCTCCCTCGGCCCCTATAGTGTATGAGAAGGTCCCCAGCCATCCTCTGAAGGCATTACACTCTTTAGTGTAAGCGTATGCTCCATACCATTTCATGAGCTCCTCATATATCTTTGTCGTCGCCTCAGGAGCTTTCAATTTACATAAGGCTACAGGTATGTTCAAGTCTTTTTCCTTCCATTTAGGGTTCTTCTCAAAGTAGATTTTGTCGGCAAGCCACGCCGCTCTATATGTTAGAAGTTTTGAAGCTTCTAGTTCAGCATATAATTCGGAAAGCTTGAAGCTTACACCTTGGAATGAGGCCAACGATCTACCTTCAAACAACCTTCTATTCTTTAACCATTCGACCGCTTGGTCTAGTGCCCATCTCCCACTCCCTATAGTTGCTGCCGCGACGAGTATTCTCGCAACGTTGAATCCCTCCATCAAGTAGTAGAATCCCTTATTCTCTTCACCGATCCGGTACTTGTCTTCTAGCTGGAAGTCTTCAAGTACGAATGCTCCTGTGCTTATCCCTCTTCTACCTATTTCTTCGAAGATTGTTGGTTTCCATTCTCTTCTCACTTTACCATTCCATTTAACGATTAGATTGAAAGCCGTTATGTTCCTATGTCCATATTCTGGTTTATTTGTCTTGGCCACTAGGAAGTATCCTCCACCTTCCGGTAATTCTTGTATCTCTCTTATCCCGCTTATGTATGTCTTCTCACCATTAATTATCCATACACCATTCTTCTTCATCGCCGTCGTCTTTATACCCGCTACATCCGACCCTCCATGAGATTCAGTCGAAGCTATACCGTAGAATGCGTCTCCACTCGCTACTTTCGGCAAGACCTCTTTCTTGACGTCTTCATCACCATATTTTTCTAATAGTAGTGGCCACCCATTGTTTAGTAGCGTGTAGACTGCCGTCGCTACGGATGGATCATGATATGCTATCTCCTCAGCAGCTATAGCGGTCATCGTTATTGTTCCACCCATTCCACCATATTCTTCAGAGATAGGGATTGCGAATAACCCTTGTTCACCCATCTTCTTAATTAGGTCAAGTGGTATCCTACCCTTCTCATCTATCTCTATCCATCTAGGCTCAATGTATCTCTTACAGAATTCCTGAACACTTTCTCTAAATCTTATTTCATCTTCTGAGAACTCGAAATCCATACAAAAACTGTATGAATCCTTATTTTTAAAGAATACTTACATCTGTACGACTCTATAGTGAATGGCTAGACATGAATCTCCCATAGAATGATTAAGCAAATCCTATATAGATGGTTTAACTGATAATATCGATTCAAGGTGAAAAAGCTTTCACGTTTTACGCCTATTCTTACAGGGATACTTTGGGGTTCGACGGCTCCTGTAAGTAAAATCGTTCTCCAAGATATTACCCCATGGGATATAGTGGTTTACAGAATCTTGATCGGGTGTCTTACATTAATCTTGTTGGTTAGGGTTGCTAGAGTTCCAGAATCCCCGAAAACCAATCTAAGAGACTTGATTATACTTTCATTGAGTGGTATAGCAGTTCCATGGCTTACATATAATCTTGGACTACTTTACGTTAATGCAAACCATGCGGGGCTGATGCTTGGATGCTATCCTCTGATGACTTTCCTAGTTGCATATTTCCTTGTAGGAGAGAAACTTAAGAAAATACAGTACACGGGAATACTCATAGGCTTCCTAGGTCTGATAATATTCTTTCTAGATAAGATTGGGCTAGAATATGATCTTGAATGGTTTATTGGAGCTCTACTAATAATGTTCGCTATATTCTGCTGGTCAGTTTATGCAGCCTACTTGAAGAAGATGGAGCTAAGCGGGAGAAGTCTAACAATAACATTGAGGACCTTCATGATCTCTCTCCCATTAATTCTTATCTCAGTCTTATTCATCCAACGCAATATCACCATCCCCGGAGAACCATCATCTATTATTGGTCTCGTATGGCTTGGAGTCTTTCCCTCCGCGGTATCATACTATTTGTTCAATATCGGTTCCGAAGATGTGAGTGCAACCCTAATGGCTACCTCCGGTCTCCTAATACCTGTTGTCTCATCCATCCTAGCATACATCATGTTGTCTGAGTCGCTCGAAATAATCGAAACCATCGGTGCAGTACTAGTCATAGCTGGATTAATGGTAGCATACCTAAAAGATTAAACTAAGTTTTTTATCTTAGATTTCCTTCTATATATGGTCTGGATATGGATCTCTCATAGAAGGATTGAGTAGAGTCTACAAGGATTTCTTAATCGATATGTCCAACTTAGGGTGGAGAACCTAACTTAATTAAAGTCTTCCTTTTTCTCCCTTATCTACGCTATACTATTGGTATCAAATTAGGGATTGGTGAATCTTCCCTTATTTGAATTCCATAAATCGGCGTGATAGGCTTAACACCATACATGAACATACATGCATGCTTTCTAAATATCTTGAAGTGGATGTCAGCTATTGGTGCAAGACCCTTCATCAACCAGGGTTTAACAGGTTTAACTATCCATATAATCAATCCACCTTTCCTTCTAAGCTCATCTTCTACAATATACAAAATGTTGAAAACTCTTTCTCCATAATACTGAACTAACCTATCCACTCCAAACAATCTTATTGGAGGTCTCCTATATCTTTCTAGGAGCTTATTTTCCAATTCCGTAAATCTCTTAACAACCATCTCAGGGGGTTCGATCTCCATGGTCTTTTCACTCCTTTCCTCTCTACAATCGGGCTCGGTGAGTAGGTGGTAGTTTCTTCTAAATTGTTCTTCACTTACACCGTACATCATATATGCATCTAATAAAACATCGCGAGTAACCCCTCCTGACGGTATAACTAAGCAATAGCCATCTCTTAGAATATGTGCAGAAATTAATGGAACCGTTAAGAACATATAATCCTTGAATGTGAGTTTCGGATCTACTTCAAACAGTATTACCGTTTTGTCAGGGTAACCTCCAATCTCCCGATCTAGGTCTGGTATTCCTGTAGTGTAGCCTGTTTGCGGATTCTCTGGATATTGTATTCCAGCGAATCTCCGCTTATCGGGAATCTTCGTAGGTATCATTACCTTGAATCCACCATGTAGTGTAAACCATGCCCTCGGATTTCTCAGTTCAGAACCCCTTAATTTTATGAAAGCCAATTCTCTATACAATTTGTCTTCTATAGTACCGTATTTGAGATGTATTACTCCATCAGCTATGAAGTCTACATAATCGAATTCCTTCTTTTCTATTTCTTTTTCTTCCTTAATCAACATGGTAGTACATTTAAGCTGTGAGGTGATCTTTGATAATACACTGTGCAGGAATGCTCTTCCCTCTGCCTGATCCTTAAATGACCCGCTTATAGCTGTGTAAGAGTCTATAGCTATTCTCTTTGCATTTATGGATAAGATGTCATCAATAACCGTAGTTATAGCTGCAGACATTCCAGATTCAAGTAACGTAGGAAGAGGAACATATCTGAATAGCTTCTTTTCTGTCAGTTTTTCAAAATCGAGACCGAAGCTCTTCATGTAGGTATAGAAACGCGTCTCATCCTCTATTAGAGATACGTAGATTCCCGGCTCACCGTACTTTACCGCACCCTGATAAATAAAGTTTGATGCTAAAGCTGTCTTACCTGTCCCCGGCGCTCCAGAGACAACGA
>Ga0105162_1000495_pt1 | contig 25846 bp, 22 predicted proteins | sample JNZ201metaG_FD_81532 | JGI IMG/M metagenome (GOLD analysis project Ga0105162, IMG submission 81532) | Hot spring microbial communities from Jinze hot spring, China to study Microbial Dark Matter (Phase II) - JNZ 20120812A | ecosystem: Environmental > Aquatic > Thermal springs > Hot (42-90C) >...
ATTTTCGGACGATCAGAATCCGACATAAAACGCGTAAAAGGACGAATAATCGGAATGGACGGAAAAACAAGACGAATAATCGAAGAATTAACAGACACAAGCATAACAGTTTACGGCCACACTGTAGGCATTATAGGCAAAATTGAAAACGCTCAAATCGCGCGGGAAGCCATCCAAATGCTAATCCAAGGAAGCCAACACGCAACCGTCTACAAATTCCTCCATAGAAAACGCAGAGAACTCAAAAAAAGCATGCTAGAACTCTGGGAGAAACCCGAGTAAATTCGGAGAAACCCAAGCATGTGACCCGTGAATAATTAGGCAATATTGGGGAAGGTCGAAATTATTTTTCATTCAATGTGCATAAAAATGAAAAAGAAGGCATTTTACCTGACATTTCAAGTGTCATCTAGACCTATTGCGCAGTGTATCCTCCATCGACGAATAGCGCTGTCCCTGTGATGAAGGATGCTTCGTCAGATGCTAGGAAGAGCGCCGCGTTAGCAACGTCCTCTGGCTTCCCAAGTCTTCCTATTGGATGTAATTTCAAGCGTGATTCTCGCATTTCTTCTGGCTTTCCAGATTTCTCCCATATCTGTCGGACGAGCGGTGTTTCGATGGTTCCTGGACATATGCAGTTTACACGGATTTTATAGGGTGCTAGTTCTAGGGCTAAGGCTCTTGTAAAGGCGAGAACTCCACCTTTTGAAGCGCAGTAAGCGCTGAAATTAAGGGCTCCCACCCAAGCAAAAGTTGAGGCAGTGTTTATGATCACTCCACCCTGTTGCTTTACCATCACTGGAACCGCGTATTTGCAGCCTAAGAAAACACCTTTCAAGTTAATGTTTATAATTTTGTCCCAGAGTTCTTCCGAGGTTTCGGTTATTGGTGCCATTATGTTAACGCCTGCATTATTAAAGAGTATGTCAAGCCTTCCATAACGGTTTACAGTGGTTTCTATCATCTTCTGTACATCACCAGCTTTTGTAACGTCAGCTTGTATGAATATGGCATCTCCGCCGGAATCTTTGATCATCTTAACTGTCTCTTCACCAGCCTCTTTTACAAGGTCTACAACAGCAACTTTCGCTCCTTCCTTTGCAAACAAAGTTGCCGAAGCTTGTCCTATTCCAGACCCTGCTCCTGTAATTAACGCTATTTTATTTTTAAGCCTCATGATCTCACCATCTTTCGAATGCGGAAAAGCATAGATGCATATTAAGCTTTCGCATGTTATTTTGAAAAACAGATTTATTCAGAATTTTAAAGAGGTAGAAAAAGTGGAAGGAAGCTGAATTTACCATGGAACCCATTGAATTGCTACTATGCATAATAGGATTACTCCGATGAGATATGCCCATAATAGTATTCTCTTTGTGAAATCTAGCACGTTAACCTTTAGAAACGTTGTTGTCCAGATGTTTACTCCCCATGTTGGTTCACATGCACCCATGAAGATATTGTAAGCGTAGATTGCGCCTAGTATTGCCAGTGGCGGTAGGACACCCGCCTGGGAGAAGGTCATTGCCAAAACAGCTCCCAAGCCCCATGGAGCAGCAGGTCCACGGAAGAGGCAGAAGGGCATAAGAGCTGCGAAGAAGATCACAAATAGCACAGGGTTCGATGGAAGAATCGGTTTGAAAACTGTGATAAACGGCTGCCTTATTTCTGAAAATGTGGCTGCTTGAACCACCCAGCCGACAAAGATCATTATTGCAAATAGTTCTGCCAACATGGTTACTCCTTTGTAGGCGGATCTTTCCATCAAGCCATAGTAATCCCTTAACTTGCGACCGCTGCCTTGATGAGATAGTATGAATGGGAATGGCATTGAAGCCATGAACGCTACCTTTGGATCCCACTTCAGCACTAACGCGAAAATTATCGGGATTACTGGACATATATAAGAGTAAACTGGAACTTTCTTAACTTTTTCTTGGCTGGTTTCTGTTGATTGCGCAGTCCAACGCATTGGAAGCTTTTCCTTCTTGAACTGGTATACTATGTAGATGATGCCCATTATCAAGACTATGATCGTCATTGTTAGCGCCATTTCAAAGTAGTCGCCAAAGTATACGCCTGTAAGGTTTTTGAAATAGGTCCAGTGAGACATCCAGAACGGTTGTCCAGCTGCTTGCCCAAGCGTATGGAAGGTTGCTACAACAACGGGCGGTATACCCAATGCTACTTGGACTGGGAGGGTTATTGCTCCAACCATGACTGCTCCGCCTATTGAGACCCCGGCGCTTATGTAGGACCATACCAGGAAGATTATTATGGCAGTTATTAATGGTCTGCCTCCACCTAATTCTATTGCCCTTCTGACCATGCTGTCGATTATTCCAGTTTCTATTAGAGCTGCTGCGAATATTGTTCCAAGAGTGAATGTGAAATTGAAGTCGGCGAAGTATAACGTTCCTTTGGTTACTATGTCAATATAGCCTGATTGTGGTATTCCTCCAATCAACCCCATCAGCATTGCAAGGATTGGAAGGGCCCAGACCATCGGCAGAATGCGCCTGTACATCAAGTATACAAACACAACATATATGATGAAGATGGACGCCACGACAAATGCTGGCTCCATTCCCATCTCCTCTATTGGCAACTTTTATAGTGTGTTGCATCTCGTTCTATATATCGTTTGCGATTTTTGTGTAAAATTTGGTTTAATTTAAACTGTAAAATAAAAATACAACTGTAAAAAACTCTTTTTTCTAAAATTAAGCTAAACTCGTTGCTTATCCAGAAAATTTTTATACTTTTAAACAAAGTTCAGCATTACTTCCGGAGGGAACATGAATGTCCTCGATTATTGTCGAAAGAGACGTACCAATAACCATGGATGATGGGGTAACACTAAGGGCTGATGTTTTTCGACCGGCAAAAGATGGAAAGTATCCAGTGATATTGTCCTATGGCCCCTACGGAAAGAACCTTCACTTTAGTAAAGGCTATCCCGACCAGTGGAAATCACTCGTGGAAAAGTATCCCGAGGCTCTTCAAGGTACAAGTGGTAAATATTTGAATTGGGAGACTGTTGATCCTGAAAAATGGGTTCCAGACGGCTACGTCGTTGTCAGAGTAGACTCACGTGGAGCCGGCCGTTCCCCAGGCGTGCTCGATATTCTTTCGCCAAGAGAAACGAAAGACTTGTACCTTTGTATTGAATGGGCTGCTAAGCAACCATGGAGCAATGGGAAGGTTGGCCTAGCTGGCATATCCTATTACGCCATGAACCAATGGGTGGTTGCAGCAATGCAACCTCCGCACTTAGCGGCAATATGCCCGTGGGAGGGAGCAGCTGACTTCTACCGTGACATGACCTATCATGGTGGAATTCCGTCTCTGCATTTTTGGAAAGTTTGGTATGACGGGCAAGTGAAGATGGTCCAACATGGTGTAGGAAAGAGAGGCTACGTTGATGATTTAACAGGTGAGTTGGTTGCTGGCCCTGAGACGTTGTCGGATGAAGAGTTGGCAAAAAACCGTGTAAACCTAATTGGGGCCATCAAGGCGCATTCTTTGGACGACGAGTTTCATAAGGCTAGGTCTCCAGACTGGTCTAAGGTTAGGGTTCCAGTGTTATCTTGCGGGAATTGGGGAGGGCTTGGTCTTCATCTGCGCGGCAACACTGAGGGTTTTCTGCTTGCAGCTTCCAAGGAAAAGTGGCTTGAGATCCATGGGAGAGAACATTGGGCTGAGTTTTACACGAACTATGGAGTTACATTGCAGAAACGCTTCTTTGACTATTACCTTAAAGGGGTAGACAACGGCTGGAAAGAAACCCCTAAAGTGCTCTTATGGATTCGCCACGTGGACGGAACGTACAAGCTTAGAGCGGAAAACGAGTGGCCAATAAAACGAACCAAATGGACGAAACTGTACCTTAACCCCGCAGACTGCAGCCTTCAAAAAAGGCCGAAGAAGACGGAGCAAGCCGTTGAATATGAGGCTTTAGGCGACGGCTTAACGTTCATGACTGAGCCATTACATGAACAAACAGAAATCACTGGGCCCTTAGCGGCTAAACTGTTCATTTCATCCTCAATAAACGACGCAGATCTCTTCCTAACTTTAAGAGCATTCTCTCCAGACATGAGAGAAGTACACTTCTACGACTATTTAGATCCACACACACCACTTTCCCACGGTTGGCTACGCTGCTCCCACCGAAAACTAGACCTGAAACTGAGCAAGAAATGGAGGCCATATCATACCCACGACAAAATTGAACCTTTAAAGCCGGGACAAGTGTACGAAGTGGATGTGGAACTTTGGCCAACATGCGTTGTGCTGCCAGCAGGATACCGTCTCGCATTAACCATAAGAGGCAAAGACTACGACTACGGAGGGCCACCTGTAAAAACAGGACCCTTCTTAATGAAGGGTACAGGACCATTTCTACATGATCACATAACTGAAAACTACAAGGTCAAAGTTTACGGCGGAGGAAAAAAGGCCTCTTACATCTTACTCCCAATAGTGCCGCCGAAAAAAGCAGACAAGGAAACCGAAAAAGTTGCGTGGTTAATCAAATTAATGAAAGAAAAAAGGTAGCTTCTTCTCTTTTTTTCTTTGTTAGAAAAGGGTGTGAGAAGGGAGCTATTGAGTTGAAAGGACTATAATGACTGGTTCGTCTGGTTGCAAGCCTCTAAGCTCTATTTCTGCCATGGAAACTACTTGTTCTTGAGTTATTAACCCTGAGAAGTCTGAAATTTTTCCTCCATGAAGAACGTAGACATCTGGAATTATTGGTCCACCTTCGCTGTATTCCGTGTATTGAAGGATGCATGTTTTTAAATCATCTATGACTTTTTTCGCCGTGCTTTGTACAACGGCGCCGTTTCTTATTGAAAGGCGAACGACACCTTCTCTATCAACTACTCTAAGAGAGTTGCGGGGTGCCTTAAAAACTCCCAGAAGGCCTTTGTCCCTTATGCGCGCTGAAAATACCGTGAAAAACTCAGTTTCAGCCTCAACTTTGACTTCACTTAGATCCACATGTAACGATTGAGCTGCGATCTTTTTACGTTCCTCGAATGGGACTTCTATCTTTGCAAGATCTTTCGTTCGTAGTTCGGTTGCTCCAAGCGCTATTGCTCTAACCCTCTTTCGCTGAGCATCAATTTCAATGAAAACTTCAACAGTTCCAGGAGCTGCACCAGCTTTTATAGCAGCGGTTTCAGCTTCTCTTCTTATGCGAAGGATATCCTCGGGAGTGGGGTCTACAATGGTTCGCTCTACGACTTCTCTGACCATTGCCAAAGCTACGCCTATGGAAGATATGACTTCCGCATTCTCGGATATCTTATAGTTTAAGTTCATACGTTTAGCGGTGAATGGAATCAGTGCCGCAGCTCCACCTCCACCTCCAACGAGAACAACACTGTCTCGGTCAAGTTTGTATTCCTCTATTAACTGCTCAATCAACCGGACGATTTTGTCCGTTGAAACTTCGAGTATTCGTCGGGCTGCCTCCTCAACGCTCACGCCAAGTCTTTCAGCCAGCGGCTGCATAGCCCGCCTTGCGGCCTCAGGATTTCCATGCGCATAGTCACCCGGCTTTGTCATGCCAAGCACGTTTGCTGCGCATGTGTTTGTAATTGCAAACATTTTCCCGCTCTTGGTTTTTATTGCAACATAGTCGTTTGGATCATGGGGTTTTGGCTGTATAAACACAAGCTCGGGGTCAACAATTTCGCTGGTTTTTGCAAATGCAGAGTAAGGTAATCCGGCAATGTGGGCACTTCTTGGACCAACATCTATAATTTCTTTTCCTCGCACTCTTGGCATGCTTCCACCAGCAACTCCTAAAACCCGGACATCAAGAGATGGCAGAAATGTTTGATGTCCACCTATTTCCACGTGTCGTATAACCGGCTTTCCAGCACGTATCACCCCTATGTTTGTGCTTGTTCCACCCACCTCAAAGAATATGCCGTCCGTGACCTTCAAATACATTAGTGCGCCCGCCACACTGGCGGAGGGGCCGGAAAGCATTGTTAATATGGGGCGTTTCCGCATCTCGTTTATGTCCATCAAACCGCCATCACCGCGCATGATCATTAGAGGCGCTTTTATGCCTGTTTTTCTTACGCTGGACTCTGTCATGTTGGCTGTTTCCATCATTTTGGGAAGAATACTTGCATTTATAACAGCGGTCCTCGTTCGCACCTCAAGTCCATAAAGCTTTGAAATTTCATGCGCAGCTGCCGCGGGTAGTCCCATATTTGTGGCCATTCTAACAATAACGTTCTCCCTTGTGGGGTCGTCAACACCGAATGCTTCGCTTGCAACAATAACCTTTGCGCCACTGGAGAGCAGTCTATTAATGGTTTCCTTGCATTCACATGGTTTTTCACATTTATTACAGTTTTCTGATGTGCATTTTTTGATAACTTCCTCCACTTTTTCAGAATCCAAGAACTCGTGGCAGGTCTTCAATATGCGGCCAGGCGCTAGCTCTATGTCTTTTATACATGTTGCACCCCTTGCGCGTAAAGCGTCAAAGCCAGCACCCATGCCAATTATTCCCACAGGGGCTACGTCACCTTCAAGCAGAGCGTTAGTTGCCTGGGTAGTGCTATGGGCTATGAACACAACATCTTCCGGATCAAGCTTTAATTCCTCTAAAATTTTGTTGAAAACCTGTATAACGCCTCTAGCAACACCTTCTGGGGCGTCATGGGTCGTCAAAACAGCGGCTTTTCCGACGATTTCGTAGGTCTCATTGTCTATTGCAACGGCTTTAGTGAAAGTACCACCGACGTCAATGCCGATGCGAACTTTACGCTTTTTCACGTTTGCATCACCATAATGTATACGATTTGAATTTGTTTCCATCAATAAATCATCTATATAAGCGTTCTTTCGGCAAATACTGATTTTCATTTAGAAACTAAAGAGCCCCGTAGACGAGCTCAGCCAGTTCTGGGTTTTTCGCCCTAAACTCTTCTAGTTTCTGTTTGATTCTTTCGGCTTCCTCTCGTAACAGCATTATTCTTTCTTCTACAGGCCTAAATTGATTGTTTATTTTCGTCAAATATCCTCTTGCAGCTAACTCCAGATTAATTCGCTCTGCAAAAGTGTCCATCCAAAATTTCTCTTCCAAGCCAGTCGACCTGTTAATACTAAACCTTAACGGAACCTTCCCAAAGTTCTTTAAAAGAGACAGTAATTCTTTCTCAATAAAAAACACTGCCTTTGAATCATCAACGTTTTTAACCATTTTCACAAAAACTTCTCTACGTTTTATCAACTTACCAACTTCTGCAATCTCAAAATCTATTATTCCGAAAGAATATAGTTCCACAAGCATTGCTAACTTTATTGTTTTCCTCAGTTCAGCCGGATTAAGCCTCTTACCTGAAACAAGATGTTTGTGGCCAAATTTTGACTCAGGAACAAAAATGTGTCCGTATAGATACACAACGTATGGTGATGGAATTCGATCCTGCATTATTTCACCTTTTGGAGTTTACCGCAAGGGATATTAAGAAATCGGTCTCTAGCATTTAAAGGTTGCAAACTCATGAACTCTCTCAACGTTATTAGAAACTTAAAGAAAGCACTGGAAAGTGTCGATGATTTCACAGCTGCTTACTTGGAGTTAACAAGAGACTTTTTCTTCGATAGAATACCTGTTGATCTGCAAAGAAAACTCGTGGAAACAGCCGTGAGTGTTGGACGTGAGATGGTTGGAAAAATTGTTGAAGAGACGGGGACTACTAACTCATGGTGTATTGCAGAATACTTGGGGCTTGAAATAAGCATGGTTTCCCAAGAAAATGTTGTTGGCAATCTGTTGATACGTTCAGAGTACATTCCCCCTAAAACAATTAGGATCTATAAACGAAGCATTGAACAGCTTAAAGAAGCTATATCTCGTTTTGGACTCGAAGAACTTTTTCCAAACGAAGCCATTCTCGATCTCCATGTTGCCCACGAAATTTTCCATCATCTCGAAAAAACCCGCATCGGGGTCTTAAGCGAACGATACAGCATAGAGCGCTTTCGTTTTGGGCCTTTATGTTTTAAAATTAGAGTTAGAGCAATCAGTGAAATAGCCGCTCACACGTTTGCAAGGACTTTAACAAGCGTGAAGGTTCCACCGAGTATTTTAGATTACATAGCCACGGGCAATATAGATAATCTGTTGGCAAAACTTGCGGAAATAAAAAAGGGTGTCGTGCTACTTTAAGGATTCTCCTAGTTTGTTTTCAAGTTCTGAAAGACTTAGAACCCAGCCTATACATCTTGAAATGTTCTGGAGTGCAAACTCATGGAGGTCGTTTCCGTACATGCTCGCAACGCAATCTGAAATTATGATCACCTTGAAGTCTCTGTTGAACGCCTCGAAAGCTGTGCATAGTATACACGTGTTGGTGTTAACGCCGATGATGATCAGTGTATCAACATTCAATGTTCTTAGGAGTATTTCCAAATCTGTTCCATAGAAGGCGCTTAACCGTTTCTTATTGTCTATTACATAATCGCCTTTTTGCGGTGCGACTTCTGGCATTATTTCCGTTTGAACACTGCCGACAATGTTGTGCTTAAATATGGTGCTTGGCTTATGAGGCGTCAAAGTTTCTCTGACGGTTTCTACAGCGCTCCAGAAAGGATTTATCGAGGCTTCTGTTAATTGTTCGGAAATTTGTCGTATCTGCAAAATCACATGAATTATTGGAATGCCATACTTCCTTGCTAACGTAAACAATTTTTTAGCACTCTCCAAAACCCTTCGGCTTTCATCGGCGGGAACCGGCATCGTGGCAACATTCGGGTCCAAATGTCCGCGGTGCATGTCTATGGCAATTATCGCTGTAGTTTTTGGATCTACTGTCAAGTGTTCCTTCAATTTGGCGATCATTAAACTTCTATCAACGAATCGTACAGGCAAGCTTTTCCCCCAGTCTATATTTTGAAGACCCTCAAAGCATTTTTTCCCAAAATTTTTTCTTTATCTTCTTCAGATAGCCATTCCAAGTTTTTAACCGTTGAAACTGGATGGGGGTCGCCCATGTCGTATGGGTAGTCGCTTCCCATCAACACGTTTTTGCACCCAACAACTGTTATAAGATACTTTAGTGCAGCTTCGTAGTGGGCGGTGGTGTCAAAGTACATCATCCTAAAGTATTCAATCGGAGCTTTTGATATGTTTCCCTTGGGTTCAGGTCTCACTTTGTATCCATGGTTTAAGCGTCCAATCTGGTATGGCATAAAGCCGCCAGCGTGAACAAAACAGAATCTAAGTCTCGGAAACCTTTCAAGGACCCCGCTGAAAATCAGGCTTGCAATTGTCATCGCCGTTTCGAAGGGAAAACCAACAAGATTTGTTAAATAGTATTTTCGCAGTCTCTCCGCACCTGCTGGATTTATGGGGTGCACCAAAATGGGGACGTCAAGCCCTTGAACCTTCTCGTAGAAAGGCCATAATTCAAAGGCATCGAGGTTTTTACCCATGAAATTTGTTCCAAGCTCAACCCCTTTCAATCCAAGGTCTTTAATGGCGTACTCTAGCTCTTCTATTGCAGCGTCAACGTCTTGAAGGGGAACAGTTGCCAATCCTACAAATCTCTCTGGATATTTTTCAACAAGTTTTGAAAGTGCAACGTTTTGGGCGCGTGAGATTGCAGAAGCTGTTTTCGAGTCCAGGTTGTAGAAGAAGGTGAATGGGACGACCGACAACACTTGCAGGTTGATACCTTCAGTGTCCATGTCCTTTAAGCGATCTTCTGCGGTGTACAATGTTCTTGTGATAGGTCCCGTAGCTTCTCCATTTATCAAAAGGTATTCTTCGCCTTTAGCATCCTTGACAATTTTTGGCGTTTGGATATGCGGAAATCTTTGTCTTACTTCTTTAAAGGCTTCCTTCATTATTATGTGGGTGTGGACGTCAACTATCATCCAAATCCCCCAACTTTGGATGGTTCAATGGTTAACATAAACTATTTAAACTTTGCATCCAACGGAGGTTCTTCCGCTTTATTTATATCAGACTACACAATTTCCTTAACGATTCTGTCTAGGTGAAGTAAATGGTCGGAGGATACGCTGGAGAAATATTGTGGATAGACCTTTCAACTGAAAAAATAGAGAAAACGCCGCTGGAAGCCGAATTCGCGAGAAAGTTTATAGGCGGTAGGGGTTTAGCGGCAAAAATCCTTTTCGACAATCTTCCGCCAAAAATCAACCCTCTTAGCCCGGAAAATTTGCTGATTTTCGCCACAGGAGTTTTAACTGGTTGTCCGGCACCAGGTGCAAATAGAACAGTCATAGTTACGAAGTCTCCACAGACAGGGTTCTTCTTAGACACTTATGCCGGGGGGCATCTTGGCCCAGAAATCAAGTTCGCTGGTTATGATGTAATCGTGATTAAGGGACGAGCGAAAAAACCGATTTACATCCAAATAGAAAATGACAGCGTTCTGTTTAAGGACGCCGCACACCTGTGGGGTAAAGACTGCTGGGAAACTGAAACCATCATCAAAAAAGAAGCTGGCGAGGACATTAAAGTTGCCGTTATTGGACAGGCTGGCGAAAACTTAGTGAAATACGCCTGCGTAAGCACGGATTATTTCCACCAGTTTGGAAGGGGTGGCGCTGGCGCAGTCATGGGGTCAAAAAATCTGAAGGGCGTAGCTGTGAGAGGTAGTAAAAGCCTCCACATAGCAGACCCGGAAAGGCTGAAAAATTATCTCCTCGACAAAATCGAATGGAAATTTACACGAGGCCCAAATGCAGAGCTTGTGAAAGACAGAATTAAATATGGCACTCCATTAACAATGGACTTCACGCAAGCTATTGGGATTTTGCCAACAAGAAACTTCCAGTTCGGCCAATTTGAAGAGTACGACAAGATAGACGGCTATGCTTTTAGAGAAAAAATTGTTGTTGCAGACAAATCATGCTATTCATGCAACACTCCCTGTGTAAAGTTTAGCGTTATAAAAGAGGGCGCCTATAAAGGTCTAAGTCTTGAAGGACCAGAGTATGAGACAAATGCCATGCTTGGCTCAAACGTTGGAAACAGCAAACTTGAACTCATTGTGAAGGCAAATGAAATCTGCGATAGGCTAGGGTTAGACACAATATCCGCTGGAAACGTCATAGGCTTTGTCATGGAATGCTATGAGAAAGGAATACTAACTAAGAAAGACTGCGACGGGCTTGAATTGAATTTTGGAAACATGGACGCCGCCTTCACACTCATGTATAAAATAGCGTACAGAGAAGGCATAGGCGACATCCTCGCAGAAGGGGTGCGATATGCCGCCCAGAAATTTAACAAAGGCTCAGAAAAATTCGCAATGCACGTGAAGGGAATGGAGTATCCAGCCTATGAACCGCGAGGCTCACCAGCATTCGCCCTACTCTACGCAATAGCTGACAGAGGAGCATGCCATAGGAGAGGTTGGCCTGTAATCATTGAAAGCAAGAAATACAAGCCTGGAACCATTGAAGGAAGACCGCAGCTTGCAAAAGACCTCTATGATAACCGCACCATACTGCACTCAATAGGCGTATGCGACATGCCTTACAACGTTGCAGGAATAGACCACAATGATATAGCACAAATACTTTCCGCTGTAACGGGATGGAACATAACCGTGGAGGAACTTTTAACAGTTGCAGAGCGAGTGGCCTCCCTAATTAGGGCGTTTAATGTCCGCGAAGGTGCCCGTAGAGTCGATGACACGCTTGCCTGGCGAACAATGCATGAACCTCTACCATCCGGCCCCGCCAAGGGTCAGTTCATCTCAGAAGAGATGTTGGATTCTATGCTTGACGAATACTATCAGCTTAGAGGCTGGGACAAGAAAACTGGGGTTCCACTGCCAGAGACCCTAAACAAACTTGGTTTAGAGGACGTTAGAAAAGAGTTGGAAAAACATGGATGCTTCTAGGAGGGAGGTTATGGGAAGAATTGTTGTAGATCCCCGTATTTGCACAGGCTGCCGATACTGCGAAATAGTATGCTCACTATTTCATGAAAAAGTCGTCAGCCCCAAAAAAGCGAGAATTAGGGTTACAAGCGACATTTTAAAGGGCGTTGACACACCGAAAGTATGTCACCAATGTGCCAATCCACCATGCATGAAAGCTTGCCAACAAGGAGCCATACAATTTGACGAAACGCTGAAAATTCCAATAGTGTTAGAGGACAAATGTATAGGGTGCAAAGCCTGTGTTGAAGCATGCCCCTTCGGCGAAATGTTCTTCGACCAAGAACGCAACATCGCATTAAAATGCGACCTATGCCATGGAAACCCCCAATGCACTAAATTCTGCCGAGCACTCCCACACATCAGACGCGCCGCCATCACCTACCATCCTTAATATTTCGCAGTTTTCGGCGCAAAAATGCTTTTATGTAGACTAAATGAATTAACGGAAGGTGACATGAAATGAAAATTGTCGATCAAGAGAAGCTAGATTTGATTGAGCTGCCAGGGCATTTCAATTCCTTTAACAAAAAGTTGATAGGTGCTAACGTCGGTGCCAAAAATGTTGAGGTTATGCTTGGAATAGCCGAGGCTGGTGGAGGCTCAGAGATTCATTATCATCCAGAAGCAGAACACATTATATATGTAATAGAGGGGGTTCTCAGAATTAGGAACGAAAAGGGAGAAGAAGTGGAACTCAAAAAAGGTATGGCCGCCTACATCCCGCCTGGAGAAAAACATCAGCCCTATAACCCCAGCTCAAGTAGAACCATGTATCTGGTCATCAATTCGCCGCCAGCATCTATGCGCGTGTAGCTTGAGAAATGATGGTGATGAGTGTGGACATACCTAAAAGCATGAAAGCAGCCCTCTTTTATAAGGTTGGAGAACCATTGAAAATTGAGAGTGTTCCGGTTCCCGAAATAGAGCCCGATGAGGCTCTTATCAAGGTTAAGGCTTGCGGCATTTGCAGAACCGACCTCCATTTCATTGACGAAGGCCTGCTTAAACCTGGCAAAATTCCCCAAATATTGGGTCATGAGGTTGCTGGCGAGGTTGTGAAGGTCGGAAGTGCTGTGCATGATGTTAAAGTAGGCGATAGAGTCCTAATACACTTCTATTTTAATTGTGGCGAATGCTATTACTGTCAAAGAGGCATGGAAAGCCTATGCATCAGCCCTAAATTCCGACATTTCGGTTTCACCATAGACGGTGGATTCGCTGAGTACGCAAAGGCTCCTGCCCGCAAACTTGTTAAATTGCCACCTAACGTTCCATACGAGGCGGCTATACTCATAGACGCTGGGGCCTCTACATATCATGCTGTTAAAACGGTGGGGCAAGTGAAAGTGGGCGAAACAGTTTTGATAATGGGGCTTGGCGGACTTGGTTTGTGTGCTTTGCAATTTGCAAAAATAAGCGGTGCTTATGTTATAGGCGTAGATGTTGTCCCCGAGAAACTCAAGCTAGCGAAAGAGCTTGGTGCAGACGCAGCAATCAACGCAAAGGAACAAAATGTAGTTGAAGAAGTGAAAAAGCTAACAAATGATGAGGGCGTAGACGTTGTAATCGAGCTGGTTGGCCGTTCTGAAACAATAAATATGTCAGTAAACTCTTTGCGGAGAGAAGGTAGACTAGTGTTTGTTGGGTATTCCGAGGACAACCTTGTAATCAGCCCCGTTAAAATTGTATATAACCAACTGAAAATCCTTGGTTCACGTGCAAGCTCTAAATGGGAGGCCGTAGAAGTCATAAAACTTGTGGAGTCTGGAAGATTTAAACTAGAACCACTAATAAGTCACGTCGTGCCATTGGACGAAATTAACCGTGGATTAGATTTGCTTCGAAGCGGTAAGGCAGCGAGAGTTGTAGTAAAGCCTTGATTGTATACCAGAGTTATCACCGAATAGTATGCTTGCAGTTTTCCAAAAATTTTATATCATTACTATTGAAGTATCCTTAGGGGATTATTTTGAGAAAAAGCACGGCGGCAATAATAGCTGGCGTGGTTATTGCAATAGTTGTAATCGCTGCGGTAGTCTACGTCTTTGTTCTCCAGAAACCAGTGGAAGAGGAATACCGCCTCGGCATCCTTTTGCCATTAACTGGAACTTTTGCGGATGTTGCTAAAACTCAACGAGAAGGCGTGTTGCTGGCTATCGAAGAAATTAACGCTAAAGGGGGACTATGGGGCAGAGTTAAAGTTAGAGGGATAGTGCGAGACGACGAAGCAAACTTGGATGTTGGTGTGAGACGATTCAATGAGTTGCTCACGGTAGAAAAAATTCATGGAATTGTTGGGCAAACATGGGTTCCGATGGCGAAGGCTATAAACGAGCAAGTAAAAAGAAACCCGATGCCCTACTTCCCGGTATGCGTCGTTTCCTTGGACATGTTGAATAAAACTGTGATTGCTAATTGGACTTTTGTGGCCATGATGTCAGCGTACTCAATTGGATATGCCTCAGCTGCTTATGCTATTCAAAACCTAAACTTGAAGAAGATTTACTTCCTTGCCCGCTCTGACTCTTGGGGCTGGGATATGTACAAAGGAGTTCAAGCGGCTGTAGCGAAATTCGCGGGTCAAGGAGCCGAAATAGTTGGGTATAACGAAGCGCCACTTGGCCATGCAGACTTCTCAACAATCTTGATGGACGTAATTAACAAAAACCCGGATGTTTTCATGTTCGCTCAATTTGGAGCAGATCAAGTGAACGTGCTAAAGCAATGTAAAGCTATGGGAATAGGAACTGGCACCGGAGCCGGAGCCAACATAAAGATTTTCGTTTGTTGGATAACAAACGTCGTTGCAGCCTCGATTCCCCCAGATGCGCTTCATGAAAATGTGTATGCTCTGCACTTCCATTACTGGAACCTAACAGGAGTCCCGGGAATCCCAACCTCTGTTCAACAAGCTACTGCGGAATTTGTTCAAAGATACTGGGACAGATGGGGCTACCCACCAGACTCTTACGCTATAGTGGCGTACATAGCCACCAAGGAATTATTTAGGGCAGTGGAATTAGCTGGGAAAGAAAAAATGACCGACGCTGCAGCAATTGCAAAAGCTTTGATTAACAATCCGAACTTTGATACACCTAAAGGTCCCGCAAGATGGCGAGTGGATCACGAACCAGTGTACACGTATGCCGCTTTCGTTGTTCAAGGCAAGCCTCAAAATGAAAGAACAGGATACTGGGACTTACTAAAGGTGATCGGATATTACACTGGAGAAGAATATCTGCCACCCTTATCTATGCTAGGCTACCAGTGAGGACTTATGGAAATGCAAAAACTTTTGATGAGGAAAAGCATTTTTAGAAATGTACTCACGGCGCTCGTAATTATTGGATTCCTTTACATTCTCCATTTTTTTCTTCCAGTATCTACCGTAATAGACATCGGAATATACGCAATTTTCGTTCTATCTTTTGACTTGATTTACGGGTATATGGGCTGGTTAGCAATAGGATATCCTCTATACTTAGGAATTGGCGCTTACACTGCTGGGATGTTCATGAAATACATTAATTCAAATCCATTTCTAAGCCTCTTTGCAGCGTTGGCGTTGGGGGCGATGGTTGGCATAATCGTTGGGCCTTTAGTTTTAAGGCGTCGGGGAGCATACTTCGCTTTAGTTAATGCCGCCTTAAACTGGTTTGGCTATTTCCTTGTTATAATTCCCCTCAAAGATTTTACAGGTGGAAGAGATGGTACATGGGTTAATATACAAGCAACAAGCCCGTTAAATGTTCTGAACAGATCAGATTTCCTCATTGTTGTTTTAATAGTGCTTTTTATCTTGGTGATATTCTACAAGCGTTTGCTGAGTTCTCCTTTTGGTAAGCTTTTACTGGCAATAAAAGAAAATGAAGATCGCGTCAAGTTTTTGGGTTATAACGATTTTTACATTAAACTTTGTGCTTTCATAATCTCTACCGCGTTAGCGTCCTTGGCCGGGGCACTTTTCGTTATCCATTATTGGTACGTATCTCCGGACATAATGATGCCTACAAGGGCGCTTGAAGTAATATCCGCGACTCTTGTAGGTGGAGCTGGAACATTTTATGGCGCCTTTGTCGGTTCCTTCATTTTCATTGCGCTTAAGGACTATCTTAGCATTTACCTTGGAAATTGGGAAATGTACCTAGGCGTTTTTATCATCGCTATAATGCTTATCCTTAGGAAAGGCATTTGGGGTTATGTTGAGCATTTCATTAGAAAATATCAATTAACGGGAACACGTGCATCAAAAACCCGGGAGGTAAAACCAGTTGTTTGAAGAACTGATTGGACAAGTGATTCTTGTACTAATATACGGTTTATCATTTGGATGCATCCTAGCTATAATAAGCGTTGGCTTATCCCTAACTTATGGACTTATGAGAGTTCTTAACATTAGCCACGCAATACTCTACGCTCTCGGCGCCTATATGCTCTACACGGTTATCTTTTATTTGAAGGGAAACTTTTTGTATGGTTTACTAGCCGCTATAGGCTTTACCGCTGTTATTGGACTGATTGAGGAAAAAGTTCTGATTAGAAGGTTGTACGGCAAGGATATAGACTTCTCCATTCTCATAACATACGCTGTTGTGTACGTCGTAACCGATATAATTAAAATGATTTGGGGACTTGAGCCAAAACCCGTCGCAGATCCCGTTGGAACAACGATCACCCTGTTTGGCATGAGCGTACCAGTCTACAGAGTCTTGGTGATAGTGTTGACAATAGCGGTATACACTGCCCTTACACTGTTCCTTAGAAAGACCATGATTGGAAAGATAATCCGCGCCGGACTTGAAGATCGTGAAAGTTTGCAAGCTTTAGGGATAGATCCATCAAAATCTTTTGTCATAATGTTCGTTATTGGAAGCGCTCTAGCTGGTCTTGGAGGGGTTCTTTACGCGCCAATAATTATGGTTTTTCCTTATATGGGCCATGAGATAATCCCATTAACATTCGCCACTGTGGTAACAGGCGGCATTGGAAGCTTAAAGGGATCACTTATCGGTGGGATAGTATTGGGTTTAAGTGCCTCGATTAGTGCTTTCATATACGGACCTATAGCTCAAGCAATGCCTTTCATTGCAATGCTTGTCGTACTGGCGATTAAACCAGGCGGCATTTTCGGCGAATAAACTTCTTCTTACTACCTCTTCGAAACGTGTTGTTGGAAGGGCAAATGTAAAACTTTTATAAGAATGACACTTTTAACTTCCACCTATGTCTGGAAATATTAAAACAGTTAAAACGATATGCCAAGGATGTCACTGCGAGTGCGGCGTTCTTGTTACAGTTGAAAACGGAAAAGTAACTAAAATTGAAGGTGACCCTGAGCATCCGATGAACCGCGGTTTCACATGTGTAAAGGGAAGGGTCTACCACGAAGTTGTGCATCACCCTGACCGTTTGAAGTATCCGTTGAAACGCGCCGGTGAAAGAGGAGAAGGTAAATGGCAGAGGATAACGTGGGATCAAGCCCTCGACGAAATAGCCCAAAAACTTACGGAAATCAAGGAAAAATATGGACCTGAAGCCATAGCCACTATACATGGGACCGGCCCGAGACCCACAAAACAGTCCCTCCCACTTCTCATATACTCCTTGAACAGCCCAAACAGAGTTGACGTTGACCTTCACATATGCTATGTTCCATCATTTGTCGCTGAAAACTGCACGTATGGTACCTCTATAACGCAGGAAATTGGGCCAGACTATCCAAACGCCAACTGCATTGTAGTGTGGGGTGCGAATCCGCTTGCCTCTCACCCTGCTAAAGGCAAGGAAATTGTGGAAGCGAAGAGAGAAAGAAATGCAAAACTCATTGTTGTTGATCCACGTAAAACCCCACTCGCAGCCATGGCCGATATATGGCTACAGGTGAGACCGGGGACAGACTGCGCTTTGGCTCTTGGAATGTTAAATGTTATCATTGAGGAAGGCTTGTACGATAAAGACTTTGTTGAAAAATGGTGTTTCGGCTTTGACAAGCTTAAGGAACATGTAAAAAATTTCCCTCCGGAAAAGGTTGCAGAAATTACGTGGGTGCCCGCCGAGGACATACGGAAAGCAGCTAGGCTGTACGCGACAACTAAACCCGCTACTCTTCATCACCGCGTCGCCATAGAGCATAATATAGGATCAGTTCAAACAATCCGGGCTCTTGCTATAATGATCGCAATAACTGGAAACGTTGATGTTGAGGGAGGAAATCTACTCCCAACACAGATAAAGGGCTTCAAATATTCATCAATACTTCAGGGACTTGGTGAGTTCCGACCAGACCCAGAGATAGAAAAGAAACGTATTGGTGCCCGTGAGTACCCCTTAATATCCGGCCCAGAAAGCGTTGTTCCACCATTTGTCCATGGGCCTCTCTTCATCGACACATTATTGACGGGTAAGCCATACCCTGTTAAGGCATTGATATGCGCCGGTGGCAACCCTGTTGTAAACCTTCCCCACACTAGAAGAGTTTGGGAAGCCTTAAAGAAATTAGAGTTGCTGGTGGTCATGGACTTCTTTATGACACCCACTGCTGAGATTGCCGACTATGTTCTTCCGGCGACAACGTGGCTTGAAAGGGATGAGTGTTGCGATATGATGTACACGAACTATATCTCCGCAAGACAGAAGGCAATAGAGCCCCTTTACGAATGCTGGGACGACATGAAAATGGCCATAGAACTTGTTAAAAGAATTCCATGGGCAAACAGAAAATTCCTACCATGGAACAGCGTTGAGGAATTTAACGAGTGGAGAGTGAAAGATATGGGCATAACTTTTCAAGAGTTTAAGAAAAAAGGGACAATAATTGCGCCGCCAAAATATAGGAAATATTTGGAGACAGGTTTCAAGACGCCGACTGGAAAAGTGGAACTCTACTCTACAATATTTGAGAGATATGGCTATGATCCGCTGCCAACATACCAAGAGCCTCCAGAAAGCCCAATAAGTACACCTGAACTTATGAAAGAATATCCCTACATACTTATAACAGGAGGGCGTCACGTTGAATATTTCCATTCAGAGGGCAGACAGATTCCATCTCTAAGAAGATTAGTGCCAGACCCAGAGGTAGAAATTCATCCGGAAACTGCAAAAAAGTTGCAAATCAAAGATGGCGACTGGGTTTGGATAGAAACCCCTCAAGTTAAAGGTGAAAGGGCAAAATTCAAGGTTAAGGTAACAGAGAACATTCATCCTCTAATTATCCACGCACGACATGGTTGGTGGTTCCCCGAAAAGCCACCTCCAGATCATGGCTGTTTTGACTCCAATATTAATGTAACATTGTCTGGAGAGTGCAGAGAACCTATATGCGGCTCCGTTCCAGTTAGAGGCACGCTATGCAAAGTGTATAAAGTTTAAAAATGAGAATTGATATTGGAAAGTGTGAAAAATATGAACAGCGAAGTGCTGATCGAAACACAGCAGTTAACAAAGAACTTCGGCGGCTTAGTCGCGGTGGACGATGTAAACTATAGGGTGCATGAAGGAGAAAAATGTGGGATTGTGGGTCCAAATGGTGCCGGCAAAACTACCCTGATAAATCTTATCTCAGGGTATCTAAAACCATCAAAAGGCAGAGTTTTGTACCGTGGCAGAGATATAACAAAACTCAAGCCCTTCAAGAGGGTGGAGCTTGGCATTGTTAGAACCTTCCAGTTAGCATCCTTATTTTTGAACATGAGCGCTTTAGAAAACGTGGCAATAGCCATTGCACGTTTTTCTAACAAATACGAAAACATGGGGAAAAGATTTTTCTCACAATTGCTGGATCCGGAGATCCATGAAAAAGCCTACAAATTTCTAGAAATGGTGAAATTGGACTGCGTTGCAGACTGCCCTGTAGCTTCTCTTCCATATGGAAACAGGCGCAAAATTGAAATTCTAATGGCTTTCGCCCAAAACCCAAAAATAATCTTATTTGACGAACCTTTTGCAGGCTTAAGTGATCCGGAAATTAATGAAATAACAGAGCTTATCGGAAAAATTTGCCAAGACAGAACAATCATTATGGTGGAGCATAAAATAACAAAGCTTCAAGAAATTGTCAACAGACTTAGTGTTATGTATGAAGGGAAACTCATAGCAGATGGAAAACCGAAAGAAGTGATGGAGGATCCTAAGGTTCAGGAATTGTATTGGCGGTATAAGGAGTGAGGTTGTGATCTAACTTGTTAGAGGTAAAAAATGTAGACATAGCATATGGGTCTGCCTTGGCAGTTACAAACGCTACTTTAACCGTTGGCGAAAAAGAAACGGTGGTCATTGTTGGACGAAATGGAGCTGGAAAAACAACACTCCTCCGAACAATTGCTGGTTTCTTAAAACCCATTCGAGGGACAATAGTATTTAATGGAACAGAAATCACGAAGCTTGCACCTCACCAAATTGCACGTCTAGGCGTCAGGTATGTCCTACAAGAAAAAAGAGTCTTTTCAGACCTAACTGTACGGGAAAATCTAGAACTTGCAGCCTATTCATCGGGCGACTGGGACGGAATTAATAGAGTTTTAGAATTCTTCCCTCGACTAAAGAAACTTTTAGACAATAAGGCTAGAGGTTTAAGTGGCGGAGAACGTCAAATGCTCCTTCTAGCAAGGGCGATGATAGGTGACTTGAAGCTTCTGCTAATAGATGAACCCACGGAGGGGTTGGCGCCAGCTTTCGTCGAATTTATTCAGAATGTTCTTGAAGATTTTAAGGCGAAAACTAGCATGATAATTGTAGAGCAAAATTTGCCGTTAGCCTCAAAACTTGCGGACAAAATTTACGTAATGAAGGAAGGCAAAATAGTTCACGAGGAAACCGACAAAAGGAACATTAAAAACATTAAATTTAAGGACTACCTCTAATCCCCGTCTTTCTCCCATTCATCTTATAGAAAGCTTTTTATTTTGCAATGTGGAGTTCGCTTGCCGTGGTGTATCATGAGCTTTGGAACCGTCGGAACCGATGTAATGGAACGCATCAACTGGGCTCGCATGCGCGAGGAGAGAAAACAGAAAGCCTTGCAAGCCATGAAGGAAGCAGGACTTGGCGCGATATTAACAATGTACGAGGAAAATATTCGATATGTTTCCGCGACGCATGGACCCGAATGGACTAAAACAATACCTGGCTTAAGATGCGCCTTGATTCTGGCGGACGGTGACGTGGTGGTTTACGAGCAAGGAGACAACCGATACCATATCATGAGACATTGTCCATGGCTAAAAAAAGAAAATGTTCGCTACGCATACACGTGGACAAAAGGCGCAGCAGGCCCTGCAAATGAACATCAAGCAAAGAAACTTATAACCAGCGTGTTAAACTACATGAAGGAACATGGTGTTGCAGATTTACCCTTAGGCGTGGATTTTGCAGACATAAACATGTTGAAGGTTTTCAAGGAGCTAAATGTTAACTGGACTGATGGCCTGAAGCCTCTGCTAGAGGCAAGAGCCGTCAAAACAGATGACGAAATAGAGGCGTTAAAAATTGCTGCTGCAATAGCTGATGCCGCCCACTATGAGGCAACACGTATTTTGAGGCCTGGAATAAGAGAGAACGAGGTTATAGCACACCTCATGAAATATGTAATGTCAATACCCGGCGTGGAGCACATAGAGAACTTCATTTGTTGTTCAGGTCCAAACTCTTGGCCGAACTGGCGCACCTTCACCGATAGAATGATAAGATACGGTGACTTAGTCCTAATAGACCTAGTTTTGGTTTGGAACGGATACTTCACATGCCATTATAGGACGTACTGTGTTGGTAGACAGCCAACCAAAGAACAAAGAGAAGCGTATCAACAAGCTTATGATTGGCTATATGAAGCAATCAAAGCCATTAGGCCTGGAATAACTACACGAGAAATAGCTATGAAATGGCCTACAGCTAAGGAAGTTTGGGGTTATGAATCTGAAGATGAGGCAGCAGCCAACCTTTGGGGTCACGGTTTAGGGCTTTCTCACTACGATCTTCCGGTAATCTCGAGAATTTTCTCGCTGGACTATCCGTATCCAATAAAGAAGAACATGTTTTTTGCAGTGGAAACCCAACAAGGGAAAATGTTCGAGTGGGGAACAAGAATAGAAGAAGAAGTGCTAGTTACAGACACAGGCTACGAAGTTGTCACCAAATGCCCGTCAGAAGAAATAATTGTAGTTGGATAGCTCCCCCTACAGAAACTTTATATACTCTCCTTCTTCCTTTTTCTGGAATCATTAAACAAGTAGTTGTAAACATTCGGAGGAATAGAAATTGAGCGAACCATGGAGAACGGATAAATGGTTCGTAAGCCACTACAATTTTGTCGAAGAAGTCAGAAAAAACCTGAAGCTTCCAGAAAAGGTTATCATTCATGACATAACCCTTAGAGATGGAGAGCAGCAAGCAAACATAGTTTTTAGGAAAAATGAGAAAATCAAAATTGCAAGAATGTTAGATGAAGTTGGCGTACCGAGAATTGAGGCTGGAATGCCGGCGGTTTCAAAGCAAGAAATGGAAGCCGTTAAAGCAATAGCTCATGAAGGACTGAGTGCTAAAGTGTTCGCATTCGCGAGATGTATGAAGAACGATGTTGACCTCGCGTTGAAATGCGACGTTGACGGCGTGGTTATGGAAATACCATCAAGTGACCACTTACTATCATATGCCTATGGATGGCCTGAAGATAAAGCTGTTAAACTTGCCGCCGAAGCAACAGCTTACGCTGGGAAGCATGGATTACATGTCGCGTTCTTTACCATAGACTCGACGAGAGCGAAGTTTGAAACATGCTGGAGGCTAATAAATGCTGTTGCCACTGAGGGACACATGGACTCGCTTGTTGCTGTAGACACCTTTGGAGTTTGCTCTCCACAAGCAATTTACTACTTCGTTAGCAAACTCAAAGAAAGGGTTGATAAGCCTCTTGAGATTCACTGCCACAACGATTTTGGGCTAGCTGTGGCGAACACAATATCCGCCGTAACAGCAGGCGTAGAAATAGTCCACACAACCGTGAACGGCATAGGCGAAAGAGTTGGAAACGCATCTATAGACGAAGTTGCCATGGCGCTTGAACTCCTTTATGGTGTTAAAACCGGAATAAAATTTGAAAAACTACGCGAATTATCAAAGTTGATAGAAAAACTATCACGCGTAAAAATGCCGCCCAACAAGCCAATAGTTGGCGACAACGTATTCACGACAGAGTCTGGGATAATAGCTGGATGGTGGGCGCGTCTTGAAAAAATGAACATGCCGTTGGAGATGTTTCCGTTTCTGCCGAACGTCGTTGGACACAACAATGTAAAGATCGTGTTGGGCAAGAAAAGTGGCAGAGATTCTATCGCATATAAGTTAAAAGAGCTTGGGTTAAAGGCACCTGAGGATAAAATTGACCAAATCCTTGAGATGGTTAAGACAACCTCAGAAAAGAAGAAACGAGTGCTCACAGACGAAGAATTCAAGGAAATCGTCAAAAAGTTTACGTGAACAAAAAGCTAAAAGCTCAGCAAGCCTAAACTGTCCACTGATAAGAGGTCGACCTTCTTGAGCAAGAGCATAAGACCTAAAATCTTGATAACGGAAGCCATGCCGCTAATAACTGAAGAGAAAAAAATCCTTAGCAAATACGCGGATGTGCAAGTGGCAAAAAGTACAGATGAAGACAATTTAATAGTGGAGGCAAGGGACGCAGACATTATAATGGTTGTTTATGCAAGAATTACAGAAAGAATAATAAACTCGGCAACGAAGCTAAGAGGGATAGTCAGATATGGAATAGGTGTCGATAACATAGATCTCAAAGCGGCTTCTAGAAGGAGGATTCCTGTTGCAAATGTGCCTGACTACTGTATTGGAACAGTAGCAGACCATGCCTTTGCCCTTCTTTTAGCATTGAACAGAAAGTTATTGCTGGCTGATAACATCGTGAGGACAGGCAATTGGGGAGCTTGGACTTCTCCATCTCCAAAACTTATGGGGGTAGATTTGGAGGGAAAAACCCTAGGCCTTATCGGAATTGGAAAAATTGGGTCGGCTGTAGCTGCCAGGGCTAAGGGCTTTGGCATGAAGGTTATCGCTTATGACCCATACATTCCAAAAGAGGTAGCGGAAAGGCTTGGCATAGAATTAGTTAATCTGGAAACTCTTTTAAAAAATGCAGACTTCGTCTCTGTTCATAGTCCGTTAACCAATGAAACTCGTGGCATGATCGGCGAAAGAGAACTTAAACTTATGAAAAAAACAGCCTACATAATCAACACTGCGAGAGGGCCAATAATACAAGAGGAAGCGCTTTACAAGGCGCTAAAAAACGGGTGGATAGCAGGGGCAGGCTTAGACGTATACACGAAAGAGCCTCCAGACAGAGATAACCCCCTTTTTAAACTTGAGAACGTGGTACTAACGCCTCACATAGCCTATTACACACAAGAAGCTATATGGCGTCTTGAAATGACCGCCGTAGAGGAGGCAATACGCATCTTACAAGGGCAACTCCCCAAAAACCTTGTTAACAAAGAGGCTTTCACATGAGCGAAAAAATGAAAGCCGCTGTGCTACACGGCCCCTATAATCTAGTCATAGAAAACGTTGACAAACCTAAGGTAAAGGCTGACGAGGTTCTAGTGAAGGTTAGAGCAACTGGAATATGCGGTACAGATATCGAAACTTATCATGGCAAGTATCCAGTTAAATACCCAATAATAATGGGGCATGAAGCAGCTGGTGAAGTTGTTCAAGTAGGCGAGAATGTCAAAAAAGTTAATGTAGGCGACAAAGTTGTCATAGATCCAATTTTCCATTGTGGAAAATGTTATCTATGTTTGATGGGTAAACGAAACCTATGCGTTAATGGAGGTCTCCTGGGAAGAGACGTTGGCAGCGGTGCCTACGCTGAATACACAGTCCTTCCGGAGAATTATGTCTTCAAAATTTCCGACAATATTTCATACGAAGAAGCATCTGTGATACAACTTTTAACAACAGTTTATCATGGTCAGAAAAGGCTAAGGATCATGCCAAACACCAGCGTTGCAATTTTAGGTCAAGGTGCAGCAGGGCTTCTCCACACACAACTTGCCAAACTTTCCGGGGGAAAGCCGATAATAGTCACAGCGCGAAGCAACTGGAAGCTAGAGTTGGCAAAGAAGTATGGCGCAGATATAACTATCAATTCTGCAGTGGAGGATCCTGTTAAGGCTATTCTGGAGAATACAAATGGTCGCGGAGCAGATATCGTCATCGAAGCTGTAGGATCGCCGGAAACGTTCAAGCAAGCTATTGATGCAGTTCGCCCAGGAGGCACAATATTGTCTTTCGGAGTGTTAACCGAACAATTAAACGAGTTAAACCTTTTCCCACTCTATTTCAAGGAACTCCAAATATTGGGTTCGAGAGCATCCACCAGCGATGACTATGAGCCATGTATAAGGCTTGTGGCTGAAAGAGCAATCGACGTTAAACCACTTATCACTCATACCTTCGGGCTAGAAAAAGTCAAAGAAGCCTTCGAGTTAATCGAAAAGCATCCCGGGAAAGTGTTAAGGGCGGTAGTAAAGCTATAAAATAAGGATTATCTCTCAGACTGTTTCTCTAACTATTTTAACGCTAAATTTTACCCCCACCTTCTCACCCTCTTCTTGTATTTCCATTAGAATGTTTTTGTGAATTGGTATCCCTATTCTCTTTCTTGTTTCCATGGTTAGCCATGCCTTTTCTCCGGGGACCCAAACCTCAGTGTTTTCAGATATCCTCGTCAAGTTTTTCACGTAACTCTTGTATTCTTCGATTCTGTCGAGAAATGTGTTTATTGGTGTTATTTTGTCTATGTCTATGGCTATCATGAAGTGGCCAACGTTGGCGGACGCTTTTTCTGTTGTGTGTTTTACGTTTTTGCCGTAGTTGGCGCC
>Ga0105162_1000497_pt1 | contig 25777 bp, 27 predicted proteins | sample JNZ201metaG_FD_81532 | JGI IMG/M metagenome (GOLD analysis project Ga0105162, IMG submission 81532) | Hot spring microbial communities from Jinze hot spring, China to study Microbial Dark Matter (Phase II) - JNZ 20120812A | ecosystem: Environmental > Aquatic > Thermal springs > Hot (42-90C) >...
AAGCATCAAAACAAAGAAAAGAAGAAAAATTAAAAAATTTTTCAGCTATTATTAAATGTCCTGTGCTTGAAATGGGCAAAAATTCAGTTATCCCTTGAATAAATCCTAATAATATTACATCAAATAAATTCATTTATGAAAATTTTTTTAAAGATATCTCTTTTTGCGAAGAATAAACAAAACGAAAAAGCATAAAAAGGCAGTAAAAAGATTGACAAAATAAAAGGCATAGGAAGAATGTCTAAAAGGAGGAAGTTCCTGAAATGGTAAAGGAATATTCATTCCATACATACTATAAATTATGGTAGGAATAGCAAGAATAATAGCAATACTTGCTAAAAGCTTCATAATAAGGTTTAAGTTGTTGTTAATAACTGAGGCATAGGCATCCATTGTTCCAGCTACAATATTTAGAAAAACTTTGGTCATTTCAATAGCCTGCCTGTTCTCAATTTGGACATCTTCTAAAAGTTCCATATCTTCTTCTGTTAACCTGATATACCTTCCACTTTGAATTTTGGTAAGAACTGTATCATTTCCTTGAAGAGAAGTATTAAAGTAAGTAAGAGTTTTTTCAATGCTTAGCATCTTTAAAATCTCTTCATTTTCAATGGATTTGAATACTTCTTCTTCATATTCTTCTAAGGTTTTATCAATTTGACGCAAGAGCTTAATATAAAGGGAAGTTACTGCTAACATGAAGTTCAAAATAAAATAAACAGGCTTTTTTAAGTCAAAGGCTTTACTTCTATTAGCAAGGCTGATAAATTCTTCAAAGATTGGATGATCCTTTAGACAAACAGTAATAATATTTTCTTCGGTTAAAATAATTCCAATTGGAATGGTTTCATATCTAATAAACAGACCTTTTGCCACCACATCAGGAACTCTTAATATTATTAAAATTTGCTGTTCTTCCTTTTCTATACGGGGTCTTTCTTCTTCATCAAGAGGATATCTTAAAAACTCAGGGAAAATGTGAAATTTTTCTTCTATATAGGAGATTTCCTCTTCTGTAGGATTAAAAAGACATACCCAGATATTAGGTAAGATTTTTTCTGCAGGAACAAGAAGTCCTTTTTCAGATTTATAGATTCTGAACATTCACCCATTTTTCCTGTTAATAATTATTTCATTGCTCCTACTACTTCTCCAAGTTTAAATATAGGAAGATAAAGAGAAATTAAAATTCCCCCTACCACTATACCAAGGATAATAACAAGGAAAGGCTCAATAAGGGTTGAAAGTGTATTAACCATTCTATCAACCTCTTCCTCAAAAAAATCAGCAACTCTATTTAACATATCTTCAAGTTTACCGGTCAATTCCCCAACTCTTACCATTTCCACTAAAAGATAGGGGAAAACTCCTGTATAAAACATGGGTTCTGCAATAGATTGACCAGCAGAGACATTTATTTTAATTTCTTCCATAGCTTTTTCAAAAACTCTATTACCTGAAGTTTCTCCTGCTACAGTAAGTGCCTGAAGTAAAGGGACTCCTCCTCCTATAAGACTTGCCAGAGTACGTGCTATTCTTGAGGTAGCTGCTTTTTGAAATAAAGATCCTAAAAGAGGTAGACGTAAAATTAACTTATCTATGTGATATCTTCCTTTTTCAGTTGATCTATAATATCTTATAAGAATAAAAAGACCTATGCATATTAAAATTAAGGCTAAAAGAATCCATCCAAAGTTTCTACTGATATTAATCAGGATCTGGGTAGGAAGTGGTAGTGCATGACCTGCTCCTTCATAAATTTCTGCAAATTTTGGTATTACAAAAAGCATTATTATAGAGATAACTGCTATCGTAACAAGAATTATTACTGAAGGATAAACCATAGCATGTTTTATTTTTGATTTTAAGGAAGCTATTCTTTCTAAATGGACAGCTAATCTTTTTAAAACTGTATCAAGATTTCCACTTGCTTCTCCAGATTTTACCATTTGAACATAGAGGTTATCAAAAACTTTAGGATATTCTGCCATGGCATCACTTAAAGAACTTCCGGTTTCTACCTTAATTTTAATTTCATGAAGAACTTTCTTAAAATAAAGATTTTTTTGTTGTTCAGCAAGTAATTCTAAACTTTTTATCATGGGAAGTCCTGCTTCTAAAACCACTGCAAATTGACGAGTGAAAGTAGCAAGATCCTTATCTGAAACAGATTTTCTTGTAAAAAACCTTAAAGCAAATTCCTTTTTAGGCTGTATTTTAATGGGAATTATATTTAAACGTCTTAAGTATACTTCTACTAACTGAGAGCTTGGGGCTTCTAAAACCCCACTTCTAACTTCTCCTGTTACTGATTTTCCCTGCCATTCAAATAAAGGCATTTTATTTCCCCACCCAGTAATTTGGTGCTTCTTTTAAAATAGTAACATCATGCACATGGCTTTCTCTATAACCTGCAGGTGTAATTTTAATAAATTTAGCTTTTTTTCTTAATTCTTCAATATTTCTACATCCACAATATCCCATTCCGGATCTAAGACCTCCTATAAGTTGATAAATCATATTTGAAACAGGTCCCCTGTATGGAACCCTTCCTTCAACACCCTCTGGCACAAATTTAGATATTTCCTCAGCTTCTTGACCATATCTTTCCCTTGCCCCGGTTTTAAACATAGCAGAAAGGGAACCCATTCCTCTGTATATTTTATAAGTTCTTCCTTCGTAAAGGATTATCTCTCCTGGAGCTTCTTCGGTACCTGCAAAAAGATTTCCTATCATAACAGCATGAGCTCCTGCTGCAATAGCTTTAGTAATATCTCCAGAAAATCTTATTCCCCCATCTGCAATTACAGGAATTCCATATTTGTCTGCTACTATGGCACAATTATGTATTGCAGTAAGCTGAGGCACACCTGCCCCGGCAATTATTCTTGTGGTACATATTGAGCCAGGACCAACACCAACTTTTATCCCATCAGCCCCTGCTTTAATCAAGGCTTCTGCTCCTTCAGAAGTCCCCACATTTCCAGCAATTAATTGACATTCAGGAAAATGATACTTTATTTCTATAATCGTATCTATCACATTTTTTGTATATCCATGAGCAGAATCAATAAAAAGAACATCACAACCTGCTTTTAAAAGCGCCTCAGCTTGTTCCAAACGATTTTTACCTACTCCAATAGCTGCACCTACTCTTAATCTCCCAAGCTCATCTTTACAAGCATTGGGATATTTTTTAATCTTTTCAATATCTTTAATAGTAATAAGCCCCTTTAAACAAAAATTATCATCTACAATTAATAACTTTTCTATTCTATGAGCATGTAAAATTTTCACTGCTTCATCCAAAGTTATACCCGGTTTGGCAGTAATTAAATTCTCTTTAGTCATAACCTCTTTAACAGGTCTTTCAAAATTGGTTTCAAATCTTAGATCACGATTGGTAACAATTCCAACTAATTTTTTTTCAGATCCCTCAACTACTGGAATCCCTGATATTTTAAATTCCTCCATCAACTTAAGAACTTGCTTTATGGGAGTATCAGGATTTACTACTACTGGATCATAAATCATGCCGCTTTCAGATTTTTTCACCTTTTCCACTTCTCTTACCTGCTCTTCTAAACTCATATTTCTGTGAATTACACCAAGCCCGCCCTCCCTTGCAATACTTATAGCCATTCTGCTTTCAGTAACTGTATCCATAGCAGCTGAAAGCAAAGGAATATTGAGTTTAATCTTTGGAGTTATATAAGTTGATACATCTACATCTTTGGGCAAAACTTCAGAATAAGAAGGAATAAGCAATAAATCATCAAAAGTATAGGCTTCATATAAAATTTCAAGCATTTACTAAAACCTCTTTTAAACTCTAAATATTATTATATCGGAAATAATTGGCTAATAATTATAATCCTCAATTAAAGAAAGTAAAGTTCCTTCTAAAATCCCGTATTCATTGAGAATAGCACTTTCTTTATTGAAATGATCAAAGATTACTGAATAAATAAGTAATCCACCTAATATAATATCTTCCCTTCCTTTCTCCATTCCCTTTACTTTTTGAAGTCTATCATAATCCAAATTAGCAAGCTTTTTTATTAATTTTTCTAATCTTTCTTTGGTAATTTTAAGCCCGTGAAGTTTTTCAGGATTATAATAAATTAATTGAAGATCAAGACTACCCAGTAAACTGGCTGTTCCTCCTGTAATAATTAATTCTTGAGAACTTACCTTTGGTAAAAAACTTATTTTTTCTTTTATATAATCTTTTAAGGACCTAATTAATCTTGAATTTAAAGGATGCCTTAAATCAAATATTTCTTTTAAAGTTACTACTCCCAAATCTATACTTTTTATCCATTCTTTTTTACCATTATTAAAATAAATAAATTCAGAAGAACCGCCTCCCACATCCACTGTAATAAAGTTTTCAATTTTTAAATCAAACTCTTTTAAACCAAAGAAAATTCCTTTAAGTGTTAAGTCTGCTTCTTCTTCAGGAGAAATTACATCAATTTCAATCCCTGTGTCTTTTTTGACAAAATCTATAAATTCTTTTGCATTTTCAGCTTTTCTAAAAACCTCTGTTCCAATAGCTCTATATTTCAAAATTTCATATTTAGAAAGTTCTTCTTTAAATCTTTTTAAAGTTGTTAAACCTCTCTGAAAAGCCTCTGGAGAAATTATTTTTTGATTACCTAATCCTTCACCTAATCTTACATTCTCTTTCCATTTATTTAGAAAATAAACATTTCCATTAAAATTTTTACCTAAACACAGTCTAAAACTTTGGGTTCCTAAATCAAAGGATGCTAAAAATGGAGTATTTAATCTTTTTTTAAATTGCCTGCCTGTTTTGAATAAAACCCTGCTTTTACTTTTTATATAATACTTTCTATTATTTTTAGGGTTTTTAAAAATCATTCCTTTGGTTTTTTTAGGAATAAAAACTCCGAAATCTCTTAATTCAATTCTATTCCCTTTTTTTAATTCTTCTTTTAGAGTTTCGAAAAAAAGATCCACTATAAATTTAAGATCTTCTTTATCAATTTCTGAAAACTTATAGCTCAGCCTTTCAACCAAATCTTTTCTGGTCATTATTTAATCAATTAGGGGTTTACTATATACCAGGGTCTTAAAAAAAATTGTTCCCAAATTAAGGAAGTTTTTTCCTCAAGGAGCTTAGATAAAACTCCTTTTTTCTTTGGCAAAAACACAAGTTTAGCCTCAGGAATTTTTGCCAATTTCTTTGCTTCCTCCACAGCATCCCAAAAATTACCAACTCTATCTATCAAACCCAAAGAAAGAGCTTCTTCTCCAGTAAAAATCCTACCATCTGCAAAATTTCTTACTTTCTCTATAGGTATTTTTCTTTCTTCTGAAATAGCTTTTATAAATTGATCGTGAACAATTTTAACTTTTTCTGTAAGATATTTTTTTTCCTCTGAAGTTAAAGGTCTATAAATAGAACCAGTATCCTTATAGGTTCCGCTTTTAATAGTTTCTGTTTCTACTCCTATTTTTTCTAAGAGTTTTTCTATATTTGGAATTTCTAAAACTACTCCTATACTTCCTGTGATGGTTCCTGGGGAAGCAAAAATTTTATTTCCACCTAAGGCTACATAAAGTCCTCCTGATGCAGCTACATTTCCCATTGAAACTACTACGGGTTTTTTCCTTTTGGTTTTTTTTAGTTCCTCAAATATTTCTTGAGATGCCCCTACTGAGCCTCCAGGAGAATCAATCCTCACAACTATGGCTTTAATACTATTTTTTTGATTCATCTCTTTAATGGCTATTAAATAATCCTGAGCATCAAGAATAACCCCTTTAATTTGCAAAACTCCTATCTGAGGTTTACCCAGGTCTTTTTCTCTTAAGATCATTAATAAGGATAAAATAAAACTTATCAAAATAAAAAATACAACCAATCCTCCAATAAAAGCTAATCCATAAACAAACCAAGATTTTTTCATACTCATTAAATTTGAATTTTAAATTAATCTGCTAATTTCTTCAAGACCAATTCTGCAACAAACTTCTCTTCATCTTCCTTAGTCTTAAGTTTACCTTCTATTACATTTTGTCTCAAAAGTTCCAAAATTTTTCCTATCTCTTTTCCTTCCTTTATACCGAGCCTTTTCAAATCCTCCCCGGTAAGGTGTGGCTTTATTTTTTTGAAGATTTTAAAAAAATCAATCACTTCTTGCCTTAAAAATGGATAATAAATAGCTAAAACTAAAAGATAGCAAGGCCTGATTTTTTCAAAAATTTTTATTTTTTCTCCTAAGCTTAAAGTCTTCCAAAAATCTAAATTTATTTTTATAGTTTCAATAGCTTTTTCTATTTTTTTAATCTCAAATTTAGTAAATCCAACCCTGCAGGCATTATTTAAATCTTCTGGATCAATAAGACCCAAGAGAAAATGCTTTTCTATTTCTTGAAAATTTATATGATTTTTTAAATTTTTTATAATTTCTATTAAAAATTCAAAATTTTCTTTTTTTACTTTAATCCCTAATTTTTCAAATATATTTAAATCAAAGGTGGTATCTAAAAGTAATTTTAAGTTTTTCTGTGGTTCCTTTATTAAATATAATTTTAATTCATTTGCTATTCTTGAAGAAGAGAGTTTTTTAAATGAAGATCTTTCAGATCCTATTTTTAAGGCTAAAAAAAAATCTTCAGCAAAATCAAAATCAAATCTTATTTTATATCGAATCCCTCTAAAAACTCTTGTTGGATCATCCACAAAAGAATTTAAATGTAAAGGCCTGATAAGTCCTTTTTTTAGATCCTCAATTCCATTTACCAAATCTATCAGGCAATTTTCATAAGGAGGAGAAAGACCTATTATAAGAGCATTTATAGTAAAATCTCTTCTCAAAATATCATCTTTAAAATTTGAAGAAAAGACTTTAGGAAGTTTGGCTATCTCCTCATATAATTCTTTTCTTGCAGTGATGAAATCTATTAAAAATTCCTGATTATTGAAATTAAATCTTACTTTATAAGTCAAAAATTGAGATTTTAAAAGTATCTGGCCTTTTACTTTTTTAAAGAGTTCTTTTAAAAATCCATTAAGGTCACCTTCTAATACTAAATCAAGGTCTTTAAAAGGGGGTATCTCTTTTTCATAGAATTTTTTAAGAAAATAATCTCTTACTACTCCACCTGCAAAATATAGAAATTCTTTTCTTTTTTTAGAAATCTCCTGTAGGAGATAGATAAATTTCTGAATTTCTAAATTTGGTAATAAAGTGTCTAAAAATTCTTTTAAATTTATTTTAATAGTTTGCATTTTTGAAAAACTTTAAGCTCTTGGATGAAATTTTTCGTAAACCTCTTTGAGTCTTTTATAATCTAAGTGGGTGTAAATCTGTGTTGTAGAGAGACTTGAATGACCAAGCATCATTTGAAGTGCTCTTAAATCAGCTCCTCCTTGTAGCAAATGGGTAGCAAAGGAGTGTCTTATTACATGAGGAGAAACTTTTTCCTTAAGTCCGCATTTTTCTGCATATTCTTTTATTATCTGCCAAAATCTCTGTCTTGTTAACGGGGCACCTCTTCTATTTAAGAAAACAAAATTTTTGCTTTTAAAAGTTACAAATTTAGGTCGAATTTCTTCTAAGTAAACTTTCAAAAAATTTAAGGCATAATCTCCTATAGGAACAAGTCTCTCTTTAGCTCCTTTGCCTAAAACTCTCACTAAACCAAGTTCTAAATTAAGATTTTCTAATTTTAAATTTACAAGTTCAGAAACCCTTAAACCAGTCGCATAAAGAAGCTCAAGCATTGTTCTATCTCTATATCCAAGAAAAGTATTTAGATTGCAGGCATTTAAAAGCCTTTCAATTTCTTCTAAACTTAATACTTTAGGCAGTCTAAAGGGAAGTTTAGGGGTTTCAAGAAATAAAAATAGATTTTCTTTTAAACCCTTCTCTATTTCTAAAAATTTAAAAAAACTTCTTAAACTTGAAATTTTTCGAGCAATACTGAAGGGATTGTATTTCTTTTTTTTTAAATATTCTAAATATTCCATTATTTTTTTAGATAAGGAGGATTTATTAAAATCTTGCCTTTCGCAAAAATCTGCGAAATCTTTTAAATCAGAATAATAGGATACTATGGTGTGATAGGAATAATTCTTTATTCCTGCAAGATAAGTCAAAAATTCTTCTATTAATTTTTTCATTTATTTGGCATAAAAATCTGATTAAGATCAAGGGGACGTTGAGCTAATTCTTTATCAATAAAAAGAATACCTTGTAAAGAACCCTCTGCCATTTTTAATTTTTCTACTATGCTTCCGAAAGAGGCTTCTTCCTCTACTTGCTCGCTTACAAACCATTGAAGAAAAATTTGACTTGCATAGTCATTTTCCTTTTTTGCAAGCTCTACCAGATTGTTTATTTTTTTAGTTACTTCTTTTTCGTGATTTAATGCAAACTCAAAAATATCAAGAGGGGATTTAAATTCTGAAGGTGGCTTGGGAATCTCTTCTAAAACAACTTTACCTCCTCTTTCCATAATAAATTTGTAAAATTTACCTGCATGCATAAGCTCTTCAGCAGTTTGCGCTTTAAACCATTTAGCAAATCCATCTAAACTTTTACTTTCAAAATAAGCAGCCATAGAAAGATAAAGATAAGCTGAATAAATTTCCCATTTCATCTGTTCATTAAAAGCCCTTTCCAGTTCTTTAGTAAACATTTTTACCTCCTTTTATAGATTTAGTTCCTTCAAAATTTTTTCTACTTTAAAACCTATTATCTCATCCTTAGAAGTTAAGGCAAGGGTTTTTAATTTAGAAAGAATACTTTGCCTTTCTGAAAGATTCCTATTAGGAAAATCGGTTTTCAATTTTTCTAAAGAGATAAGAACAAGATTTCTATCATCAACATCCAGAAACAAAAGAAGAGTTCTCCAGTCTTCAGGAATACCGTATTTTTCAACAAATTCTTTTGCCAATTTTTTAAAATTCTTGGTTCCATAGCTTTTATGAAGATTCTCTATAAAGGCTTGCTTTTCAAGTTCTTTTTTATCTACAAAAAGTTTTTCAAGTTCTTTTATATATTTTTCCTTGGTTTTATTATTTTCTTTATATACTTTTTTCTCGGATCTCTCCAGTTTTTTCCTTATTTTAGCAAAACCGCTCTGATCCTTTAATTTATCAATTTCTCTCCAAGAAAGCTTTTTCTTTTCATCATCCTTACTCATAGTATCTCTCCTCACATTCTATTTGGTAAATTTCTTTATAAGGTAACTCTATAGCAGTAAGAGCTCCTCCATATACACACCCTGTATCAATCCCTATTCTATCTTTTAGAATAAGAGGAATAGAAAATGGGGTATGCCCAAAAATTACAGTTTTTGGAAACCTATAGTTAGAATAATAAAAACTCTCTCTTATCCAGAGTAGATCCTCTTCTTGTTGATCCTTCAAATCTTTACCGGGTCTTAAACCCGCATGAACAAAAATATAATGTTCTGTTTCATAATAAAGTTTTAGCTCTTTTAAGAATTTCAGGTGTTCTTCAGGAATTTCTAACCTACCACTTTGGTTATAGTAACTTCTGAGGGTTGATCCTCCCCCATTGTATAAAAATATGTCCACATCTATTCCTTTTAAAAATCTTTCAAACATCCACTCATGATTTCCTTTAAGAGTAATTATTTTATCTCCATAAAGTCTCTTAAGTTCTATCACCTTTTCAATAACTCCCTTAGGATCCGGTCCTCTATCAATGTAGTCCCCAAGAAAGACCACTAAATCTTTACCCCATTTTATAGGAAGAATTTTTAAAAGCTTCTCTAAAGCATCTAAACATCCGTGAATATCCCCTATAGCAAAAATCCTATTATCCCCAGAAGCGTGCTCTTCTGTCATCAAGCCTTGTAAGACCATACTTATAAGCTAAATTTAAGGCTCTTTCCCATTCTTCCTTGGTAAGTTTTCTATCAAGAGGAGGGTATTTCCAAGCATCTCCACAAGGTCTATATTGATCCATAAGATTAAAATAAGTATGAGGAGAAATTTCTTTTGATATAAATTTAATTACTTCCTCTGTTTGAGAAAGGTCTCCTGGTAAAACTAAGTGCCTTACAATTAATCCTCTTTTAGCAATCCCATTTTCTATTATCAAATCCCCTACCTGTCTGTGCATTTCCTTTAAAGCATCTTTAACCACCTTAGAATAATTTTTTATTTTTGAAAGTCTTAAGGCAACTTGATCATCCATATATTTTATATCTGGCATATAAATATCTATAATTCCATTAAGAAGTTTAAGTGTTTCTATAGATTCATATCCCCCGCAATTATAAACAATAGGTAAAATAAGACCCATTTCAGCAGCTATTTTTATAGCTTTTACTATAAAAGGAACTTGATGGGTGGGAGTAACAAGATTAATGTTATGACAACCCCACATTTGTAAAATAAGCATAATCTTGGCTAAAGCCTCCTCATCTATTACATCACCTTCTCCTAAATGACTGATTTCCCAATTTTGACAATATACACAGGATAAATTACAGTAAGTAAAAAATATGGCTCCAGAACCGTTTTTCCCCACCAAAGGCCTTTCTTCCCCAAAATGAGGCCCATAACTTGAAACCATAGGTTTATTCCCTACTTTGCATATTCCTTTCTCCCCTTTTAAACGATTAACTTCACATTCATTTGGACAAAGATTGCAGGAAGAAAGTTTTTCATATAAAATAGCTATTCTCTCATCAAGCTCTCCAGATTTAAGTAAATTTAAATAAGCAGGATATTCCTTCATAAAAGTTCTAACCAGTGATAAATTAAAGGTGGCTTTTTTAAAAGCATATTAAAATTCAAATAACATCCTGTACAGAAAGTTGCTAAAATATCAATATTTTCCAAATTTTTAATCCACTCCTTTTTATACTTTTCTTGAAAACCTTTAGTCCAAAGAAATAATTTAGGAGACCCACAGCAAAACTCTTTTGTATCTATTTTATTTTTTAACAATTTAAATTCTTCTGTCAAGTGGCAGGGAAGATGAAAAAGAATTTTTTCACTTTTACTTTTAAGTTGCAGATCCTTCATTTCTTTATCGGCTATTTCAAAAAGAATTTGATAAGCTAAAAACATTTTTTGTGAAACCCTCAAAAATCTCTCCTCATAAGAAGTACCTTCAAAAATAAGAGGATAAACTTTTTTGATTATCCAAAAACAGGTAGCACAAAATATTGCAAAAGGTTTATCTATTTTTTCTAAAATATTTAAATTTTTAATAGCGGTTTCTTTAAGTAAAGAAGGAATACCAAGATTTAGAAAGGGGGCTCCGCAACACAGAAACTCTCTTGGTACTTCTACTGAAATATCTCTTTTCTTCATTATAAATATAAATTTCTCAACAGCTTCTGGATATAAATATTTTACTCCACAGGAAGGATAAACTATAAGTTGACTCTTTTTGGACTCATAAAAATGGATCTCTTTCTTTTCCGTATTTAAAAAAGAAAAGGATTCAGTAAGATCTTTTTTTTGTTTTAAATTTTTAAAGTAAAATAAGGAAAAGCCAATACCGTGAGGACAGATTCTTTCACATTTTTCACAAAGCAAACAAAAGTCAAAACTTTTATGAATTTTATTTTGAGAAACTAAAAATAATCTTCCTCTTGGAGAAAAGGCTTCTTTTTTAAATATTTTATAGGATGGACAGAAAGGAACACACTTTCCGCAACGAGTACATAAATTAAGAATTTCTTTCAGAGGTTTTTGGCCCATTATCCTTAAAAAAATACTCTAACCACCAAGAACACCATTCAGTTTCTAATATTGATTCAGCTAAACTTTTAGCACACTCTGTAACAAGTCTTTCTTTAGCATACTCAATCCATTTATCTGCATAGGGATTATTAAGATCTTTTTGTTCCTTTAATTGTATTATTAAATCTAATATATCTGCATCATGAACAATTTTAGCCTCTAAAGTTTTCATATTCCTATATTCTTTCCAAAGAAAAAGAACTTCATCCTTAAATTGAGTTTGTGAAAAAGCATCTTCTAAAGCCTTTTCTTCATCAGCTTTATTATAAAGTTTATTTACTGCATTGAAATCTCCTATTCTGGTTTCAGCAAAATCATGAATTAAAGCCATTTTAAAAATTTTTTCTTTATCTATTGGTTGGGGACAGATCTCAGAAAGGATCCAGGCACAAAAAATAACTCCAAAAGAATGAGAAGCCACATTCTCCTTTCCGGTTCCCAAATAGGCATAGCCAGTCCTTTGGATTCTTTTTAGTAAAGCAGATTCAAAAAGAAGCTTGGCATATCTATTAAAATTTTCCATATTTTTCAGCAAGATAAGAAGCTATTTTAAAAATAATTTTAGCACCTACATATTGGGTAACTGAATTACAGAGATCTGGTTTTATTTCCACTAAATCCATTCCTACTAAATTATATTTAGCCACTAATTTAAGAATTTGCAAAAATTCATACCAATCCATTCCTCCAGGTTCTGGAGTTCCTACTCCTGAAGCTAAGGAAGGATCAAAAACATCCATATCAATAGATAAATAAATATTTCCTTCCTTTAAAAATTCTTCTAATTTCTTTATAGATTTTTCCATATTTTCTCTAATGTCTCTTACTTTTATTACGGGAAGATTTTCTTTCTTTAAAAATTCATATTCTTCTTTACAAAGAGTCCTGGCTCCTATATTTAATATGGGAATATTCATTTCATAAATTCTTCTCATAACTGTAGCATGACAAACCTTACTTTCTAAGTATTGATCTCTCAGATCTAAATGGGCATCTAAATAAAGAACCTTTAAATTAGGGAATACTTCTTTTAAAGCTTTTACAGAGGCTAAACTAACTGTATGTTCTCCTCCTATTAAAATAGGAAACTGTTTTTTATTTAAGGCTTCTTTTATTTTCTCATAAATAAATTCTAAAGCTTTGTCTATTTCAAAAGGAAGTTCAGGAACTGGATAAGTAAAAAATCCAAGTATTTCTTGAGGTTCAAGGAAATTTTCTTCATCAAAAAATTCAAGATTAGGACTGATTTTAAGAATTTCTATAGGTGCTTCTTTTGTTCCTTTTTGCCAAGAGGTAGTAATCTCAAAAGGAGCAGGAATAAGGGCTACCTTAGCCTCAGGATGGTCAGGTAGCCCTAAAAAATTAAGTTTCATTTTTTAGATAATCAAATCCTTCCTTTCCATACGAATAAAATTTTCTACAGCTCTTATAGAACGCGGAAATTCAAGACCTCTATCAAAAAATTTGATTTCACTTTTCTTTATCTCAAAAATCTGAATTATGTCAGAAATTACTTTATCTGCATCAAAGGGTTTACAGGAAAAAACATCTATACTCAAATAAAGCTTTTCTGGAAAAGTATGGATACTTATATGGCTTTCAGCAATAATTACAAAACCCGAAATCCCCCAATCCTCAGGAACAGGAGCATAATATTTAAAAACATAGGGTGGTATTATCTTGGTCATCTGAATTTCTTCAGGATATTTACTTAAAAAATTATATATAAAATCTAAATCCATAAGTTTTTCTCTATTTGCACCATATCCATCAATAATTAAGTGTTGTCCGAAACCATATTCAAATTTGTCCATGTTTTTGAACTTTTTCATTTTTATCCTCCTAAATACATAATTAAGAACGGCTTAAAAATATATCATAAAAATTATTTGTCAAGTATTATATTTATCCCTATCCACTGAGGAATTCCTTGAATACCTCTAATTTCTTCATATTTTTCATTTAACAGATTTTCAAACCATATACCCACACTTACATTTTTTAATAATTTTTTAGAAATTTTGCCAGAAACTAAATAAACATCTTCTTCTTTATACCGTTTTTGATAATTTAACTTTGATGAAACTTCTACATCATAGGGAAGTTTAAATATAAATCCCAAAATAAGATTATGCCTTAAATAACTTCCAACATAATGAGCATTTCCTAATTCTTGAGAAATTTGATTTAAATAAGTATAGCTAAAAACAGGAGAAAAGAATTTAGATTTATAAGTCAAATCTATAGTAAAACCAACTGTTTTTAATTTTTCTATATTTTCTGCCCTTCTTATTTGATCTCTCCAAATCCAATCAATTATGTCTTCTCCTATACGATAAAAAATTGTAGTAAAAAGATTAAAATTTTTTTTATAATAATCACATCCTACTTCAAAATTATAACTTTTCTCTGGTAATAAAAAGGGATTCCCTTGAACACTAGGAGAAAGATAATAAAGTTCTGTAAAACTGGGATTTCTATAGGAATAACTAAAAGAAGTTCTGATTTTTAGATTTTCCTTTAAAAGATAGGCTAAAGCTACATTATAGGAAAAATTTTCTTTACCTTTGGTAAAAATATCATATCTTATACCAAATGCAGGAAAAACTCTTAAATTTATTTTAGGATAAAACCAAAAATAAAAAGCTTCCCCAATTCTTAAATGATCACCAAGTCTTGAACTATCTAGTGTCTCATAAGAATACTCCATTCCCATAAGATAATCCATTCGGTTTGTTTCTATTCTAAAAGGCAAATTGGTTCTAAAAACCTGAGATTTATGAATATTTTTGTAAAAAGAGGGATTTCTACGATTTAGAATATAGGTATCATAATTTATCCGATAAAGTATTCCTGGCTCAAAAAACCAATTAAGTCCATAAAAAACTTTTTTAACTAAAAATATATGGGTCTTGGTAGTTTCCCATTCAGTATTCCATCTAAGAGTATAAAAGTTTCTTGCTCCAAAATCTTTTTCCTGAAAACCATAAAATAATATTTTCCCCTTATCTTTAGTATAAAAATTGAAAGTTCTTATATCAAAATCTCTATTCCAGATAAATCCATTGGAATTTTTTTGGGAAAAAATGATATTAACTGGAGAGAAAGGGGTAGAAAGCCCGAAATTAAAATATAAATTTTGATAATCATAACTTCCATAATCTCCTGATATTTTTATGCCAGGTTGTGAGGACTTAAGATTAAAGTTTAAAGCTCCTCCAAAACCACCTGGACCATAGATAGCACTTGCTCCTCCTGGTAAAATTTCTAAACTCTCCAAAATATGGCTCTCAAAAGGAAGATTCATGAGATGATGCCCTGTTTGTGGATCAGAGATTCTTATTCCTTCAAGAACAACCAAATTTTGTTCAAAATTTGATCCTCTTATAGAAAGATCGCTTTGAACCCCAAAAGCTCCTCTTTCTCTTAGCTCAAATCCTGAATAAACCTCAAATCCCAATTCCTTAAATTGCTCAAAATTAATTATTTTTACCTCTTGGCCTATTTTTTCTAAAAATTCTCCCTTAGCAGGTGCCACAACTTTTACTTCCTCTAAAACATAGGGTTCCTCACCAAAACAAAATTTAGAAAAAAATATACCTAATCCACAAATAGCTACAATTAATCTTTTAAAAATCAAATCAGCTCCTTTCAATATTTTGTTAACCTATTTTATTAAATATGGTTAACCAATTTTATATAATCTCGACTTTTTGTCAAGCACTATTATATTAAAAAATATTATGAAAGGAGAAATTTGGATCTTAGATGATGAAAAAGGAATTTTAGATATATTAGAAGATATTCTTAAAGATGAGGGATACCAAGTAAAAAGTTATTTATGGGGAAAAGAACTTCTTAATGATTTGGAAATAAGGCAACCTCAGGTTATTTTTCTTGATTTATGGTTAAAGGATATAGATGGATTTGAAGTTCTTGAAAGTATCAAAAAACTTTATCCTGGAATTCAAGTAATTATCATTTCAGGCCATGGAACCATTGATACTGCAGTTAAAGCAATTAAGATGGGAGCTTTTGATTTTATTGAAAAACCCCTTTCTTATGAAAGAATTATGGTAACTTTAGAAAACGCATTAAAACTTGCTTTATTAGAAGAAGAAAATAAACGCTTAAGAGAGAGCATTTTAGGTAAGATCAAACTTTCTGGAATTTCTGAGAGTATTAAAAAAATAAGAGAGCTTATTTTAAAGGTAGCTCCAACTGATACCACCGTATTAATTCAAGGAGAATCAGGAGTAGGTAAAGAAGTAGTAGCTAAATTGATTCATTTGCATTCAAAACGAGTTAAAGAGGCTTTTGTAGAAATAAATTGTGCGGCTATTCCTGAAACCCTTATAGAATCAGAACTTTTTGGTTATGAAAAAGGTGCTTTTACTTCTGCCCAAAGTTCTAAAAAAGGAAAAATTGAAATGGCTCATAAAGGAACTCTTTTTCTGGATGAAATAGGAGATTTAAATCTTTCAGCTCAAGCTAAAATATTAAGAGTACTCCAAGAAAAAAAGTTTGAAAGACTTGGTAGCACCAAATCTATAGAAGTAGATGTAAGAATAATCGCAGCTACTAACAAAGATCTTATCAAAGAGATCAAAAACGGAAATTTCAGAGAAGATCTTTATTTTAGAATAAATGTTTTTCCTATTTATATTCCACCTTTAAGAGAAAGAAAGGAAGATATTCCTATTCTGGTAGAAGAATTTTTAGAAGAATTTAGCTATAAAGTAGGAGTTGAGAAAAAAATAATTAAAAAGGACGCTTTGGAAGCCCTTCTCAATTATTCTTGGCCTGGAAATGTAAGGGAACTTAGAAATTTTATAGAAAGAATTGTAATAATGACTTCTTCTCAGGAAATAGGATATGAAGATTTGCCCTCTGATTTTAAAACCATTATAGAAAAAAATACTTCCTTTTTTGAAAATAATGAACCCTGGTTTAGAGAAAAAACTTTTAAAAGCGCCAAAATTCTTTTTGAAAAAGAGTTTATTAAAAGAAAACTAATAGAATATAAAGGCAACATTTCAAAAACTGCAAAAGAAATAGGTCTTGAAAGAACTTATTTACAAAAAAAGTTAAAAGAATTGAATATAAAACCTCATATCAAAAACTAAACTTCTTAAAAATTGCTCTTGCATAGGGTTCTTTTTCTAATCCATCTAAAATATTTTTTTTCCATTTATGGTATCCTACTATTCCTACCATAGCGGCATTATCAGTACAAAAAGAAGGAGAAGGAAAATATACTTTTATATTCATTTTTTTTTCTTTTTCATAAAAAAGTTCTCTTAATCTTTTATTAGAAGCAACCCCTCCAGTAACCACAACCCTTGGAATATTTAATGTTAAACTTGCTTTTATGCTTTTTTCCACTAAAACCTCACATACAGCTTCTTCAAAACTTGCACACACATCTTCAATCTTAAATTTCTGATGAGTTTTTAGATAATTTAAAACAGAAGTTTTAAGTCCTGAAAAACTAAAATCAAAGGAATCATTTTCTAAAAGGGGTCTTGGGAATTTTATAGCTTTTCTATTCCCCTTTTCTGCTATTTGACTTATTATTGGTCCACCTGGATAAGATAAATTCAAAAGTTTAGCCACTTTATCAAAAGCTTCTCCTGCTGCATCATCTCTTGTATGTCCTAAAAGCTTATAATCTTCCCAATCATTTACAACAAACAGAGCTGTGTGCCCTCCTGAAGCTACAAGCCCTATATAAGGAAAGGAAAGTTTTTTCTCTAAAAATATAGAAAAAAGATGAGCTTGAAGATGATCTACAGCTACAACCGGTATTTTTAAGGCAAAACCCAAAGCTTTCGCAAATGAAACACCCACTAAAAGTGAACCTATAAGCCCAGGACCAAAAGTAGCACAAATACATTTTAATTCATTAAGAGAAAATCCAGTTTCATTAAAAAGTTTTTTAATAAGAGGCATTAAAACCTCAAGTTGTTTACGTGAGGCAATTTCAGGAACTATCCCCCCGAAAGGGGAATGAATAGCTACTTGAGAATAAAGCAAATGATTTAAAAGTTCTCCTTGTTCAGAAAAAAGAGCAACTCCCGTTTCATCACAAGAAGTTTCAATTGCAAGAAGCATTCTCAACTTGAAAAAAGCATTTCCTCTAAAAGCTCTGAAAATAGGTGCAAAAACAAAAGATGTCCTTCTTGAATTCGTGGAGTCTCATCACTGGGAACTAAAATCAAATAGTCACAGTAATCTTTCATTAATCCTCCATCGCCTCCGCTTAATCCTATAGTATACAACTGTCCTTCTTTTGCTACCTTAAGAGCATTAATCACATTAGAGGATTTTCCACTCGTACTTATACCTAAAGCTATATCCCCCTTTTTACCTAAAGCAATAATTTGTTTAGAAAATATTTGAGAAAAATCATAATCATTTCCAATAGCAGTTAAAATAGAAGTATCTGTTGTTAAAGCTATGGCTGGTAAAGGTGTTCTGTCTTTTTTAAAGCGATTTACTAATTCAGCTGCTAAATGTTGAGCATCTGCAGCACTTCCTCCATTACCAAAAATCAAAAGCTTTCCCCCTTTACTTAAAACTTTTTTAGTTAAAAAAACTACCTCTAAAATTTTATCTATTTCTAATTCAATAAATCTTTCCTTAATTTTTCTTGAATTTTGGGAAATTTCTAAAATTTTTCTTTTTAATTCACTTTTTTTCATTTTATTAATCCTTTTATAAAATATTTTATTTTATAAAAGCTTAAAGCCAAATATTCATGTACAGCTCTATTAGTAAATCCTAGATATAAATCATTGGGGAAAAATTCCCAAAAACTAAAAGTGGGTTTACAAAGTTCAGAAAGATAATTAGTAGGATAAGGAATGGGATTAAGATTTTCCTTTTTAAAAAGGTAAATTGCTCTTGGAAGATGATAGGCTGAAGTTAAAAGTAAAAAGGGAATACCTGGATTTTTTTCCCTTTGAAAAAAATATGTTTTTAAAGTTCTGGCTGTGGTTAGAGTGTCAAGAGGAGTATCAATTGCTTTTACCTGAAAATTGAATTTTTCTGCTAATATTTTAAGATAAGTAGCTCCCTTACCTTCTCTATCTTCATAAGATCCGCCAATAAGAATTATTTCTTTATCAGGATATTCTTTTTTTAATTCTAAAGCTTTTAATACCCTTATTAAAGTCTCTCTACTAAATCTGTCTTCTAAACTGAGATTAGGATTACCATAAATTCTTCCAGTAAGAACTACTATTATTTTTAAATCTCTTAATTTTTCTTTAGAGGGAATGGAATAATTTTTTTCAAGTTGTTTAAGGAGGATATAAGGTAAAAAAGGGGTAGAGGAAATATAATATATAAAAATTGCCAGAAAAAGCAAAAGGCGTCTTCTTCCTTTTCTTTTTTCTAAAATTACATAAATAGAGACAAGCAAAAGAAAGATAAAAATCAAACTTGAGGGATAAAATAAAAAGAGAAAAAATTTTTTAAGAGAAAAAGTTAATTTAGACATATAAAAATTTAATGGCGGGGCTGACGGGACTTGAACCCGCGGCCTCCTGCGTGACAGGCAGGCGCTCTGACCGTGCTGAGCTACAGCCCCCTGTTATGAAACATAATATAATCAAATTTTAAAATTTTGCAAATGGGTTGAAGCACCATTTAAATTATTTTTTTACAAAACCCTATCACACCAGTTAAGGCTTTCCTCTTATTTTCCAGCCTTTCTTAAAATTAAATTACTAAAGGTAGAATTATCATTAAATTTGATTATTTTTATTTGAACTTTTTGAGATTTTTTGAACTATGCTGAATTCATTAAATGTGGAGGCGGTGGGAATTGAACCCACGTCCGGAGATAGTTCAGATTAAACTCCTACAGGCTTAGCCTGTGATTTAATTTCGTAGAAAGTCAGGCACAGGCACCTGAGCTTTCTACTAGGTGAGTTATTTCTCGGTTGAAAAACCCTCACCAAGTTTTTCAACCAAAGCCTACTCAATTCACGCACTTAAGGATGCGTAGGCAACATCCTTAAGCACGTGGCAGCTCTTTTTAGGCTGCCAAGGCGTAAGAGTAATCTTCGGCAGTTGTGTTTTTGCACCCTATTTTACGTGGTTGGGTGCGACCACGGCCTGCAGTTTAATCCTACCTATCCCCGTCGAACCCTCTTCGCCCCCATTTTTTCAAAGACCTTAAGTTTTAAATTAACTCTTTTTTTATTTTTTTCAATACCGAGCCTGGGGGGATTTGAACCCCCGACCCCCAGCTCCGGAGGCTGGTGCTCTATCCACTGAGCTACAGGCTCTTCTTTATCCATTTTAAATCAATTTTTATTTATATCCACCTGTAGAACCAAAACCACCTCTTGAAAAAGATTTGGGAGATTGAAATATTTCCTCAATCTCTGGAAAAGTTATTTTTATAAATACAGCTTGAGCTATTTTTTCATGAGCTTTTATAACAACTTTTTCTTTACCTAAATTTAATACGGGAATCTTGATCTCATCTTCTTCTCCACAATAATCAAAATCTATAATACCAGCTGAATTAGGCATAATTAATCTTTTATTTTTAAAAAGTGAAGATCTTGGAAAAATAAATAAAGCATAGGGAGGTTCTGCTTCAATAACCAATCCAGTCCTGATAAGAACAAATTCTCCAGGTTCAATGGATATCTCCTCTAATGCAAATAAATCATACCCTACCGAACCCTCAGTACTTTTTTCCAATAATTTAGCCCTTGGATCTCTTTTCCAGACCTTAACTTTCATGCCTTATTCCTTTAAAAAATAAGAAAGTTTTGTTAAAGCTATTAAAAAGCAAAAATTTTCTATTCTAATATCAGGATCTTCAAGAAAAAGAGGAATTTTACTTAAATTTAAAATAGCTTTTATTTTTTGTTCTGTAAAGGCTTTTAAATATATGTAAGGATTTTCATCTGTAGTAATTACTCCTATATCTACCTTTATAACATTTAAAATATAAGAAAGCTGATCTAAACTGTATACAGAAATTCCGTTATATATTTTTCCTATATTTTCTTCATTTACATCAAAAGCAGCTAAAAAATAAAAACCCTCTTTTTGCAAATTTTTATTTTCTAAAAGAAATACTCCCAATGGAGTAATTCCTCCTAGGATAAGATTCCATTCTCTAGCACGACCCAGGAAATTTTTAAGACTGAATCTCAAACTCTTTATACTATAACCTACTCCTTTTGTTCCTAAAGGACCAAGAAAACTTAGATCTTTTCTTAATTGTGCTGAATTCACTCCACATCTTTTAGCTAAATCTTCAGAACTAATAAAATCAATATTTTTTTTATTTAACTCTTCAAGGACTTTTAAATACACAATAAGTCTTTCTAAAGTTTTTTCAGGAAGCTCTTTAATTTTCATTTTTTAATTAATTTAGAGATATTAATTTCATAAGGTGGATAAATTACCCCTTTTTCAGTAATTATAGCATTAATCAATTCATTAGGAGTGATATCAAAAACCAAGTTATAAACCTTACTTTTAGAAGGTGCAATTTTACTTTTATAACAAGTTAAAACTTCTTTTGCAGGTCGTATTTCTATAGGTATTTTCTCACCTGTTTCTATACTAAGATCAAAAGTAGATGAAGGAGCAGCTACAAAAAAGGGGATCTTATGTGAATTAGCAAGAATAGCTAAAGAGTAAGTTCCTATTTTATTAGCTGTATCACCATTTCTAGCTATTCGGTCAGCTCCAACTATCACTGCAGAAATCTCTCCTTTTTTCATCAAAAAACCTGCACAATTATCAGTAATTAAAATGTAAGGAATTTTTAATTTATATAATTCCCAGGCAGTCAATCTTGCACCCTGTAAAAAGGGACGAGTTTCATCTATAAAAATTTTAATTTTTTTGTTTTCTTCGTAAGCTTTTCTTATTATACCTAAAGCTGTTCCATATCCTCCTGTAGCTAAAGCCCCGGTATTACAATGAGTAAGAATTCCGCCTTCTGGAAGCAATCTTTTACCATATTCAGCAATAGTTAAATTAGCTTCTATATCTTCCTCCCATATCTTTAATGCCTCTTTTTCCAAAAGTTCAGCAAGATTAAATAAATCCTGTATATTTATTTTGTGTTCAAAATTTTTAAAAAACTCCAAACAAACATTTTGCATTCTGGAAATAGCCCAAAAAAGATTTGAAGCTGTTGGACGAGAAGTAGCAAGAAAATTAACAATTTTCCCTATTTTTTCTTCAATTTTGTTTACAGAAATTTCTTTATTTTTCAATAAGGATATAGAATTTTTAAATTCTATAGCAAATCCAATAGCAGCACAGATTCCAATAGCCGGAGCTCCTCTTATTATCATATTTTTAATAGCATTTCTTATTTTTAAAATATTATTACATAATATATAATTCTCTTTAAAAGGGAGTTTCCTTTGATCTAAAAGATAAAGCCCTTTTTCAGTCCAAATCCATGTTTTTATCAAGTCTGCTTTTGAAGGAGATTTTACAGACTCTTTCTTCAAAAAAGAAAATTTCATTTTTCTAAAAGTTCAAGGAAAATTTGATTAACTATTTTAGGATTAGCTTTCCCCTGAGTTTTTTTCAATACCTGACCTACAAAAAACCCAAGAAGACCTTTTTTACCACTCCTATATTTTTCCACTTCTGCAGGATTTTCAGATAATACTTCTTGACAGATAATCCTTAATTTTTCTTCAGAGCTTTCTTGAACAAGTCCTCTTTCTTCAACAATTTTCTCAGGATCTAACCCTTTTTCATATATTTCAGGAAATATTTGTTTAGCTATAGTTATAGAAATCACTCCTTTTTCTACTAAATTAAGAAGTTGGGCCAATTTTTCCGGTGTGAGTTTAGTTTGAGTGATATCTTTCCCATCTCGATTTAAGTATCTCAAAACCTCACTAAGAATAAAATTAGATACAGCTTTAGGATTAGGATAAAATTTTACAGTATTTTCAAAAAAATCTGCCATTGTTTTTTCTTCAACTAAAATTTCTACCTCATGGGGAGTTAAAAGATAAGCTTTTAAGAACCTTTCTTTCTTTTTTTCAGGTAATTCAGGTAGCTCATTTTTGAGCTTTTCTAAAAGACCTTCTTCTATCTGGATTTCTATTAAATCTGGATCAGGAAAATAGCAATAATCATGTGCCTCTTCCTTTCCTCTCATAGAATGAGTAGTTTGTGAAGCCTCATCATAAAGCCTGGTTTCTTGAACAATTTCTTTACCTTCAAGAAGAAGTCCTATTTGTCTTTTAATTTCATAACTTAAAGCTCTTTCTACATGTTTAAAAGAGTTCATATTTTTAAGTTCCACTTTAGTTCCAAATTTTTCACTCCCTTTAGGTCTAACAGATACATTAGCATCACATCTCAGACTGCCTTCTTCCATATTCCCATCACATATGCCTAAATATCTCAAAATTCTTCTTAAAGTTTTAAGATAAGCCACAGCCTCTTCTGGAGATCCTATTTCTGGAGCACTTACAATTTCAAGAAGCGGAACACCAGCTCTGTTAAAATCTACATAAGAAAATGGCTTTTTCTCATCATGTATTAGTTTCCCAGCATCTTCTTCAATATGGATTCTAACTAAATTGATTCTTTTCTTTACCCCATTTACTTCTATTTCTACTGATCCACCTTCAGCAAGAGGCAATTCATATTGAGAGATTTGATAATTTTTAGGAAGATCCGGATAAAAATAATTTTTTCTAGCCATTATAGATTTTAAATTAATTTTACAATTTAAAGCAAGAGCCAATTTCAAAGCATACTCTATAGCTTTTTTATTTATTACTGGAAGAACCCCAGGAAGTCCTGTACAGACAGGACAAATTTGAGTATTAGGAGGAGCACCGAATTGAGTAGAGCAGGAACAAAACATTTTAGTCTTGGTACTAAGTTGAGCATGTACCTCTAATCCGATAATTGCTTCAAATTCCATAATAAATTCCTTCAATTAAAATGTGAATAAAATCTTACAATTTTTTCTTTTTTCTGTCAACTTATTAAATATTTTTTCAGTTGTCTTAAGAATTTTATGAAGTATAATGAAAAGCAATTTTTTAAAATTTAAATATTATAGGGGGTAAAAAATGACTAAAGTAATCCTTGATGAAAAAGAAATTCCTAAAAGTTGGTTTAATATTACTCCTTATCTTCCAAGACCTTTGGATCCTCCCTTAGATCCAGAAACAAAACAACCTGTAAATATAGAAAAACTCTTAGCTATATTCCCGGAACCTTTAATTGAACAAGAGGTGAGTTCTGAGGAATGGATAAAAATACCAGAAGAAGTTTTAAGTATTTATACTCTTTGGAGGCCAACTCCTTTACATAGAGCAAAAAAACTAGAGGAATATTTACAAACACCAGCCAAAATCTTTTACAAAAATGAAAGTATCTCTCCACCTGGCAGCCACAAACCAAACACAGCAGTGGCTCAAGCTTATTATAATAAGATTTCCGGAATTAAAAAACTTACCACAGAAACAGGAGCAGGACAATGGGGAAGTGCATTAGCTTTTGCTACTCAATTTTTTGGATTGGAATGTGAAGTATATATGGTAAGAGCTAGTTACAAACAAAAACCTTTTAGAAAAATTATGATGGAAACTTGGGGAAGTAAAGTAATTCCCTCTCCAAGTAATTACACCGAATCAGGAAGACGATTTTTTGAGAAAGATCCTGAACATCCAGGAAGTCTTGGTATAGCTATAAGTGAAGCTATAGAAAAAGCTTTAAATTCTTCAAATACCAAGTATTCTCTTGGTAGTGTTCTTAACCACGTTCTTTTACATCAAACTATTATCGGCCTTGAAGCAAAAATTCAGATGCAAAAAATTGGAATATATCCTGACTATGTAATTGGATGTGTAGGCGGAGGAAGTAACTTTTCAGGTCTTGCTTTCCCCTTTTTAAAAGATAAGATTATAGGAGAAAAACCTAAAACTGAGTTTATTGCTGTAGAACCAAAAGCTTGCCCTACTCTTACTAAAGGAGAATATAGATATGATTTTGGAGATACTGCTGGTCTTACACCTCTTATCAAAATGTACACTTTAGGACATGACTTTGTTCCTTCTCCTATTCATGCAGGAGGATTAAGATATCATGGAGATGCTCCATTATTATGTCTACTTTATCACCAAGGTTATATTTCAGCTGTAGCTTATGAACAAAAGGAAATTTTTGAAGCTGCTATTTTGTTTGCAAAAACTGAGGGTATTATTCCAGCCCCTGAATCTGCACATGCTATTAAAAAAGTTATAGATCTTGCATTAGAATGTAAAAATAAAAAAGAGGAAAAGATTATACTTTTCAATCTTTCTGGACATGGATATCTTGATCTAACAGCCTATGAAGCTTACTTAAAAGGTGAAATTAAATGACAGAATTATCTGAAAAAGAAAAAAAGGTATTAAAAGTCCTTTTAGAAGGATTACCTATTTCTAAACGCCCTTTCTTAGAAATTGGCCAAAAATTAGGGCTTAAAGAGGAAGAGGTTATAGAAATTACTAAAAACTTAATTAATAAAAAGATAATAAGAAGGCTTGGGATCACATTAAGACAAAATCTTGCTGGAATAAAAGGAAACGCTATGGTAGTTTGGAATGTTCCAGAAGATCAAATAGAAAAGATCGGAAGTTATCTTTCTAATCTCTCATATATTTCTCATTGTTATATAAGAAAACCTTATAAAGACTGGAATTATAATCTTTATATTATGATTCATGGAAAAAACAAAAAAGAAGTAAATAAAAGAATAAAGGAAATTTCAGAAAAATTTGGTATTTTAGACTATCAAGTATTGTTTACCAAGAAAGAAATAGTAAGAAAGCATCCCTCTTATAACCTTTAAAAATTAGATTTACAATTCAATAAAATAAAATTTTTTTCAAATTCATTAGCATCTAAAATCTTGATACAATTTGGGAAAAAACTTTCATATTTTTTTTCAGTAATTACAATTCCTTCAATTAAATTAGCTGAGGATGGTCTTTTTAAAAT
>Ga0105162_1000498_pt1 | contig 25744 bp, 23 predicted proteins | sample JNZ201metaG_FD_81532 | JGI IMG/M metagenome (GOLD analysis project Ga0105162, IMG submission 81532) | Hot spring microbial communities from Jinze hot spring, China to study Microbial Dark Matter (Phase II) - JNZ 20120812A | ecosystem: Environmental > Aquatic > Thermal springs > Hot (42-90C) >...
CATTCGAATGATTGGCTAGATTTGTTAGCAAAATATCTTACTGTTGTGGTCAAAGGATCTCCACAATCGTCAGTAGTAGCTCCTAGAAAAGGAACTTTTTGTTCTTGAGTATAGTTTGTTAGACCATCGGGTTTTGAGAATTCTAAGTTTATATCACCTGTAACTAAAACTAAAAGGTTGTAGTAGTTTGCTGTGGTGTTGTCCTTATAACATTCTTGGTTAGAAATGACAGCTTTCCATTTCTGATTTCCAACTTGGTATTTTGGTAAGCATTTAGCTTGGAAGTAATAGTTTGCATAACCAGAAGAGTTTGTCGTATTGCTTTCTCCAGAATCGAAAATAGAGCCATCTAAAGTTACATAGAAAGGTATCGGCAAGTCAGAAATTAAAGTCCCATTTTTATCTACAGCTCTTACAACAAACAAAGCAGAAGTTTTTCCTCTTCTCGTTTCTGTTTCATTCCCGCTTACATATTCAAGCAAAACAGTATCTTTCTGAACTTCGAATGCTTGCGCACTTGTTATATTTGTTGTTCCTGCACTATCGTCAGCAAAAATCTTGAAAGATTTTTGTCCTATATCTGAGCAAGAAGGATCCCATTCAAAGCTTATCGTTTTCCATTGATTAGTAACGTTTTCTGTTATGGTAGCAACTTCATTCCACGGTCCTGTTGGCGGGCCAATCAAAAGCTTAAACGTTATATTGTTAGGTGAATTTGTTCTTGCTGTTACGTTAAAAGTAAAGTTTTCTCCCCATTCTCCTACTTGAGGAGTAACACTCAAATTTTCTAAGTAAATATACCTAGGTGGTTGAACAGTAACATTATATACTTCGCTTTCGTTGAAATTGTAGCACGTTTCGCTTACATCAACATAACCTTTCCAATTCTGTTTTCCTTCTGAAAAACTATCGTCAGGAGTAAAAAGAAAAGTAACATATCCGGTTGAGTTTGAGTCTGCAGTACCAACCTTTTTATAAGTCCCTCCTATCCCGTCTGTTGTGACATTAAAAGCTAGAGTTACTGGGTCTTGCAAGTTATATGTGCCTAAGGTTAAATCAAAAGCTCTTAGTATGAATACAGCTGGATTAATAGGTGTTGCAACGCTTTCATTTCCAGAAACATACTCGATAGCAATTGAGTTAACATCAATAGTCAACGTATCGTCGTTATTTACATAATCTCCTGCTGCAATTGTAGTTTCATAAATATTGCCATCAAGGTCGCTTGCATTAAACTTAAACCTCCAAGCTCCTTTTTCATAACAAGTGTGGCTTACGTTCCATTCTAAAACAACATTAGAACAATCGCTACAACTTTTGGATTCACCAACTTTTTCCCATACTTGTTGTCCTATTTTCTGTTTCCATAAACTAACTGTAACATTATCACCTATATCATCTCTAACAGTTACAGAAAAAGTCTTGTTCATACCCCATGGGCCAACTCGGGGTGTAACGTTAGCATAACTAAGTTTTGGAGGTGCTAACAAGAAGAAAGCATTCTCTTTAAGAGCAAAACCATCAACGAAGTTTGAAAGCGAGGAATGCATTGTAACATTATACCAACCTGCTTGAAAATTCTCATTCGTTTGAATAGAGCAAGTCCAAACATTTCCTGAATAGGTTGCTGTACAGTTTGCTACCTCTTCACCATCTTTCATCAGCTTAAAAACAACATTTGCTCCTGTAGAAATAGTGTTTCCGCAATCATCAACAACAGTACCGTTTAGAAGTATTGTATTTCCTCTCGAATAATTGTAAGAACCATCAGGATACAAGATAGTGTTTATTAAATCACCTAAGAGCGTGAACCTACTTTCGGGTGAAGTGTTATCTTTGTAGCAAGCATCGCTGTAAGTACTACTTCTCCAATACCATGTTGATAAGAGAGAATTGTCACAACCCCAGTCAGCTTGAGACATAGCTTTAGTCAAATAACCTGATGAATTTGTTTGTAAGTAATAGTCAGTCCAGGTAGTAGAGCCTGGTGGTAGGAAAGATATTTTTCCCATTACTCCCAAACCAACCCAAGAATTAGTATCGTTATCGTAAATTCTTGCTGCAAAATTTGATGTTTGGCTTCTTCTTATTTGCTGGTTGTATACTGGAGTTATGTTGAAGACTGTTACATCATCTTTTTCTAACAAGTAAGCATTATCTTGAATAACAGTAGTATTCCATCCGTCTGGGTCAGTGGCGTTAAATCTATAAGAGATTGGAAAAGGAAGCGACGAGCCAGACCACCAATCATCAGGACATGAAGAATAATAGGAATACTTGGCCCAGGTACCATTAGCCTGGGTTGAGCCGTTTACTATTTTCCAATTTCCCAAGGGGGATTTTACAGAAACATTTACATTAGTGTTAGTTCCTTGTGGATCCCATACAAAAACTGTAAAGTTTATACCTTCGCCCCATCCACCTTGTGTGACTCCAGTTTTAAGAGAAGTCGCATTAGGATTTTCTAATTTTGGCTCAACATCAGTCCAGCACCACTGGTACATTACTTGAGAAACTGAAGAGCCTGTGTCTGTAGCACTTGCAGACGAATAAGTTACCGTATAACTTTGGCCAGCATCCCTAGTGAATCCATCAGCTCGGGTAAGCGAACAAAGTGTAGGGGTTGTTGTAGAATTTCCACATGCCCAATAATATTCAACCCAAGTGTTTGCTGGAACGCTCCAGTAAACCCAATAGTAATTTCTTGTACCGTTGTTTACTCTCCATTGAAACAGGTTATCAACAGACCTATAGTTTATAATCTCTACATTTATCCATATTTGTTGCATAAAACAAGTAGACTTGTCAGCGCCAGGACAACCGTATTGGATTGTCCAATTAAAAGTTTTTGAAGTTACTCTACTTGCCGACCAGCTTACAGACTGAGTGAAATTTTGACACGGGTCTGCTTCTATTTCAAAGCTTTGGTTAGATAGATGCGGAATTATCCAAACTATTGTATCGTTTTTTCCATTTCCATCAGAATCATAAGTTCTTGCTTGATAGCTGCTCAAACCAAAAATCTGGTTTAAAATTATTTCTTCTGAGTTGTTGCGCTTCCATTTAAGTTTCAACCATCCGTCTAAAAGTTCAGGATAAGTGGTAGAAATACTAACATTTTCGTAGTGGAAATCTGAGTAAACATTTACAACCTTTTTGTAGCCGACGCCTGGTGTTGGTGGCAATTCTGTGTGTTCCTCCTTCTCTGGTCCAGGCGTTTCATATTCTATAACATACTCTGAAGAAGATTTCGGCTTGAGTTTATCTACAAATAACCTAATCTTATTAGCAGCGGGCTCATATTTACTAATTCCCTTAAGATGCAGGTTTTTGGCCTTTTCTGGAATTTCGATGTCAATAGTTTGTCGTAAAACTTCAAAGTTGTTTAGATTCTTAATCCTTACAATCTTCTTCCATTTAACAGGTTTGCCGACTTCTGCAACACCTTGTATTGTTTCTATTTGTATGCTCACATTTTCTATTGTCGCATTTTCTTCAACTGTGATATTTTTTAGAAAATAGTAAAATGTTGTCGAATTTTCTAAATTACCCAAAGAAACTCTAATAGTATAGTTTCCTTCATTTTCAAAATCGGCAATAAGAGAACAAGAATATGTTCCGTTGACTGCGTTAATTTTTTTAAAGTAACTAGAAGTGCCGTTGAATTCTATACTTAAATTGAATTCTCCATCTTTACTTCCATTAGCTAAAAATTCCCCGAAAACATTTATTATTTCATTTTTAGTATAGTTTGTTTTATCTGTGAGGACTGTCAAATACTGTGTGATATTTTCTTCAGAGACTTCTTGTATTAAATTTTCTTTTTCCAAAACTTCCAAGCTTCCCTCTTCAGTTTCAACCCAATTTCCAGCCAAATCAGAAGCATAAAACTTGAAAGCTATAATTCCAGCTGAGTTAACAGTTTTTGTTACATTGCTCCAACCTTCCAAAACATTTAGGTTAGAAGACCAAACCGCCTTGCCAAAACGCTTGACTAATATGATATGGCTAGGAACAGTTATATCATAAATCTTACCTTTGTAGCTCTCTAAGCTTATTTGTTTGACATAAATCGGCTTAAGGCTTTCATCAAGAAAAGTTATGCCGTAGCCTGCTTTAGCAAGCTCGTAAGCTCTCTCCACTTCAATGAATTTGAACTCACTCAAATCAACCCCAAACAATAAATCTCTAGCCCTTTTCACAAAGTCCAAAGGATAATCAATTCTCGCAAAAACTTTATGTTTTGGAGTAACATAGATATCAATTTCTCCATTTATCTTGTAAATCCCATCATCATAAGGAAGCGACACTATCCTTAAAGGCTTCTCCCATTTTATCCCGCTTCTAGAAAGAGTAGCAACTTCATCTTCATAGCTTAAATCTTTGAAATACTTCCATCCTTGCCTTGTTAAAACTTCAGTTTCTTCATCATAACTTGAAGCAAAAACATGGCTTTCATTTTCCCAAGAGCCAGAAGAATTCCAGCTGAAGACCCATTTGTCCAAACCAAAATCATCTTGCCAAAAAGCAAAAAATTCCACTTCTTCCCCAACTTTTGCTTTCTCTTTACTTGCTCCAAAGAAAGAATAAGAAGGAGCTAAAGTGTCGAGCTCGACAGCATTGCTTTCTCCCTCACTTGAAGGCAAGGTAGTTGAAGTTGATGTTGTGCTTGTAGGTTCGACAATTTCTTCTTCCAAAGGCAATGTAGTAGATGTTGTCGAATTTGCATCGTTTTCGACAATTCCATTTTTTGCCAAAAAGCCAGAAATTTGGTCTAAGTTGCTGGAATTGGAAATGTTCAAAAATTCTGAAAAATTCTGAGCTACTATACTTGCTTGCAATAGAAGGAGAAAAGCTATTGCTAAAATCACCACAAGCTTTAAACTTTTTTCACCTTTACTTGAAACTTCTTTCCCATGTAAGCCTAAAGACTTTTCTAGAAAGCTTGGAATAAAGCCTTCTGGCTGCTCTTTAAGCGTAGCTATAATTTTCTCTAAATGGTCTTCAGCTTTCATCTCTTGCACACCGGTGTACAACAAAGAAAATGTTTGTCGAGCTCTATATCTCCGAAGATTTTTCAGAAAAAAGAGTTTGTCGACACTTCTCTTTTTAAATCTTAACCGAATTGCCCAAACCTTTTATATTGTCGAAAACAAAAATTATATTGTGAACTTCTCAATTCTGAAGGGCAAGAATAGCCAAGAAGAGCAAGTTTTGGAAGAGTTATTAAGGCAAATGGATGCACAAAGAGCTCAAATGGCAATAGAGCTGGAAAAACTGAAAAATTTAGGGGAGAAAATCAAAGAAATCGAGAATAAATTGAGGGAAGTTGAAAGGATAATAGCTGCTGGAGGCTTTAAGCTGAATACAAAGCCTGTGAGTTCAAAAACAAAAGAAGCAATAAAGATGATTTTGCAGAAATACGGCGAACTAACACCTTCCCAACTCAGTAAGTTGATTAAACTGTCGAGGACAAGGTGCAACGAATATCTTAAAGAAATGGAGCGCGAAGGTATAGCTGTTTCAAGAATTGAGAGTCGAAAAAAGTACTATAAGCTTCGACAATAGCTGAAAATCGATTCGACTCTTGTCGGTTTTAAAATTCGACTTTTTCAAATAATCTTTCCAAAAAGGATTAAAGACAAAATTCCGAAGAAGTGTAGGGAATAAGAAAGGTAAAAGAATTTTTTTGTTTCAAATTCACTCATAGCAAGTAAAGCAATTCCTATTTCATCTGGTAAAGGAGATGCTATGATCAAACCAGCAATAACAGGAACTATTTTCCTAAATTTTTCAGAAACCATTACTTCTTTAAATTTTATTCTGCCTTTACTCAAAATCTCATCTATTTCTTTCGACAAATGATGTTTCACGAACTTGAATATCAAATAATCACCAACAAAAGCTCCAAGAGCTCCTAGAAGCGATGCGATTAAAAAGTTAACAAACTTGGAAATGAGTATAAATATGCTTGCTGATATCGGTGCAGTTAAAGCGTAAGGAAATAGAAGACCAGCAAGAAATGCCCCCAAGTAACTCCATTCGCTTAAGTAACTTATGAGAATTTCCCTAAGGAAAACATTTCTAACCATGAAAACTGCTGTGAAAGTACTTAAACCTAAGAAAAACAAGTTCTTATACTTATACTTCCACTTGACCTTTACTTCCATTCAAATCATTTTTTGTTGTTCCACCCTTTTTTAGTTTCACATTTAGGGTCCAAACACATTCTGAAAGGTCTTTTGCCTTTTCTAAAAACTTGAATTATCGGAGTTCCGCATTTCTCACAGATGTTGCCAGTGGCTTGAATTATTGCTCCAGCTGGCAAAGGATAACCAGTTTGACATTTCGGGTAATTACTACAACCAACAAAAATTTTCCCACTTATCTTGGATCTCAAAACAGTAAGTTCACCATTTTTGCAATTTGGGCAATTCCCAAGCTTTCTTTCTTCTTCCCTTTTTATCATCAAAGCTTCCAAAAGTTTTTTCCCAATTTTCTTTTCATTTGCTTTGAATTCTTCCAAAATTTCTTTCAAAGTTTTTTTAGCTTCTTCAACAACTTCTTCCCTCTTCTTTTTGCCTTGATAAACAAGCTCCATTTCTTCTTCAAATTTTCTAGTAAGCTCTTCTGACAAAATTTTCGGACAAAATTCTTTCAAAGCTTTAACAACAGCTTCTCCAAGCTTAGTTACTTGAATGCTTTTTCCGCTTATGTAGCCTCTGTCGTAAAGAGTTTGTAAAATTTCCGACCTAGTTGAGTTATGCACAACAATGTTATTCCCAAGAATAAAATTGGAAGTGGGAGAGTTGAGTACATCATATACATAACCTTTATAATCAAATTCTCTAATATTCTCAATAGTTTTAGTTAAAAGTGTTGGAGAAAGGACATCCTCTTCAAGGAAAGAGTAAAATGTTTTAGAGCATTCTTTGAGAGGGAAGTATAATATTTTCTTCCTAGGCTGCTGAGAAATACCTATAACTTTAACTCCAATGTATCCATGCTTTCTTAAATTTTTAATACATGTTGTTACAGTATTTAATGATAAACCAGTAATTGAAGCTATTTCTTTCATAGTAGCACCATTTTTTGGTAAAGATGAAAGCACTTTCTTTTCTAGTAAAAGATATGGTTGATTAAGGTATCTGTATTTTTTAGTTAAATTTGTGATCATCCTCCTCTTTTTTATCTCATGGAAAAATGGGATCACTTCTAAAAATTTTGCCACATCTCTTCCATATAAAAATATTTTATAACTTTTGGACCAATTTTTCTTTCTGTATTTCGGGTTTTCTTCAACCACCCATGGCGTAAATCCTAACTTTTTCAAATATTCTTTGAGATTTTTTATTATGTAGGTGTTTGTGTTCGATATGAAGATTTTTACCTCATTTTTATATACATGACCTTCATCATCAAATATAGAGCCAATGAAATCCGGATAAAATTTTTCATCGATTTTTATGTCTTTTGAAATTAATCCTCTAAATAAAATCCCTAAAATTCTTCCTACTGTCGCAGGTAATTTTACGTAAAACTTATCCTTATCTCTTTTATCACTCATCTCTTTTAGCTTTTTGCTTATTTTAAAAATTTTTTCCACATCTGCAATGAACAATCTGACCAAATTCAAGTTTTTGTTTGTATACCTAAAATCAAAACAATTTTCCCTTTTTAATTTTTCTCTGTCTAATGAACCGTCTCCAATTAAATGTGCAAGGATTCTGATAAGAGGGGAGGAAATAGTTATAGGAAATGGGTTTTTAAGGACAATTTTTTTATTTGCACCATAAATTATTTCTGGTATTGGTAAATCCAATTTAGACCATACCCAGAGTGGTAATGATTTTTTCTTCTCCCAACCAGCGATGGTGGCTTGTCCCACGCCCAGTATTTTTCCAAGCTCTTTTTGGGTTATGCTTCTACTCTTTCTCCATGCTTTTAAATCTATTTGACCATAGAGTTTAGATTTGGGGTCTAATTTCTTAACAAAACTTTCCCAACTTATTGATTCGCCAAATTTATCATAATAAGAGAATGAAGAAACAACTTTCATATTTTTGGATAGTTGTTTAACTGGTAGGTAGACAAAATTACTTTTATCATAATCATAAATAAGGACAGGATGGTCTTCTGTTAACTTTATCTTGCTTCCATCTTTAAAAGCAACTTCATATACCTTTTCATTTTTTTCAAGTTCTCTTCTGCTTATTAGATTAAATTTGAAAGTTTCCATATTTTTACCGTTAACACAAAAGCCTACGCAATTGGGATCAGATAAAATTCTTTCATTTTCATGAGTAAAAGAATTTTTTTCGCTAAATAGTTCTTCAATCTTAACTTCTTGGAGTTTGTTGTTATTGACTATTAGTACAGTTGTATCTCCGGTTATACACCTAGTGCCAAGATTTCTAGCTTCCATTTCCTTTATTATGCTTCCTTGAGAGTAGCGAGCAGGAGGCTGAGTTTCTTTTGCTAGCTCTTCCAGCTTTATCACTTTTATTGTTTGGCCAATCTTAAGCTCAGGCAAGATTATTTCTTCCCTCTTCAAGTAAGGCTCATAAATCTTAGTCCAACCAGGCTCTAAAGTTCTTTTACCAACTAGCAAGAAAGTGTGACCACCAACATCTAAGCTTACAGTGTTAGTTTCTCTCAAAGCTTCATCTCCAAAAGCAGCTAGAGTGCGCCTTGCTATCAAATCATAAATTTTTCTTTGTTGTGGTGTAAGCTTAGATAAATCAGGAACTTCGTGAGTAGCGTAAACGCAAGGATGAGCAGGATCTTCCTTCTTACCTTCAACAGGCACGAGCTTCTCTTTCTTCAAAAGCTCTTCAGCAAATTTTTTGTATTGAGGCAAAGAAGCTAAAGCTTTCAAAATCTTTTCATAATTCACACTTGCTGGTAATTTTTGCGAAGCAGATCTCGGGTAACTTATAAAACCTTGTTGGTACAAGCTTTCAGCTATGTTCATCGTTTGCTGAGGAGAAAATTTAAACTGCTGGTAAGCTTCAGCTTGCAAGTCTGTTGTGTTGAAAGGAACAGGAGGAGCTTGTTTGTACTTTTTCTTTTTTATGTCTTTAACTTTTGCATCTTTTCCCTTACACTCTTGCAATATCTTGTCAGCTTCTTCTTTCTTCCAAATTCTACCTTTCTCGTAGCTAGCAACAGCTTCTGTTCCATTTATTTTAATATGCAGTTCAAGCTCCCAGAAAGGCTTTGGCTTGAACTTCCTGATTTCAAGCTCCCTATCGAGCAAAATCGCTAAGGTTGGCGATTGTACCCTACCAGAAGACAAAATTGCAAAACCTTTTTCAGCAGAATTTTTCAACGCAAGGGTTAAAGCCCTTGTTATATTTATTCCCCAGAGCCAGTCTAGCTCATGCCTTGTTAAACCAGCTTCAAGCTGACCAAAATCTAGATGAGGCAAAACTTTTTCGTAAGATTCTATCAATTCATCTTTCGTGAGAGCTGAGAACTTCATCCTCTTTGCATCATTCCTATTTGCAAGAAATCTCAAAATATTCGCACCAATCAATTCACCTTCAGTATCGTAATCTGTTGCAATTATAAAATCAGAACCTTTTTCAACTATCTTTTTCACAACATCAAAATACTTCTTTGAAAAAGCAGATTCTTTGTTTACTTCAAAACTGGGCTTCCAAGTATAGTTGAAAATTGGATATTTCCAGCTTTTTTCCAAAGGGGCTAGATTGAATAAATGCCCGACAGCACATACAACTATATGCTTCTTCCCATTTTTTTCAAACTCATAATAAGTAACTTTATTCTCATCAGTGTAAGCTTTAAGGCTTTTATTTTCTGCTAAAGCTTCAGCAATTCTTCTAGCAGCATCAGGCTTTTCGGCTATTATTACTATAGACATTAAATCAAATTCTACTCTAAGATTTAAAAAGTTTCAAGATAGAATTTTTTTCTGCCTAGAAGTTTCTTCCAAGCTCATGAGCTTATGTTCAAGAGAAGAAATTTTTTCTAATAGCCTTTTTACACTCTCTTCCCCACTTTCTTTTACATATTCAACTTTTTCAACCTTTTCAGGAGTTTTTTCCGGCAACCTAGAAAAAATGTTCCTCAACTTATAGAAAATCTCGTTCGGCATTTTTTCTATTTTTTCTTCCAAGCTCTTTACCTTTTCTTCAAGTAATGAAGGTGCTGTGTTCATTGAAATTTCTTCAAGGTGATGAGCTAGTCTTGCTATAGCTTTTTGTAAGTTCTCTATTTTCATATCAATTTCAACTTTCCTGTTCAAAAGATAATCCACATTTTCTTTTAAAGAGTTTAATCTTGAAGATAAGAATTTGATGTCAATTTCGGATTTGCTTGCTAATATTTCGCTAATTTTATCTTTTATCTCTTTTATTTCACTTTGAGTTTCGGTTCTGAGGTCTGAAATTTCTGAAACTATTCTTTGAATGATTTGCGTTTCAATAAAGCGTGATTTATCTTCTAGATTTGCAACTCCTTTTTCCATTTTATCGATGCGATTGAGGTTTACTTTAATGGAAGAGAATTCTTCAGAAATTTTCTTGATTTGTTGGTAAAGGTTGGGTAAACCTTTCTCAAAACTTTCAATTTTGTTCTTCAACTCAGGAATTTCTCCAGATATTTTCAAATTTTCTTTCAGTTCGTTCAACTTGCTTTCTAGATTGAAAAGGTTTGATTCAAACAAACTAAGCTTATTTTCAAAATTGCTTATAGCTTCGCTAAACTTTTTCATTTCACCAATTTTTGAGTTTAAATCTTCCACATTTCCTTTTACACTCTCAAAACTAGATTGTGTATTTTTCTTCAATTCATTCAATTCTTCGCTTAAAATTTTTACTAAATCAAAATTTTCTTCAAAAGATTTTGTTTTTTGGTTTAACCCTGCCAACTCATTTTTTAAATCTTCCAATTTTTTCATTTCTTCTTCCAAAATCGCTATTTTGCTGGAAATCTCTTCAACTTTTTCTTGTGGAAAAATATGGGAACTTTTTTCTTCTAAAATCTTAATACTTTCTTCCAACTTCCCAACCTTTTTTTCCATCCCTTCTTTTAAAGAAATTTCAATTTGTCCTATTTTGTTTTTCATTTCTTCAATTTCCTTTTCAAAAGTTTTTGCTTCTGATTTTGAAACTGAAATTTCAAGATTTTTCAAGCTTTCAGCCAAACTTTCAATTTTTTGATAAAGCTCTTTTATTTTTGAATCGATGCTTTCCATGAAATTTTTGAGTTCAGCTTCACCAAGGATTTCTACCATAACAAAATCTTCTAATTCATCAACTCTCTCTTTCATTTTTTCAAAAATCTCTTTGTCTATGGGCTTCAATTCTTTAAGCTTTTCGTTGATTTCATCTACAGCTAACTCCAAATTTATCAGTCTCTTATCTAACTGCATAAGGGCGAATTTATACTTTTCTTCTGTTTTTTCTTGTTCAGGTAAATTTTCCATAATTTATATTAGGCTCTACAGTTATATCATTTTTTCAATTTTGAGAAAAATTACCCATGAAAAGAGTATAGTTAGAATTAACCCCCATTGCCAAAAGAAATTGTGAACAAATTCAAAACTTTGTGGATTCATTAAGTAAACATAAGTTGTGAAAGCTATTCTAAAGATGTTAAAAAAGAAAATACAAGGCAAAGAAAAAAGAAGAAAAACCAATTTTTTCTTGATCTTAATTTTTGGTGTTGAAATGGTTAGAGCAAAAAGGGCATAAAGAGATTTCCAGCCAGTGCAATCCATAGAAACATCTATGAAAGCTACATTTAAGCCCTTAACAGCTAAAATTGTTGAACTTTTCAAGCTAACTTCAACATTCATGAATTTAAGTAAATGAAAAGCGATAGTAGCCACAAATTCTTGCAAAGGAGGGTAAGAGAAGTTTAGGAAAATTAAAAGGTAAAGAGGAATTGCTAATAAATTGAACTTTAAGAGAAAAATCAGGATTTCAATCAATTTTTCTCTTGTTTTCTTTTTCATTTTCTTCCTTCTCTAAAATTTCTTTTATTGCATTAACTATGTTTTCTCCTCTTTTCTTGAAAACTCTTTTCAAAACTTTTTCAAACAAATCTTCTCTCCCTATTTTTTTAACTTCTTCTTCAACTTTCAAGAAAAAGGAATGATAGTTCTTGAAAGCCCTTAAAGCTGCAGCTAAAGCATCTTTCTGGTGAGAATCTTTTATTTCTCTTTTGTAATCTTCTATGATTTTTGATTTTTCTTTGTAACTCATGGAAACTTTTGGATAAAAAATTTTGCAACCTAAAGAACTAGCAATTTTTTCCACACCTTTCGGCAAAGGATTAACATCAGAAGCTATGAGTAAAACATCTCCAAATTTCATCAAATGGTTTATTATTTCGCTCTTCTTAACTTCTTTCAAGCTAGATAAATCAACGATATTGCCTTTAGTGTCAATTATTGCTATTCCTACGGTTTTGCCTAAATCAATACCAACTATTAAATTCTTCTTCAGGTTTTCACCTTAATATTTTTCACTCAATATCTTTTTTATCTTTTTCGCCAAATTTTTACCTATCCCTTTAACTTTCATTAACTCTTCTTCCCTTGCTGAAAAAACTTTTTCCACACTTCCAAAATGTTCCAAAAGCCTTTTGGACAAAACATTTGAAATTCCCGGTATGCTTGCAACTATGAATTCTTTGATTTTTTTGCTGTCCTTAGGCTTTTTCCCAACTTTAAAGCTAATTTCATGCTTGTTTTCTTGTTGTTCTTTTTTCGCAATCCAATAAATTGTCTTAGCTGTATCTAAAGGATTTCTTGTCATGACTAAACTTATCCCATAATCCACAACTAAACTTGCAACAGCAGCTTTCAAAGCATTTTCATTTATTTCCCTGTTAGAAAAACCTTCTATCAAAATTACAGGTTTTTCAAAATTTTCTTTCAAATTCTTTGCTTGTTCAAACAACCTCCCATCAATTATTGAAGAAACAAAATCATCATAATTTTTCCTTTCAATCGCAATTCTTCTGCTACAAATAAAATCTCCACATCCCAAATCCATTTCTTTCACATCTGCATCCATTTTTTTCAAGATTTCTATGATTTCTTCTTCTCTATAATCGCAAAGAATCAAAACACTTTTTGGTTTCAGAATAGTTTGTTTTTCTTTCATAGCATCACTTCATTTTTTTACTAAAGAGGCTTTATATTGATTTACAACCCCATCAGTTGATAAATTAAGTTAACCAATCTTTCAAAGTTACTTTCTTCTTACTTTTCTCCCTCATATCATACAATATCCCTTTCATCTTCTTCTCTTTCTGAAAAGCCGCCCAGTAGTAAGATTCGTCTCTTGTACCTTTTGCTAAAAGAAAAATAACTTTCCCAGCAGTTTGTCTTCCAACTCTTCCTCTTCTTTGAATTGCTCTTATCTCGCTAGCTACACTTTCGTAAAATATGGCATAATCTGCCGCAACAATATCTAAACCTTCTTCACCAATACTTGTTGTAACTAAAACGTTGAATTCACCATCTCTAAATCTTCTCAAAACTTCAATCTGTTCTTGTTGACTCATACCTTTCCCCTTTTTATTAGCTTGCCCTATCAATATCTCAGAACTTATACCTTCTTTCTTTAAGCTTTCATTTATTTTCTCAACAGTTGCTCTGTAATTTGCAAAAACTATTATTTTAACTCTCGGATTTTCTTTCAAAAGGTCTTTCACCAAGAATTTTAGTTTTGTAAGTTTTGGATGCTCAGCTTCACTTTTAATAACATTTGTAACAAGCTTAAAAACTTCTTTCATTCTCGGGTCGTTTGCAATTTTCTTATCAACTCTTTTTTTGCTTTTGTTCAATTTTTCCAAGTAATCTGCTAAAGAAGAAATTTCTTGTGTTTCAAGCAATTCAAGAGCATGCTCAATTTTTATAGCTTCAGCCAATTTCATCATAGCTAAAGCAAGTGAATAATTTTTTGGGCCTTGCATGTATTTTGTTGTTATCAAATTTTGAAGAGTTAAAAGAAGCTTTCTTGGTGGTCTTGTTGTTGTAAGAAAACCATGCTCTTTCAACCAATTTATAGGTTCTTTCAACATTTGCTCAAGCAAACCTTTAATCATCTTCATCTCATCAGGCAATTCGACATAAATCCAATCTTTGGCTATAGGCTTAACATATGGTTTAACATCTTCGTCGGTTTCGCTTCTTATTTCAACAGCTTCTATGAACAAATTTTTCTTTATTTCTTCTATCCTTTCAAAGCTTCCTCCAGGAGAAGCTGTTAAACCAAGTATCAAAGGATGAATTGCTTGCTCCTTGTATTTCTTAGCAACAAAAGTGTAAGAGTATTCTTTCACACACCTATGGCTTTCATCGAAAACAGCTAGGGAAAAATCTTTTAGCTTTATCCTTTCAGCTTTCAAATCATTTTCAATAGTTTGCGGAGTCGCTATTATAACTCTACTTTTCTCGTAAATTTCACCCCTTTTTTCAGGTTTTACTTTTCCAGTTACTAAAGCTATTTCTTCTTCTTTCAAGTCCGTGAAATTTTCAAAAGTTTTTTTGTGTTGAGCATTTAAAGGTCTAGTTGGTGCCATGACCAAGATTTTACTTTCAGGATATTGATTAAGCCTTTTTATGGCAACAAGCAAAGCTATTAAAGTCTTTCCCATCCCAGTGGGTAAAACAACAAGCGTATTTTTCTTGCTTGCAGTTTCAGCTATATTTTTTTGATATTCTCTTGGCTCAATCCCTTTCAAACTTACCATGTTATTCACCAATTACCGTAACAAAAACTTTTCTCTTCCTTGCTTCAAAAAGTTCTAAAAAGAAAATGTCTTGCCATGTGCCTAACAAAAGCTTGCCATCTTTTAAAGGGATTGACAAAAAACTTCCCAAGAGATTTGATTTTATATGAGCGGTTGCGTTTTCATTCCCTTCATAATCATGCTTATACTTTTCACTCAAAGGGGTAGCTCTTTCCAAAATTTTAACCAAATCTTCATGGATTGTTGAATCGTTTTCTTGAATTATTAGTGCTGAAGTTGTGTGCAAAGCGTTTAAAAAAACCATACCATTTTTAATTTTCGATTCTCTTACAACATTTTCAACTTCTTCAGTTATTTTCACAAAATGATTAATTTTTTCAGTTTCGATCTCAATTTCTTTTTGAAAGATTTTCATAGTTAAATTTAAGGTTTTAAATAATTAACTTATGATACTTGCTGCTTTGTGGAGTGGTGGGAAAGATTCAGCTTATGCAACTTACCTTGCTTTAAAGAAAGGGTATAAAGTAAAATTCTTAGTAACAATGTTACCTGAAAACAAAGAATCGTGGATGTTCCATTTTCCTTGCGTTGAATTAACTAAGCTTCAAGCTAAAGCTGCAAAAATTGAGCATATTTTGAAAAAAACTAAAGGTGAAAAAGAAAAAGAGTTGGAAGATTTGAAAAAAGTTTTAGCCAAATTGGAAGTTGATGGTGTAATTTCTGGGGCAATTGCGAGCAATTACCAAAAATCGAGGATTGACAAAATTTGTGAAGAGTTGGGAATTAAGCATTTCAGCCCAATTTGGCAAGAAGACCAAGAAAGAGTTTTGAAAGAAGAAGTGAAAGCTGGGTTTGAAATCATAATTACAGGAGTTTTTGCCGAAGGTTTTGATGAAAGTTGGTTGGGAAGAAAAATTGATGAAGAAGCTGTGAAAGAGATTTTGGAGCTAAAAGAAAAATTTGGGATTTCTCCTTCTGGTGAAGGGGGTTGTTATGAGACACTAACTTTGGATTGTCCTATTTTCAAAAAAAGACTACAAATCATTAGAAGCAGAAAAATTTGGGAAGGTATGAGTGGTTATTTGCAAATCGATGAGGCAAAGTTAGTGCCTAAGGATATCGTATGATTTTATAAATTCCATAATCAATCCTTTCTATCAAATTCTTTTTGACATATCGCCACAGAAAAGTTTGAGAGTTTTTATATCCATATTTTTTCATTTCTTTTATGAAATCACTTCTTTTGAAGATTCCATTCTTTTGAATTTTCTTGATTATATCAAATGCAAAAAATTTTCCCTTCCTCGTACTAACTTTAAGCATTTTTTCAGCTATTCCCTTTTTTCTACATGTTATAAATCCGATTTCATTTAGAAATCGCTCCAATGAATCAGCATAGATAAATAACGACCACTTTGCAGTTATTTTCCCTATTCTAGGAGTTTTATTTATTTGAATACATTCAGGCCCGATAGTGCTATTTATACCAAAATAGTGTTTTAAAAGAAGATGCTCACCTACGAGAGTTGGTGGAGGTTTATTATAAACCAAATCAGCTAAACATTGATACTCTTTTTTAAATTTCCCAAAAGGAATTCTTTTTCCAATAGAATATTTAACTTTTCCTAACAATATATCAGATACATCAACACTTCTTCTCATACTAATATATCTTTTACTACCTGTTAATATCGGGCTTCCTTCGGCTTCAAAAACAAATCTTAGATAAATTCGTGCAAATTCTTTGTTTTTTAATATTACTTTTGGTATATGTTTTGGAATTGGTATCAAGTATTTAATAACATTACTGATGCGAGTTCTTAATACATTTCTGTTAACGCTTTGAGTAAACGGTATTTTATTACTAAACAATTTTTTTAAGGAGGATATAAGAAAAGAATGAAACTCATTTTCGGGGACATGTAGAGAAAATTCTGATTTGGAGCAACCTTCTGAAACCATTATTGCATAAATAATTACATATTCCTTGTTATTTAGGTTTATAGGAAATGTGGTGTCTATTTTATACTTTTTCCTTCTCCAATTATATATACCACTAATATATTTCTCGATGGAGGAATTTTTACCAAACTTTGATACAAGTGTTCCAATAGTTATACTCCTTCTATGTAATTTTAGATTGGAGGGAATTCGATGAAGCGTAACACATATCGATGGTGGTAACTCCCAATAATGAATCTTTGTTTTATTTGGAGCTGATGCAACATATTCTTCAAAAGTTGGTATTTTGTTATTTTGCATTTTTCTCCCAACTACGGATAGTGGTTTGAGAGACTTTAAGTATCTCCGCTAATTCCTTTTGAGTAATTTTGGTCTTTTGTCTAAGTCCCTTAAGAATATCTCCTATTTTATGAATCCTCAGTCCAGAAATTCTTTCTAAATAAAAGAATCCATTTTTTGTAATTAATTTCACCTTCAGCATTAAGTGTGGTTTAGAATTTTTTATTATTTTCAAATTATTCTCTATCTTCTTCTTTATTTTTTTATAGTCAATTTTTTGAATCATGGTTAGTAGATATATGCGAACTAATATATAGATTTATTACTCACTTTGGTGATAATCTTTAAAGTTTATTGTGATGAATGATGAATTAGATGAAAAATTATGAGAGCATAGGATATAAGAGCCTTGTCTTGGTTGTCTTTTATTCAAGAAAAGAATTGATATCTTGAGTTTCAAGAAAAATTGGGATGTAAAGCTTTCAGCAAAAAACTAAGCTAGGGAAGAATTTTAACTTTTTATCCTTCCCCTTACTTCTATTTGAGGAGGAATGATTTACTTGCTCATGAAGACAAACTGTTGACAGAAAAGCTGGAAATAAGTGTGGTTTTTCTTTTCATGTTCATGCTGACCATAGTTGGAATATAAAGAAAGTTAAAATTGTCAAACCAAAAAATGGAAAGGAGATTGAAATTAGGTGAATGGTTTTAAAATGTCGAAAGGAGTTTATTGTTTGCTGATAGAGTTGGAAAAAGATCAAGAAATAAAAGTAGGCAAGCTTGGAAAATTCAAATTCCCAAAAGGTCTTTACATTTACACAGGCTCAGCTCTAAACAATTTGGAAGCAAGGATTGAAAGACACTTGAAGAAACAAAAGAAAAAGTTTTGGCACATCGATTATTTTCTTTCGAATAAGCATGCAAAAATAATAAAGGTTTTGAAACTTGAAACGAATTTAAAGCTTGAGTGTAAATTAAATCAAAACCTTTTGAAAAATTTAAAAGCTTCAATTTTGGTCAAAAAATTTGGGTCTTCTGCTTGTAGTTGTGAAAGCCATTTACTATACTTGAAAAACAAATCTTTATTATGGAAATCTTTAAAAATCTCTTAGGTTTGGTTTTAATTTTATTGGCTTGGTTCAACCCTTTTGGCTTGATTTTTCCATTCAGGCTAGCTTTCTTCATTCTTGGTTTTGATTTAGCAAGATGGATAACAAAACTGCTCTTGTTTGTGATAAATTTTTTCTTTCCTTTGCTGGGAGAGAAAGGTTTATTCTTGGTTTGGACGCTTTTGTTCCTCCTAGTTTTAGAATTCATCTTTTCCCATTCCAAAATCTTTAAAGCTTTGATGATAACTTCAAAACTTTTAGTGATTTTTTTCTCGGTTTGGTTTGGTTTAAAAGATTTTCAATTAGCTTTGATAATAGCTGGAATAGATTTAATTTTAAATTTGAAAAATTAGCTTTAAATTAAGCCGAGGTCGCCTAACTGGTAGGGCACCGGTCTCGAATTTACAAGAAAACCGGCGGGCTTAAAGCCCATGTGGGTTCAAATCCCACCCTCGGCGCAGTCAAACCTTTATATGCTTATTGCTTTCTTTCGTGAAAATTAAACTGTATGAGAAAATTTTAAAAACTCAACAAACCAAGGTTTGCTATAATTGAAATCAACATTTGCAATCATCCCTTCACCTTTTCTCATCTTTACCAAGCTAGTGGCAAATTCTTTCCCATATTTTCTTCTAACTACATCTAAATCGTTCTCATAGGTTGTTCTAAGCCAGATTTCAGTTGCAACATTCCCAAGAACAGCAGGACCAAAGTCTGAATAAGAATGGGTTATTAAAATTATTCCAACACCAAACTTTCTGAATTCCCTACAAGCTTTCTCAACTAGTAAAGCAGCATTTCCACCAAAGCTTGGTGTAAGCTTGTAAGCATTTTCAAATACCAGCAAAATCTTAAGTTCGTTTAAAGTTTCTCTTAATCTTAAGCTCAATTCTTCAATAGCATTTTTTATGAAATCGTTGTAATCGTTTGGTGTGAGCTCTGATAAAGAAAAAACCACTAAACCTTTCTTTGCATAACAAGATGGACTAATTTTTAAATTCTTGTAGGAAACTTTCACTTCTTCAAATTCTTTGTATTTCTTCCCAAATTCTATCCATTTATCGCTAGGATCAAAAACGAAAACGGAAATTCCTTTATTTAAGCACCCATCAACAATTATCATGGCTACTGTTGTCTTGCCACTTCCCGGACCACCAACTATGAATAAATGTTTTGTGAGTAAGTTGATATCAAGAAAAGCATCGTAATTTGTGCCTGCTATTTTCCCTATTATTATAGAGCTATTACTTTTCTTAGGCAAAGCGGCTAAGCTCACCGGCTCAACATATTCTCTAACTTCTTTCATAAAATTGCTTTATTTTACAAAAATTTCAACTTAATTTTTGGTCGCAAAGGCTCTTAGTTTAAAAATAAAAATTTTCCCCTTTAATTTAATTTTATGGATTGGTTAAGACATGGAGAAATAATCAAAAAGCAATTTTTCTTGGGGAAAGTTTATCCTTTTGTTGAAAGGGATGAAAAATGTTTGTTTGCTTCTAAAGATTTCTTTTCCAGAATTGGTATAGATTCTGAAGAAATAAATGTGGAAGTAAAGTTTGTATCTCTGCCAAAAGAAAAATGGTACAAATGTTATTTACGTAGGTCAGAAAAACCGTATCAACTTCTTTTGAGTTATGATGAGTTGGTTGGTTTACAATCAAAAAACATTTTTTACGCATCCCCAAATTGGTATTCAGAATTTTCTTTCCCTCCTTTTCCGCTAGATTTAATTTTGAAAATACCTGCAGAATATTTCTTAACTTCGAAATTTAAAAGTTAAAAACTAATTAAAAAACATGCAATTCAATTTATTAATTAAATTTGGAGTTATTGGTTTGATTTTTTGTTTACCTATATTAATAGGCTCAGGCTTGAAGCTAAATCAAATTTTTGCTGAATCTAACGAGCCTCAACTTCAAATAACAGAATTCAAAACCGATAAAAACACTTACAGCTCTTACGAAGAAATGAAAATTTCTCTTAAGCTGAAAAGCTCTGAAGATTTAGAAAATGTTACTATAGTAGTTTGGGGAATTAAGCCAAGAAATTATGCTTATGTGAATGTTTCAAAAAAATGTTGATTTGAAAAAAGGGGAAAATGAATTTTTCATTTCAGCAAAAACACCTCGTTGCACTTCAGGTTGTGGAGGAGTTTATCCAGGTCCTTATGAGTTAAATGCAGAAGTTTGGTTTAATGGCAAAGCTTTAGCAAATTCTAACCTAAGAATAAATTTAGTGAGTAATTAAAAATGTGAGCAAATGAAGCCTATTATAGAATTAAAAAATGTGAGCAAAATTTACAAAATGGATGAAGTTGAAGTTACTGCCTTAAGAGATGTGAATTTAAAAATAAGAGAGAAAGAGTTTGTTGCTGTGGTAGGCCCTTCTGGTTCAGGAAAATCTACACTTCTCCATTTGATGGGTCTTCTAGACAAACCAACATCCGGAAAAATTTTTCTGGAAGGTATTGACACTTCAAAGCTGAAAGACAAGCAACTTGCAAGGTTGAGAGGGAGAAAAATAGGCTTTGTCTTCCAATTCTTCAACTTATATCCAACTCTAACTGCTTTAGAAAATGTTCAACTACCTATGATTATAGCAGAAAAAGATAAGAGAGAAAGTGAAAAGCGTGCATTTGAGCTTTTGAAAAAAGTTGGCTTGGAAAAAAGGGCAAACCATTTACCTTCTCAGTTGTCTGGAGGAGAAAGGCAAAGGGTAGCAATAGCAAGAGCTTTGGCAAACAACCCATCTTTAATCCTTGCTGATGAGCCAACAGGAAATCTTGATTCGAAAAGCGGGGAAGAAGTTATGAAAATATTGGACAAATTGCAAGAAGAGGGAAAAACTATTGTGATGGTAACGCATGAAATGAACATAGCGAAATATGCTGAAAGGACAATTTATTTAAAAGATGGTAGAATAATTAAAGAGGAGATCAGATGAAAAAGAAAATTTTCTTAACAGCTTTGGTTTTAACTTTTCTCACAACTTTTGAAAGCGTTTATGCTGCTGAACCAATAATCCAAACAACCTTTTTAATTTATCCTTCTGCTATTTATCCTGGAAACGATGGCTACATTCAATTGACTTTGAAGAATACAGGAACTGCTACTGCAAACCAAGTCAAAATTTCTAGAGTTTCTTCTGATGCACCAATAAAAATTTCTAGCGATTGGGTATCTGAAGTTGGTGGCTTAAGCATTGGAGATACTGCTGTAGCAGTTTTTAAATTTTCAGTTTTGAGCACAGCTTCTCCTGGATTGTATAGCGTGAAATTCCAAATAGATTATTGCCAAGATTCTCTTTGCAGAACCATAACACCAAATGCAATAATTAACATTCAATCTCCACCAACCGTTCAACTTCTTTCCATCTCACCTTCTTCGCTTAAGCCTGGAGAAAGAACAAACATTACTTTTACCATAGCAAATACAGGCAACTTGCAGATAAACAACTTACTCTTCGTATGGTCAGCATCAAACTATATATTGCCAGTTGGATATGATAACAGAGCAGTTATTTCATCTTTACCCCCAAACTCTATTTATCAGATAACAAGAGAAGTTGCTGTAAGTTCAAGTGCAACTCCTGGCATATATCCTTTGAACTTAATCTTTCAGTACACGGACAAATCAGGAGCAAATCAAACAATAATTTCAACAGCAGGGATTGAAATAAGTGGTGAGACAGATTTTGAAGTTAGCGTTCAAGAAGTTTCTCTTTCTTCACTTACTCTTACAATTGCAAACACAGGAATAAATCCGGCTTATTCTGTTCTTGTGAAAATCCCAAGGCAAGAAGGTTTTGTTGTTGGGAGTTCTTCAAACATGATAGGTAATTTGAATCCAGGTGATTACACTTTTGCAACTTTCCAGCTTTTAAACTTGTTGAATACGACAGAAAAAATAAGAAATCTTTTGATCGAAATTTCCTACACAGATTCTTTGGGTTTGAGAAGGGTCTCACAAAAAGAAGTAAGTTGGAGCGAGTTAAGAGCATTTGGGAATAAAACTTTTCCTACTGCAAGAGCGCGAGCTGTGAGCAGCTTGCCTTTAACTACTAACAGCACTCTTTACATTGTAAGCGGTACGATTGGGATAATTTTGGTTATAGTTGTTTTGAAGTTCTTCGTCTTCAAGAAATTTAAAACTTTTAAAAGGAAGTAGGGATGAGGGTAAGTGATGCAATAAGCTTCTCTTTGAGAAATCTCTCTCAAAGAGGTTTGAGGAGTTGGCTCACTATCCTGGGAATAGTCATAGGAATAGCTGCTGTTGTCAGCATACTTTCTGTTGGTGAAGGCATGAGAGAAAGTATTTCTTCCCAGCTCAGCACTTTGGGAGGAGATTTAATAACAATTTCAGCTGGTGCAGTAAGAGCTAGAGGAGAATTCGCAGATGTTAGAGCATTTTTCCAAGCTAGGTTTGGAGGAACATTAACAAAGTTGAATGATAAAGACATTCAAGTCATCAAATCAATTCCTGAAGTTAGATATGTTAGTGGTTTAATTTCCGGAAGAGTAGAATTGAGCTATTTGGGTGAAAAAATTTTTGTTATGGTTCAAGGTGTAGATCCAGTTGTTTGGGAAAAGATGGTGAATATTGAAGTGGAAGAAGGAAGGAATTTGATGCCAGGAGATGTTAATGTTGTTGTGATCGGAAACTATGTCGCTAACAAAATGTTTAAGAGCAAAATTCCACTCAATTCTCAAATAAATGTTGCAGGTAAACCTTTCAGAGTTGTGGGAATTTTGAAAGCTTCCACAGGCGTTGGAGGAATGATAGGAATTGACAATTCAATTTACATGCCTTTAACTTCAGCAAAAACAGTTCTAAATGTAAGCTCTAACGAATACAATTCAATTCTCGTTAAGGTTGAGAGTGTAGAAATTGTAGATGAAATTGAAGAAAAAATTGATAAGCTTTTAATGCTTTCAAGGAAAGTCACAGAAGAAACAAAAGATTACACTATAACTTCAGTTAAAAGCATTCAAGAAAGAGTTTTGAGTGTTATGGGGACTTTGAATTTCTTTCTAGCTGGGATAGCAGCAATTTCTTTGATAGTTGGAGCTGTTGGAATTGCAAACACTATGTTCATGTCTGTGATAGAGAGAACTAGACATATCGGCACTTTGAAAGCTTTAGGAGCGACTGATAATGAGATTATGTTGCTCTTCTTGATCGAGTCAGGTCTAATAGGTTTGGTTGGAGGTCTACTCGGAATTTTTTCAGGTTTAATAGTTTCTGGAATGATTTCAGAAATTGGAATAAGGATGGTTGGAATTGGTACAACACAAACAGTTGTTTTCATTTCCCCTCAACTTATCCTCTTTACCTTAGCTTTTTCACTTTTGATAGGAATTTTGTCCGGCTTACTACCAGCAAGAAGAGCTGCTAAACTTCAACCAGTTGAAGCTTTGAGGTATGAATAAAAAATTTCTTATATTATGAAGAAATTTAAATTATGGCGTTTGAAGGAATTTTTGAAGTGATTTCTAAATTACCTTACTATTCTCAAATTTCTTCTATTATCGGCGAACCTTTTTTAAGGATATCATTTTTCACGTTTGCTCTTTTCATTTTTGGCATAATAATGTGGAAATTCTATTCCACTCTTGCTAAAAGAGATTTGTTCAAGGTAAACATAAGCTCTTACATGAGTAAGTGGGAAAGAGTTGGAGGAGCAATTTCATTTTTCCTCAAATACACAATAATTTTTCCATTTTACACATTTTTCTGGTTCATCCTTTTTTCCATCTTCTTGATATTTCTTGCAAAATCTGTAAGCATGCAAGAGATATTTTTAATTTCGATAGCTATGATATCTTTTGTGAGGATAACTGCCTATTTCAAAGAAGAGCTCGCTAAGGATATTGCTGAAGTTATACCAATAACTTTCCTTGTAATCTTCTTAACAGACCCTACTTTTTTCTCAATCAATGTGATACTTGCAAGATGGGAAGAATTCTTATCATCTTTTCCCGGAGTTTTGTTTTACCTTGTTTTCACAATTTGCCTTGAATGGATTTTAAGAATTTTGTATTTGATAAAGTTGTTTATATTTGGAAGTAATCAAGATTGAGTAGAATTATTTTTCATGAGTTTCCTTTCCATCTCAACAAACTCTTTATGCTTTTGTTCAATTTCACTCAAAGTTTTTTTAATTCTTTCATGCTCTTTTTTCAGTTCTTCAGGTACTTGCAATTTATTTTTCAAATAATAATTGTAAAGAGCTTCATGCAAAGCGTCCAGAGCTAGAATTGAACAATGAATCTTGAATGGGGGCAAAGGTTTGCCAAGCTTTTTTATCAAATCTTCTTTTCTTATCTTCATTGCTTCTTCCAAAGTTTTCCCCTTCACCATTGTTGTTAACATGCTACTATTAGCTATAGCAACAATACAACCAAAAGTTTCAAACTTTATGTCTTTGATCACTTTTTCACCTTTCCTATTTTTTTCAATTTTTAAGTAAACTTTCATAACATCCCCACACACTAAATTTCCAGCTTCTCCTATCGCATCTGGATTTTTAATCCTACCCATATTCCTTGGATTTTTGAAGTGTTCAATTATTTGCTTAGAATAGGGCAAAGATTGCAAATCACCACTTCCCTTTAAAAGGAGAAATCTCTCTCAATTTTTCAACAATACTAGGCAAAACTTCCAAAACATAATCAATTTCTTCTCGAGTAGTCCATCTCCCCAAGCTCAGCCTTAAGCTTCCATGAGCTTGATGAGGCTTTAAACCTATAGCAAGCAAAACATGACTTGGCTCTAAAGATTCAGAAGAGCATGCTGAGCCAGTTGAAGCTGCTATCCCTTTCATATCCAAGAAAGCAACTAAGCTTTCACCTTCTATGAAATCAAATCTGAAGTTTGCATTGTTTGGCAATCTTTTGGTAGGATGGCCATTCAAGTAAGACCTTTCTATTTTTAGCACACCTTTAATCAACTTGTCCCTAAGTTTTGTAAGCTTTTGAGCTTCTGCTTTCATCTCTTTCTTTGCAATTTCGGCAGCAGCACCAAAACCAACTATACCAGCAACATTTACAGTGCTTGAGCGCAAACCAAACTCATGGCCTCCCCCGTGAAGCAAAGGCTCAATTTTAACATCATCAGCAACAAACAAAGCTCCTACACCTTTTGGTCCATACATCTTGTGAGAGCTTGCTGTTAACAAATCAACATTCATCTTTTCCACATCAACATTAATTTTCCCATAACTTTGAGCAGCGTCTGTATGAAAATAAACTCCTTTTCTTCTACAAATTTTCCCTATTTCTTCTATCGGCTCTATAGTTCCAATTTCGTTGTTAGCATGCATTATTGAAACCAAAATTGTGTCTTTTCTTATAGCATCTTCCACTTTTGCAGGGTCGACCAAACCATATTTATCCACTGGCAAATAAGTGATGTCAAAACCTTGCTTTTCAAGCCAACGAGCAGATTCAAGAACACAGTGATGCTCTATTGCTGAAACAATTATATGCTTTCCTTTTTCTCTATTAGCGAAAGCTATTCCTTTTAGGGCAAGATTGTTTGCTTCAGTTGCGCTGCTCGTGAAAATTATTTTTCCTTTTTTCGCGTTCATCAATTCAGCTACTTTTTCTCTTGCTTCTTCCAAAGCTTTCTTCGCTTCTTGACCAAATGAGTGTAAGCTCATAG
>Ga0105162_1000499_pt1 | contig 25735 bp, 25 predicted proteins | sample JNZ201metaG_FD_81532 | JGI IMG/M metagenome (GOLD analysis project Ga0105162, IMG submission 81532) | Hot spring microbial communities from Jinze hot spring, China to study Microbial Dark Matter (Phase II) - JNZ 20120812A | ecosystem: Environmental > Aquatic > Thermal springs > Hot (42-90C) >...
ACCACCTTATAGATGATGAAAGGAAGTCACCTAGGTCAGTGGGTCTGCCAGAACTGGACAAAAGGCTTGCTTTACTTTTCGAACGCCTTTCCGCCCTGCAGAGGGATGTCCAAAGACAGAGGAAGTTTTGGGAAACGTTAGTGTCCCATGTGTCGGATAGTGTCTTCATATTGGACGAGATAGGGATGGTGAAGTTCCAAAACCCAAAGGCAAAAGAGGCCTTTGGCGAATTAGAAGGCCGGTCCTTTTTGCAGATTCCAGACCTCTGGTTAAGGGAGGCAATATTAAAGATAAGGAAGGGCGAAGAAGTAAAGGAGATAAAAGGTCAAAAAGGCTTTTTTGGCCTCAAAACCCTTAGGCTTGAAGGAGGAGAGTTAATGCTCCTCTTATACGACTTGACTCCCTATAGAAGGCTTGAGGAATTCAAAAGGGAATTGCTGGCAAAGGTATCCCATGAAATCCGCACACCCCTTACGGCGATAAAAGGATTTTATGAAGCCTTGAAAGAAGGAGGTGAAGATAAGGGACGTTATTCCGAGCTCCTGGAAAGGAACCTTGATCGCTTAACACGACTAGTAGAAGGAATGCTTTCTTTAGCAGAACTTGAAAGCAAGCATTTGCAGGTGGTCTTTGAGGAAATAAAGATCAAGCCCCTTGTAGAAGAGGTAATCCAGCTACTTATGGCTAAGGCGAAGGCGAAAGGATTGGAAGTGGAGACCTACGTACAAGACATAAACCTCCGTGCAGATCCTTTGAGGATTTTTCAACTGCTCTATAACCTCCTTGACAATGCCATACGCTACACTGACAAAGGGAAGGTAACCCTCGCTATCTACGAGGATCAGACAAACACGGTAATAGAAGTTTCAGATACAGGTATTGGGATTCCAGAGGAGGAAATGGACAAGATCTTCGAACCCTTTTACGTAGTCGATAGATATCGAGCTCGCCAAACAGGAGGCCTTGGCTTGGGACTTGCTATCGTTAAACAGATCGTTGAACTCCACAAGGGACATCTTGAGGTCAAAAGCCAGCTCGGAAAAGGTACTACTTTTAAGGTCTCGCTGCCAATTTGAGGCTTCAAAAGGCCTCTTCTTCCTCGTAACGATAAGAAAGGAACTCTTGGGGGTTTTTGACCAAGCCTTTTAAATTTATGATTATCTTTTCCATAATCTCCTCAAAGGTCTCCTCTATTATCCTCCGTCTTCCAATAGGGTTAACGTAAGATACAACCGCCCTCGGCAAGAAGGGGTTGCTCACTCCAAGCTTCTGGATTTCATCTACTGCTTCCCTCACCAAAGCCTCTGCCTCAAGGACCATTTGGGCACGTTGATCCCTTCTATCCACTGCCTCTTTCAATGGCATTGCAAACCAATTGTCGATCCTATGCAAGATGCTCTCAAAGGCTGAACCGAAAAGCCGAGGTTGTCTTTCGTAAGCTAGCCCAAGGGTTACAAAATGGGGCGATTCGATGGAATCCCTTACTTCGTCTGAGTTTTCCTCTAGATCTGGGGATACGTTTAAATACCATCTGTAAACGTTCAAAGCCACATATGCCCTTTCCCTGAGGGACATCTGTTTTTCCACATTGAACTCCATTAGGTCAAAGGCGAATTTCTCGGGCACGATTATCACTGGTAATTCCTCCACACCCAACTCCCTTGCCGCAAGGTAGCGATGTTGGCCGTCTATTATCACCACTTTACCGTCACGCCTTATGGCCATTACCGGTACTACAAAGCCAAGCTTTCGTATAGAGTCCTTTAGACGCCCTATGTGATAGGAGGAAGGTTTCCTTTGAATTTCTATCACCTCAAGTTGGCTAATAGGGACCATCTCCAGTTCTAACTCATGCCCCCATACTGGATCTTTGAATTTCCCTATTTTCACCCCCATTTTGCCACCTACAAGGGATTTTTAAAAAATAATAATTCCTCAAATTAGGTCTATCAAGCTTTACCACCTTAAATTTTCCTTAACACCGCCTTAATACTGCCTTAACATTCCTGGACTACTTTAGCTTTGTCAAAAGGAGGTGAAAGATGAAATTAGTCCATCTTTCGGATCTGCACTTTGGATCCAGTTGCTTTGTCCCAGAATGGGCACAAAGGGTTATCGGTCTTATACAAAGGGAGGCCCCTGACGTTTTAGTGGTAGCGGGTGATCTCACAGAGAACGGCTTTGAAGAAGAGTACAAAGAGGCAATGTTTTTCTTTCAGGGTTTGCCGATGCCGAAGGTAATAGTTCCTGGGAACCACGATGTACGCAATGGCGGCGATGTTATTTTCGAAGAAGTCTTTGGATCTAGGTTCAAGACCTTCACATCCAATGGCACATCCAATGGATGGATTATAGTTGGGATCGATTCATCGGAACCAGATATAGATGACGGCCACGTGGGGCGCGAAAACTATCCATGGATCAGGGAGCAATTTCAAGGGGCAAAGGGTGAAGTCACCATTTTGGTAATGCACCACCACCTTATACCCATACCGGCTACAGGTAGGGAGAGGCACATACCGGTGGATGCAGGAGATCTATTAAAGGTAATAGCTGATCTTGAATTGACGTTTGTCCTGTCAGGACATAAACATCGTCCATGGACTTGGGTGTTGGAGAAAACGTGTTTTGTCACTTCTGGCACTGCAACCACAAAGAGGTTAAAAGGTCGTTCCTTTCCGTCCTTCAACGTGATCCAATGTCAAGAAGGTCTATGTGAGGTAATTGAAGTAAACGTAAAGGACGGAAGTCGCAACAAGGTAAGGGAAATAAAAAAATAAAGGAGGTGTTGCCATGAAGAAATGGATCTTATTTATTTCTGGGGCATTGGTTTTGGTTTTAAGTACTTTACAGTTGTTGGCACAAGAAGCACTAATATTACAAGGATCAACCACAGTATTGCCTATCGCACAAAGGGCGGCTGAGGCCTTTAAGAAACTGCATCCCGAAGCATCCGTTACAGTGAGAGGGGGTGGGTCTGGAGTAGGTATAGCTGGTCTATTGGATGGGACCTGTGATATCGCTATGTCCTCACGCAAAATAAAGGAATCCGAATTAAAAATAGCCCAAGGAAAAGGGATAACGGTTAAGGAGTTCCCCATAGCCATTGATGCCCTTGCGGTGATAGTCCATCCGTCCAATCCTGTTAAGAATTTGACCTTAAGCGATCTTAAAAGGATATATACTGGAGAGGTTACCAATTGGAAGGTGCTACAAGGATTTGACAGTAAGGTTGTAGTTGTGTCAAGGGATTCTGCCTCAGGTACTTTCGAGTGCTTTAACCACCTCGTATTAGGGGAAGCCCCTTTGACCCCTCGGGCTCTTTATCAAGCGTCCAATAAAGGTGTCGTTACCGTCGTTGCTACGGCAAAAGGGGCGATAGGGTATGTAGGATTGGCATATGTTGAGCCGAGGGTGAAGGCCATATCGGTTGAAGGGGTGGCGCCTTCTATAGAGACCGTTCGATCAGGTCGTTATCCCCTGAAGCGTGAACTTTTCTTTTACACCCGTGGTGAACCCCAAGGTCTTGCCAAATCCTTCATAGATTTCGTATTATCGAAGGACGGGCAACGCCTTATACAACAAGTCGGTTACGTTCCCGTGAAGTGATGAAAAGAAGAGGAGAAAAGTTAATGGAGAGGGCCATCAAAGCGATGGCCCTCTCATCCTTTATAGTGGTATTACTGATCGTTTTATTTCTCTTGAAGGAAGGGATCTTTACCTTCAAGTGGGTTAAGCCCAAAGAGTTCTTTTTAGGTTTGACGTGGTTTCCCACCCAAGAACCGCCCAAAGTCGGGTTGGTCCCTCTCCTATGGGGGTCAATCCTTGTGACCTTTGGTGCCATCGTATGGAGCGCTCCATTAGGGGTGGGTCTAGCGATATATCTGGCTGAAATCGCCTCTGCACGCCTTAGGGGTATCCTCAAACCGGCTTTGGAGATCCTAGCGGGGATACCTTCGGTGGTATTTGGTTTTTTTGGGATGGTCTTCCTGGGTCCTTTTTTGCAGGAAGTCTTTGGTATCCCCACGGGTCTATGTGCCTTAAACGCTTCTATACTGTTAGGTTTCATGGCCCTGCCCACCATAGTCAGCCTGTCTGAAGACGCCCTTTCAGCTGTACCCTGGACGTTGAAAGAGGCCTCTTTAGCCCTAGGGGCTACTCGGTGGCAGACTATAAAGTATGTGTCTTTGCCCGTAGCTTCAGGTGGGATCCTTTCGGCGGTTATCCTAGGGGTGGGAAGGGCTATAGGTGAAACGATGACCGTGCTTATGGCTGCGGGTAATGCCCCTATTGTATCTTTGTCCTTTTTGGAACCGGTGAGGACCATGACCGCGACCATAGCCCTAGAGATGGCCGAGGCCCCTAAAGGTTCAGTTCATTATCACGCACTTTTTGCCATAGGGGTGGTCCTTTTGCTTGTTTCCATGGCTTTTAACGTGCTAGCAGATTTCTTCCAAGAACGTTGGAGGAAGGGTATTTGAGGGACAAGAGGCTTTTACACCAAACGTTCTGGTTCGGTGCCTTTAGGACGATGGCCCTTTTGGTTTTGATCCTCTTTGGGGGTTTTTTGGCTGTGTTGCTTTCGAAAGGCACAAGGGTTATAAGTTGGGAATTCCTCACTCAACCCCCAAGGGAAGGACTTACTCAAGGTGGGATATTTCCTGCGATCATAGGGACAGCTTGGTTAGGCATTGGGGCTATAATAGTCGCCTTCCCCATAGGGGTAGCTTCTGGTATCTATCTGGCCTTTTATGCCCCCCAGAACGTTTTCACCCGCTTGATACGTTTGAGCGTCAACAACCTCGCAGGTACTCCTTCTATAGTGTTCGGCCTCTTTGGGCTTGCAGCCTTCGTCAAGGGTTTGGGATTGGGGGTGTGTGTGCTTTCGGGTGTCTTGACCCTTGCTACTATGGTCCTCCCTGTGATCATTCGGGCCACCGAAGAGGCTTTGAGGTCCGTACCGAAGGACTTCATCGAAGCCAGTTATGCCCTAGGGGCTACTAAGTTTCAAACGATATGGCATATAGTCCTACCGAGTTCGTTCGGCTGGATATTGACAGGAGTGATCCTTGCCCTTTCTAGGGCAGCTGGAGAGACCGCACCCATCATGTTTACGGCTGCGACCTTTTACCTCACCAAGCCTTCCCTTTCACCCCTGTCTGAGACGATGGCCCTTCCTTTTCACATATATGCACTGGTTACCGAAGGCCTTGACCCTGAAGTGCACACGAAGATAGCCTATGGTACCACTGTAGTGCTTTTGGCACTAGTAATGATTTTGAACTTATGGGCCATACTTTATAGAAGGCATCTGCAAAAGGAAAAGAGATGGTGACCTTGCCAAAAATAAAGATCAAGGTAGAAAGCTTGAACTTCTGGTTTGGGCAGTACCATTGTCTGAAGGACATAAACCTACAGATCCCAGAAAACCGCATTACTGCCATAATGGGGCCTTCAGGATGTGGCAAGTCGACTTTTCTCAGGTGTTTGAATAGGATGAACGAACTTTATCCCCATGCACGGATAAAAGGCCGTGTACTTTTGGATGGTGAGGACATCTATTCAGAAAAGGTGGATCCTTCCCAACTTAGGAAACGAGTTGGTATGGTCTTCCAGAAGCCCAATCCTTTGCCCAAATCCATCTTCGAAAACGTGGCCTATGGGTTGAAGATACACGGTATGAAGCAAGGTATAGAGGAAAGGGTAGAGAAGGCCCTAAGGGACGCTGCCTTATGGGATGAGGTCAAGGATAAACTTCATCGCAGTGCCTTCGAACTTTCAGGAGGTCAACAGCAGAGGCTTTGTATAGCAAGGTGTTTAGCACTTGAACCAGAGGTACTACTGCTTGACGAACCGGCAAGCGCTTTGGATCCCATATCCACTGCAAAACTTGAGGAACTTTTGGCTTCCTTGAAACAGCGGTATACCATTGTCATAGTTACCCATAACCTACAACAGGCCGCAAGGGTTTCGGACTATACCGCTTTTATGTACCTTGGGGAAATAGTGGAGTTCGGGACTACGGGTGAGATATTCACCCGGCCGAAAGACCCGCGTACGGAGCGATATCTCACGGGTAAGTTCGGTTGAAGGAGGGGCAGATATGCTTCACCAAGAGTTAGAGAAACTTAAGGAGATGTTGATAGAAAGCGCTACTTTGGTACAGGCCATGATAGAGCGTAGCATAGAGGGCCTACTGAGGAGAGACAGGGACCTACTTTTGAAGGTCATAGAAGTGGACGAGCCTAGGGAAAACAACTTGGAGATAGAAATCGACGAAAAGGGGATAGAGCTCATAGCTCGCTATCAGCCCCAGGCAAAGGACCTAAGGACTATAGTCATGATCCTTAAGATGAACAACGACCTAGAAAGGATGGGAGACGAAGCGGTTAACATCTCTCAAAGTGCCATATTCCTTATAGATAAACCTCTAGTAAAACCCCTGATAGACATCCCAAGGATGGCAGAAGAGTCAATAAAGATGGTGAGGGACAGCCTTAATGCCTTCCTTACGGAAAACCCCGAGTTGGCCAAGGAGGTTTGCCTCAGGGATTCGGTCGTCGATGGTTTGAGGGATCAAATATGGAGGGAGCTCATCACCTTCATGGCTTCTGACCCTTCTACCATTGAGAGGGCCTTACACCTATTAAGGATTTCCAGGTGTTTGGAGAGGGTTGCAGACCTTGCTACCAACCTTGCAGAAGACACAGTTTACATTGTCAAAGGGGAGATAATAAAGCACCATAGGGGAGAGCTTTGAGCTGGGACCAGTTGTTGGATGTAGCCATAAAGGCCGCAAGAAGGGCAGGTGAACTTCAACTCCGTTACTTCCAAAAGGGCTTCAAGGTGGAATACAAAGGGGAGATAAATTTGGTAACGGAAGTAGACAAGTTATGTGAACAGGAGATTGTAGAGTATATAAGGAGCCATTATCCAGATCATGGGGTCCTTACCGAAGAGGGTCTCTTCGAAGGCGTTTCGCATACTGATGTCCCTTGCCTTTGGATAATAGATCCCTTGGATGGAACTACCAACTATGCCCATGGTTATCCGGTCTTCAGCGTCTCCATAGCCCTCCAGGTCCGTGGTGAATTGGTCCTCGGGGTGGTATTTGACCCCACACGTGATGAGCTTTTCTGGGGCTTTAAGGGGAAAGGGAGTTACCTCAACGGTGAGCGTCTGAGAGTTTCGAGGACAAGTAGGCTTTCCAAAGGTCTACTTGCAACAGGTTTCCCTTACGATCTCAAAGAGGACCCCGTGAACAATTTGGACCACTTCAACAGGATGATTATGAAGGCGCAGGCTATAAGAAGGGGAGGTAGTGCAGCCCTTGACCTATGCTATGTAGCAGCAGGTAGGCTTGACGGCTTTTGGGAGTTAAAACTTTCTCCATGGGACATAGCTGCAGGTATTCTCATAGTGAGGGAAGCCTTTGGAAGGGTCACGGACTTCGATGGTCATCCTATAGGTCCTTATAGTCGTGAGGTTGTGGCTTCAAACGGGTTAATACATGAGGAGATGTTGGAGGTATTAAGATACGGTAAAAGGCCTACCACCTAATAAGGGCACTACCCCATGTGAGTCCCCCACCAAAGGCAGTGAGCAAGACCAAGTCTCCTCTTTTTATACGACCACTTCTTACTGCCTCATCCAAGGCAACAGGGACTGTGGCTGATGACATGTTCCCATAACGTTCGATATTGACATAGACCTTATCCATGGAGATCCCAAGTCTTTTTGCCATTCCTTGGATGATCCGTAAGTTCGCCTGATGGGGTATTATGAGGTCAACTTGGTCGATAGTTATGCCGTTATAGTTCAAGGCTTCCTCACATGCGTCAGCGAACTTCTTTACCGCTATCTTGAAGGAGTGGTTGGCTTCAATCATCTTCAGGTAATGGAGCTTTTTATCTACGCTTTCGTGAGATATAGGTGTGGTTTTCGAACCACCCCCAGGTAGGAGCAAGGAATCGCCATTGGCGCCATCGGTATGGATGTGGATGGACAAAATGCCGCGGTCTTCTTCCTCTACTTCCTTAAGGACCACAGCCCCAGCACCATCTCCCCAGAGGATGCAAGACGTCCTATCAGTCCAGTCCACCGTTCGGGTCATGACCTCGGATGCGACCACCAGGGCGTTCTTAAAGGTGCCGTTCTTCAGGTACTGTTCAGCTACAGAAAGGGCAAAAATAAATCCAGTACAAGCTGCCGTTATGTCCATGCTTACAGCGTTTACAGCCCCAAGCTTTCCCTCGAGCCAATTGGCCCCTGCAGGACAATGGGTATCAGGGGTTATCGTGGCCATGATGATGAGCTCGATTTCCTCGGGTTTCATGCCAGCGGACTCAAGGGCCCGTTCCGAAGCTACTTTTGCAAGGTCACTTGCGGCTTGGTCTGGTGCCGCTACCCTCCTTTCCCTTATTCCTGTACGGGTATATATCCATTCGTCTGAGGTGTCCAAGATCTTTTCCAGGTCAAAGTTGGTAAGCACCTTTTCAGGCACATACGAACCTGTTCCTACTATGCCTATCCTTTTCATACCGCGTCCTCCTTGGTTTTCTCGACATCCTCAACGGCTTCTTGAAAGGCCCTTTCCAGTTCTTGACGGTCTACTTCCCCCTCCATCTCGCTTCCGACCTCTTTCATCCACCTCTCAAAGGCGCGGAGATCACCCGACTCCAAATCCCCCCAACGCGAAGGGTCCGTTAAGCGTTCTATCCTTTTTTCCTCGGATCTAAACACGTTCACCTTCGAAATGAGCTTCCTTAAGGACAATCCTCCGCAGAACTTGCAGGTGGGTGGTGGTTCTTCCTTTTTTAACATTAAATAAGAGGAAATCCTCCCGCAGTTTTCACACAAGTATTCATAAATGGGCAAATTAGACCTCCTGGCCGCATTCAGTGGTATCTCCTTTTAGTTTTTCCAATGCATGGGGGACAGCAGGCAATATCACCTCCAAGCTTTCCTTCACAGCTCGCGGACTGCCAGGGAGGTTTATGATCAAGGTCCCACCCCTTATGCCACACAACCCCCTGGAGATAATGGCGTGAGGGGTTTTCTTAAACCCCTCCATCCTCATGGCCTCTGAGAATCCAGGTAATTCCCTTTCTATGACCTCTTTTGTCGCTTCGGGGGTTACGTCCCTTGGTGAAACACCAGTACCTCCGGTAGTGAGGACCAGGTCAGCGCCCAGTTCACAGGCTTCCATCAACCCCTTCTTTATGAGTTCAACTTCGTCAGGAACCACCCTCCTTAACACCACCTGAACTTCCAGCTTTTCCTTTAAGATCTTTTCTATGAGAGGGCCTGCTTCGTCCTTCCTCTCACCGCGGGCCCCTTTGTCGCTTACGGTTATGATGGCTACCTTTATGGCCATACTTGTTCCCCAAGTTCCCTTAGATCGTAGCCACCGAGGACCTCTATCCGCTTCCGCAACTCTGAGGAGGATAGTATGTCCAACAGCCCTTTTACCCTTTCGTCTTCCAGGGCCCTTTTTGGCAATACTAGGTCAAAGGGTTCTTCTGCAAGGGGTATAAAGTCGAGGTCCAATGCCGAAGCAGCAGCCCTTATCCCAAGGCCTACGTCAGCCCTTCCCTCTTTTACTGCCATGGCGACTGCCATGTGCGTCGGTAGTTCTTCATTATAGCCTATGACCCTTTGACGCTCCAATCCCTTCAGCTTAAGCAGGTGGTCCAGTAACACCCTTGTGCCAGATCCTCTCTGGCGGTTAGCGAACCGTAATTTGCCGTCCATTAAGTCCTCCATTCCCTTTATGTTATGAGGGTTTCCCTTATTGACGATCAACCCCTGTTGTCTCCAGAAAAGCCTTATGACCACGACCTCCGCGTCTTTAAGGTAACGTGTTATATAGGGGATGTTATACTGGCCACTTTCGGGATCCAAAAGGTGGCATGTTGCCAAAAGGCAATGGCCCTTGGCAAGGGCTATAAGTCCGCCAAGGCTTCCGGTAGGTTTTACCGAAAGGATCAAAGGGGGGTAAGAGTCCTTCAGGGAGTCGCTGATTACGTTCAAGGCCAGGTCGTCGCTTCCCACTATCAAAAGGGACCTCCTCAAGGCCTCCATCCCTGTGCGTAAGGACACTTCCACTTCCTTGCCTTCAGGGAGGCCTTCTACGTTTGCTGGTATATGGAGGCTTCCGTCTGCCCTTGATAAGGAACTCAAGAGCGAGGCCCCGCGGGAAAGGGGATGGGCAATGAGGCCCTTTTCAGAAAGATGGAGTTTTACCCTTACTATCTCTTCCACCCCAAGACGAGAGGGGAGGTTTTCGGCAAGGATGGCACGGGCTTTTCTCTCTTCCTCTTTTATTTGGCCAAGCATAGCCAAAAGAAAGGGCTCAACAAGGTGCCTAAAGGCCATGAGGGCCGAGAGGGGATAGCCAGGAAGGCCGATTACTACTACCCCTTTATAACTCCCTGCTAAGGTGGGTCTTCCCGGCATGAGGCTTATGCCGTGGAAGAGGATCTCCCCGTTTTTCTCCAAGACGGTACGGGTGTGATCGTCCCTCCCGTAAGAAGAACCAGCGTTTAAGAGGATGAGGTCGGCGCCCTCTGAAATGGCCTTTTCTAAGGCCATTAGGAGCTCCCCTTGGTCGTCTCTGATGGGGCCTAATAGGCCGAACTCAGCCCCTAGTTCTTCTAAGAGTCCTTTTATCATCCTCGAGTTGAATTCTGGTATCTCTCCAGGTTTCAGTTCTTCTGAAAGGGGATCCCGCAACTCGTCCCCAGTAGGGATGAAGAAGACCTTGGGTCTCTTTTTCACCTTGAGGGTCTTGACCCCCGAGGCCAAAAGCAAGGCGAGGTCTTCAGGTTTAAGCAAGTGGTTACGTGTAAAGATCATCTCCCCCTTTGCCACATCCTCACCCGCTACCCTTACGTGCTGCCAAGGATAAGCCGCCTTTATCAACTCCACCTCTTCGCCATCTACATGGACCTCTTCTACGGGTACAACGGCATTTGTACCTTCTGGGAGGGGATCTCCTGTATCGACCCAAAAGGCCTCATAGCCCAGTTTTAGTCTAATGGGATTGGACTCGGAGGCGCCAAAGGTCCTGTAAGCATCAAGGGCCACGCCATCCATAGCGGCACCATGGTAGTGGGGCACGGATCTTAAGGCAAAAACTGGTTCTGCGGTTACCCTTTTTAAGGCGTTTTCAGCCTTTACGATTTCTGTCTTCGCATACTCCCATGGCCTGAAGCGTGCAAAGAGCGCCTTTAAAGCCTCTTCCACCGATATCGTCCTCAAATACTGTTTCATCCTTTTATCACCCCTAAAGGTCTGAGTTTGGCTACTTTTTGGCTTATCCCGGCTTGATGAACCACCTCTACGACGTTTGCCACGTCCTTATAGGCCTCAGGCACCTCTTCCACCATTGTGGCTTTACTAGCGGCCCTTACGAAGATCCCCTTCCTTAGGAGCTCTTCGGCCACGGCCCTCCCGCTTACGGCCTTTTTGGCTTGATGGCGACTTAAAACCCTCCCTGCACCGTGACAGGTGCTGCCAAAGGTCTCATCCATGGCTTTTTGCGTGCCCACGAGCACATAAGAATACCTTCCCATGTCCCCTGGGATCAACACAGGTTGTCCTATCTCACGGTAATCCTTAGGTACCTCCGGATGGCCGGGGGGAAAGGCCCTAGTGGCCCCTTTTCGATGTACACAGAGCCTTTTTTCCTTTCCGTTGACCTTATGGACTTCAAATTTGGCGATGTTGTGGCAAACGTCATAAACCAATTCAAGTCCTAAGGTCCTCTGACTGCTCCTGAAGACTTCTTCGAAGCTTTCCCTTACCCAGTGGGTGATCATCTGACGGTTGGCAAAGGCGAAATTGGCTGCACAAGCCATAGCAGCGAAATAATTTTTCCCTTCATTGGACTTTATAGGGGCACAGCAAAGTTGTTTGTCAGGAAGCTCTATACCATATTTTTGCACCGCTTTGTTCATTACTTTTATGTAGTCATCGCATACTTGATGCCCCAGACCTCGTGATCCAGTGTGGATGATCACAGTTATTTGATCCTTGAAAAGCCCGAGGGCGTGGGCAAGTTTTTCGTCATATACCTCCTCTACGAAGCCGACTTCTACAAAGTGATTCCCCGAACCAAGCGTCCCAAGTTGTGCCCTTCCCCTTTCCAAGGCCTTTTCCGACACCAGATCTGGATCTGCACCTTTTATACATCCACCCTCTTCTATGTGCTCCAAGTCCTCCCATTTGCCAAATCCCTGTTCTACCGCCCATTGGGCCCCTTTGAGCAATACCTTCTTTTCCTGGGTTTTGTCCAACTTCAAGTCCTTCCTATGAGACCCAACCCCAGAGGGGACGTTTTTGAAAAGGGCATTGATAAGGGCTTCGATTTTCCCCTCTACGTCCTTACGGGTAAGGTTCGATCGAAGGAGGCGAACCCCGCAGTTTATGTCGTAACCGACGCCTCCTGGCGAAATGACCCCTTCTTCCTCATCGAAGGCCGCCACTCCCCCTATGGGGAAACCATAACCCCAATGTATGTCAGGCATCGCTAGGGCCCTTCCCACAATTCCAGGCATCGTAGCCACGTTCCGTACCTGTACGAGGCTTTGGTCCTCATAGATGTCGTCAAGCATGTCTTCGCTTGCGTAAATGAGACCCTCCGTTCTCATAGGGCCTTCCCTCGGTATCAACCACCTGTAAGCATCAAGCCTTTTGAGCTTTATCTTTTCCATTCCCCTTCACCTCCTCTCATACATCAAATATAATCTCGGCTACCATAAGTCCCTCCCTTTCCTCTATCCGCAGCCGATGATACGTAACAGCCTTAACAGGCAAAAGGATGCAGTGCCTTTCAGGTGAAAAAGGCTCACCCCAGGCCTTGGCGGACAAGTACTCGCCCTTAACCTCAAAGACCTTAAACCTCGAAAAAAGCAAGCCCTTTACCTCGTGTAGGTAAAGGAGCTCGCTAAGCCACCCCACAAGCAATTCCTCAAGGTTCACCCCTTCGACATCTACCCTTTCTTCAGTTTCGGGTCTTACAGTGCCTATGTCGGTTATAACCGTAAAAAGGGCAACAGCAGCTTCCTCGAAAAGCTGCACCAAGTCTTTTCCCCATACACGTACCCTCAAGTCCGCAGTATGGTCTAAAAACTCAAACCCCATAGCTGTAAAAGATCATAGCATAAAAGCCTCTAAACGATAGGAGAGAGCCCATAAAGGGGACCTCCTTGACCTTTAGATCCAAGTAAAGGCCTCCACGGCTGCCCAAGGAAGTTTAGGCCGTATTACTTTGACCTCGCCCAGAGGAGTTCACCTAGGTCCGCGTGATCGTTGACGTATAAATAAAGACCTGTGGCAAGGACCTTAAACTTCGTTTGGGAATAGGGACCATACGAACTCAGGAGCAAAAGGGCATAAGGCTACTTGCTAAGAAAGGGACTAAAGCCTCCTGAGCCCAAAGGGCTACTTCCTGGATGACAATCTCTGGTTGCTTAAAAACAAAAAGCGGAAGTAATCATCTGGATCAACGCTGGAATTTTAAGTTTCACATTCACCAAAGGGGTAAGAGTTTCTTTTAAGTGTTGCTTACCTTAACATGCCTTTGTTATCCGCGTTGATGTTTTTACGGTCTTTTAAGGCCTTTATTAGCCTTTTTCTCTCCTTTGCCATGAAGGGCTTCATTAAAAACTTCAGGAAACCGTATGTCAAAGAACTATCTAAAGATAGAGCTTTTAGAGAGTTCCACATCTGTTGTAAAAACTTCACTACAAACTTCAAGTCCCAAGGGCGCACTTCCAAGTCTTCATAGTCCACCAAAAGAAAGGACCATCTGTTTTCGTGCTCCTTTACCAATAGGTTTCCTGCTTTTAGGTCTTTATGTTGTAATCCTAGTTGGCGCAAAGTATGAAGAAAGGCCGCCAAGCTTTTTAAAAACTCCCTTTGCTCTTCTTTACGCAAGCTCGAAAGGCTTTGGACATATTGGTTGAGTTTTATAAAACCACTTGCACTACGATAGATCACATAACTGCGTAGGGAAAAAACGCCGAATTTTTTCTCAATGACCAGCGCTATTGGTACGCTTGGACCGTTGAGAAGTGAGAAATATAAATTGGCGTTAAGCCATGCCTTTATGGGTTTTGAACAAAAAAGAGGGGTTTTTCTTATGAGCAAGTTGAACTTACGAAATTCTTTTACTATTATTTCCTCTTCTTGGTTAAGTTGGAAAACGGTTACTTTGCGTTTTTTTGTTGTTTTTATAATGCCTGGCTTTCTTTTTGAAATCATTTCCTTGTGGATCCTTATCCATTCGGCTAAGTTTTCTTTGTTATAGTCCTTATTAAAGATCAAAAGGAGGTTACCGTATACTTCTTTTTGGGTGCTTACCCTTTCATAGGTTTTTGTCCTATTTTCTGTGAAAGCTTTCATCGTTTTCCTTCGGGGGTATGTTTTACGTTTTGGAGTTCCCAAGTTTTAGCATACTTAAGAAAGACATAATAGGAGGACATGGTAGCTGCGATAAGTCCTGGGACTCCATCCAAAAAACCGCCCTTCAAGAAGTAGTTCCTGATGAACCTAAACGGAGGCCTTAAGAGGAGGTTTACGATCAAGGGGCCTTTTTTCCTCTTGAGGCTTGCGAAAAGCCCCGAGTACAAGTCCATGCGCTCGATATGATCCTTTAAATCACGAAAGCTGTAATGGAGGCATGGGTTTTTAAGCTTCTTTACTGGTCCATCGACTACTACCCTTGGGTCAAATTTTTCTCCTTCCCACTTACCCTTGTCACGCCGGTATATCCTTATTTTGTAATCTGGATACCACCCCCCGTGTCGGATCCATCTGCCTAGGTAAAAAGTCATACGAGGGACCTTGTAGCCTACATAGTGGTCCTCTTTTCCCAACTCCTCTTGTATCTCTCGAGCTAACTCTGGTGTCACTTCCTCATCTGAATCAAGGAACATGACCCATTTATTGGAGGTCAAAGAAGCTGCGAAGTTGTATTCGTCCCGATAATTTGTCCATTCCTTTTGGAAGAACTTGTGGGCATAACGGCGACATATCTCAGGGGTTTGATCCACGCTGAAATGATCAACGACTACGATTTCGTCAGCCCATAAGATGCTTTTGAGGCATCTTTCAATGGTGTCTTCGTTGTTATAGGTTAGGATGTATACTGATAACTTTCCTTTCGCCATTGATAAGGTCTCCTATGGCCTTGTGTACTTCGTCAACGGTAATGGAGGTCATACAGAGCGGGCTACCTTTAGGGCACTTCCTCTTAAAGCATGGGCTACAAGGTAGTTCGTGTCTTATGACAATCCCGCCTCTCCATGGTCCTGTAACCTTAGGGTCAGTGGGACCAAAAAGGGCCACAACGGGCACCCCTAAGGCCACAGCGAGGTGCATAGTCCCAGTATCGTTGCTCACAAGGGCCTTCATCCGTTTAAGAAGCGCAACTAGCTGTTTTAAAGAGGTCTTCCCTGTAAGGTCAAGTATTCTTTTGCCCACCCTTTCTTTAATCCTCAAGTTCTTGTCCACCTCTCGCTTCGTGCCGAGTAGTACGGGGACTATACCTTCTTTAAGGAGTTTATCGCTTAACTCAGCAAAGCTCTCTTCTGGCCAACATTTCGCCTCTCCGTAATTGGAGCCCGTATTAAGGGCTATATATGGGAAACTTCTCCCCTGCCCCAAGGCCCTATCTACCTCTTCCTCGATCTGAGGGTCAACCTTAAAGGTGGGGAAGGAAACATGGGAGAGGGTTCCAAAGGAAGCTTCCATTAGCCTTAAGTAGGAGACTATCCGATGTTCGAAACCATATGACTTCACCCTTTTGGTCAGAAGGAAGGACTTTGCTGGAGGTTCAAAACCTATCCTCTCTTTGGCTTGAGTTAACCAGGCGGCAAACGCCGAAAGGTGAGAGCGACTCAAAACGAAGCAATAAGAAAAACTCCCTTTACGTAACTCATAGCCCAATTTGATCTCGTTGAACTTGTGCCCTTTTATAGGAATTATCCTGTCCACACACGGGTTCATGTCCCATAAGTCCTTTAAACCTTCCCGTACAACTACCGTCACCTCACAACCTGGTACGACTTCCTTCAAAGCCAAACTTAGCGGGAAGGCCATCACCGCATCGCCAAGCCAATTGGGAGACCGTAATAGTACCTTCATAGGCTACATCGTTGACATCCAACTGGAAGATAGTTTAAAAGCTCAAAAAGTGGAGGTCAATGAAAAACGCTTTTGCTTACTTTCCCTTTCCTTAGTGGGTATTACCCTTTTACTTTGCAAACTTTGGCAAGGAGACCTTCGGGGGGATTCATTATTTTACGCTGAAAGGGGGTTTGTAGAGCGTAGGTTTTGGCTTCCTTTAGCGATAGGTATCGGGAGTTTTATATGGTGGCTTACCTTGATGTACTTGCGGCAGGGCGAGGCCTTTTTATCGACCTATTTGTTCGGGCAGGTCTTAGGTAGGTTCACCGGAGCTTTTTCTTATTCAAAAGGAAAAGTGTACTATTTGAAAGTCTTATTTGAAAATTATTGGCCATGGCTTTTATTTCTGCCTTTTTCTTGCATAATCTTTTTCAGGAGAGCTTCAAAAGAACAGAAGGTTTTCATCCTTGTTTGGGTGTTTGTGGTAACGATTTCCGTATTGTTTCCGAAGCCTGAATATGGAAGGTATTTGCTACCCCTTTATATGCCCTTGTCGGTGCTAATAGGGATGTTTTTATCGGAATCGATATTGAGGATTAATTTGATAAAATTGGCCCGCTGTGTTGCGTTACTTAGCATATGTAGCTTTTTTATCTTAAACGTCTTTCCAATCAGACTTCATAAAGAGGAATATAGAGACCTACGGGCTTTAGAACCTATGGTTCACTTTCATATGAAAGAAGGGAAGGGTCAAAGCATACAATTGGTTTATCTGAATCCAAGGGTTTACAGTGCGGTACTTTTTTACCTTTTGGCCCAGTGCGAATGAGCGTGAGGGTGCTTCACATTGACACAGAAAGGGGGTGGAGGGGAGGGGAGGAACAGGTCAAAAACCTTATAAATTGGTCGAGCACCGAAGGGGTGGAACACATTTTGGTGGTCCCAAAAGGATCAGTTTTGGAAAGAAGGGTTCAGGAGTTAAAGGTCAAGGCCCTTTATGCAATGCCCCTTTTAGGGGAATGGGACTTGTTTGCGGCAAGGAATATAGCAAAGGTGGTGAGATCCCATGGGGTAATGGTCATCCATGCTCATACTGCCCATGCTCATTCTTTGGCTTTGTTGGCCAAAGCTTTGTTGAGAGGCAGGGCGAAGGTGGTGGTGACAAGAAGGGTTGACTTTCACCCGTTGAGGGGGAGGTTTAAACGGATTAAGAAGTGGAAATACCTATACGGTGTGGACGTTTATGTGGCCATATCGCAAAAGGTAAAAGAAGTCCTCCTGACTACTGGTGTCCCTGAGGCTAAAGTTAGGGTGATATATAGCGGGGTTGACCCCAATAGGGTGCAAGGGGGAAAGGGTGAGGTTTTAAAGAAGAAATATTCGATAGGGGACATGACATTTGTCATAGGTAACCTTTCCCATTTTGTACCCCATAAAGCACATGAGGATTTGATAGAGGCCTTTAAGGTGGTAAAGGAAAGGGGTTATAAGGTTAAGCTTTTCCTTGCAGGGAAAGGTGAAAGGGAATCCTTTTTGAAAGATATGGTAAAAAGGTTTGGACTTGAGACAGACGTGTACTTTATCGGATTTCAGGAAGAGGTGAAGGACCTTTTTGCTTTTTTTGACCTCTTTGTCGTCAGTAGCCGTGAGGAAGGCCTTTGCAGTTCCATAATAGAAGCCTTCATAGCAGGGGTTCCCGTAGTGGCAACAGATGCTGGAGGCATCCCCGAGTTGGTAAAGGATAGGCTTACTGGCCTTCTAGCAAAAAAGGGTAATCCTTTGTCCTTAGCACAGAAGATCTCTTTTGCCCTGGAGAACATGTCTTTTATGAAAGAGATGGCAGAAAAGGCAAGGAACTTTGCCCTTGAAAACTTAACAGCGGAGAAGATGTCAAAGGAATACCTCAGGGTGTACGAAGAAATTACTGGGATGACATGACCGCTACGTCTTGCAAAGGATGGCGTTTTTACGTAAGCTTTTAAATGCAACATCGTTTTTAGCGTCCTTAAGAAAAGGAGGAGGGAGATGGTGAACTTAAGGGGGAAAGGGTGGGGTATCCTTTCGATGGTGTTGTTTCTGTTTTTAGCTCCATTTCTTTGGGCACAGGAAGGTGAGAAGGAGGTTACAAAAGAAAGGGACTTTTTGCTATTGAGTGAATCCAATCGGGTTGTTATAGGGCTTGACAAAAAGGAGTGGGAGTTTGATCTGAAACTGGTAAACAAAGGAAAACAGCAAGAGGAAGTGTTGTTGTCGGTGCAGGCCCCTCCTGGTTGGAAGGCAAACGTACAGAAAAAGTGGGATGGTTACGAAGTAAAGGGCGTCACTTTAGGGCCTGATGACGAGAACAAGTCGGTCCTACTTTCCTTGAAGGTGGTGGCTCCAGAAAGGGTCAAAGAGGGGGTCGATTACCTTTTTAGGGTGAAGGCGCAGACCGTAGACGGCAAGATAGTTAAGTCCCTCGATTATGTGTTGAGTTTCAAAAAAGGGGTGAAAGCGGCAGAAGCAAAGGCCATAAAGGTGAAAGCGGAATACCCCTCTCTTAAGGGAGCACCTGGTGATAAGTTCGAGTATGTGCTCGAGATAAAAAACGACAGCGATAAGGCTCAGAGCTTTGAGCTATTGGCAGAAGCCCCTGCAGGATGGGCTTCTTATTGCACACCGAGGTGGGAGGAGGAAAAGAAGATATCCATGATAAAAGTAGACGCCAAAAGTTCCGAATGGATAAAGTTCTTCCTGGTTCCCCCACCTATGGTGAAGACCGGGGAGTACCCTGCAAGGCTTGTAGTGAAATCTGAAACTGAGCAAACCAGTGTGGACCTTAAAGCGGTCATAAGTGGCACATACGAGTTGAAGTTGGCCAGCGAAGCGGAGGTCTTTGGCAGTGGGGAGACCAGGAACGTAAAAGCCATCGCTGGAAGGGAGAAACGGTGGGTGCTCTTTGTGTGGAACGAGGGGTCGGCTCCTATAACTGACCTCAACTTTTACGTGACCTCCAAGCCTAAGGACTGGGAGGTGAACTTTGAGCCGAAGAAGATACCTACTCTTAACCCCATCGATCCCCGTGCCCCTGAGTTTCACAAAGTAGAAGTGAAGATAAAGCCAAAAGAGAAAGCCGTACCAGGGGACTATGTGGTTGGGATTTCAGTTGCTGGTAAAGAGGACAAGGCCGATTTGGAATTGAGGGTAACAGTGGGCAAGCCAGCGGTTTGGGGTTGGATTGGGGTAGGGATAGTTGGGGTTGTCGTTGCGGCTTTGGTGTTGGTCTTTGTAAAACTCGGGAGAAGATGAGGATGGAGTTTCTAGTAGAGGCAAAGGGGCTTAAAAAATATTACGGAAAAGTAAAAGCGGTAGATGGGCTCGACCTCTTTATACGGAAAGGGGAGATCTATGGCCTATTGGGGCCAAATGGTGCGGGTAAGACCACAACTATACTCATGCTTTTAGGGCTAACAGAACCCACTGAAGGTGAGCTTTGGGTATGTGGCTTTGACCCCACGCGGGATCCCCTTAAAGTGAAGAGGATCACAGGGTATCTTCCAGAAAACGTAGGCTTTTATGAGGACCTCACCGCTTGGGAAAACCTTTACTATATAGCAAGGCTTAACGGACTATCGCGTAAGGAAGCACAGAGGAAGATCGAAGAGGCCCTAGGGGAAGTAGGGCTGCAAGAGGTTGCCCATCGTCAAGTAAAGACCTTCTCAAAAGGGATGAAACAACGCTTGGGGATAGCGGAAGTATTGCTGAAGGAACCTCAACTTGCCATTTTGGACGAGCCGACCTCGGGCATAGACCCTGAAGGTGCCCATCACATTTTGGAGCTCATAGCACGCATGAACAAGGAAAAGGGGCTTACCATCCTCTTATCCTCTCATCTTTTGCACCAAGTGCAGAGGATCTGCCATCGCATGGGGATAATAAACAAGGGAAAGCTTGTAGCAGAAGGTAGCCTAAGCGAATTAAGGGAAAAGACCATGGAAGGCGGCACCTATACCTTTTACCTAAAGGCAGAACCTTTGTCAGATGGATTGATTAACGCCCTTAAAGGGATAAGAGGGGTGATGGAGGTCCTTAAGGAAGGCGATGTGCTGAAGATAAAGGCTAATGAAGACTTAAGGGGGCAGATTTCTCAGAAGGTCTTCGAGAGCAGGGCACAGCTTTTGGAGCTTAAAGGGATGGAGTATACCCTTGAGGAGATCTACCTGAAGTACTTCCAGGAGGCATAAATGAGTGGTCTTTGGATGGTCCTTTGGAAGGAATTGAACGACAACTTTTCGAGTAAGCGTTTCTTGATAATGTTCCTTATCATATGTTTTGTGGGTATGGCGTCATGCTACGTTTCTGCCCAGGGTTTAAAAGGGAGTTTGGAAGAATTCCCCACGGAATATGTCTTCCTCAGGCTTTTCGTCTTAACGGGGGAAAGTTTACCTTCTTTTGCGGTATTTTTGGCCTTTTTTGCGCCTTTGTTAGGGGTGATATTCGGTTTTGATGCTGTAAATAGCGAGTTTTCCCAAAGGACAGTAAGCCGTGTCCTATCTCAACCCCTCCATAGGGACGCATGGATAAACGGCAAGTTCTTAGCTGGGTTCATCACCTTGGCCATCCTCCTTACAAGCATCGTGTTGTTGATCATAGGGATAGGCATAAGCATGTTGGGGTTTCCGCCTGAACTGGGAGAATTAGCGCGTATAGGCATCTTTTTAGGGGTGAGTATCGTTTATGTTGGTTTTTGGCTTGCCTTGGGTGTTTTGTTTTCCATATTGCTTGACCGCACAGTGAGTTCGGCCCTTGCCTCTATTGCGGTTTGGGTGTTTTTTACTTTCTTCATCTATATGCTGGCAGGGATCCTAGCAGATCGGTTGGCACCTCTTGGTCCAAAGGCCACAGTGGAGGCTTGGCTTAAGCACGTCCAGGTGAGGGATGCTGTTTTGAAATTTTCGCCCACTACGGTCTTCAATGAGGCAGTAACCGCCATACTTATGCCTACTTACAAAGGACTAGGGATTATGGCCCTTTTTGCGGGTGAAGAGATACCACAAGGGCCGCTTTCCATCGGTCAGAGCCTGTTGGTCGTCTGGCCACAATTGACCATCTTAGTGGCAATGGCCCTCATATGTTTTACCATCTCTTATGCGGTTTTCATGAAGAGGGAAATAAGGAGCTAATAGGAGAAACGCAGTACAAGTGAAGAGGCCGTTTGTCTCAAAGGTATTTTGTGCCTGCTTCTTTTTACTCTGGTTTACATCTGCATGGGCCTATTATGGGACTAAGGTCGAAAGATTGCGTTTGCCAAATGGCTTCCGTTTAGTGCTCCTTGAGGAGCCTTCAAAGGAAGTTGTCTCCTCTCAACTTTGGATTGAAGTAGGAAGCGCATATGAGGAGGAGTCCCAGGCAGGCATAGCCCACTTGATAGAGCACATGATTTTCAAACCCACCCAAAAGAATCCCGAGGGAGTGGCTTCTGTAATCGAGTCAATTGGCGGGAGGATAAACGCCTTTACTTCTTTTGACTACACTGTCTTTCACTTCACTGTCAAAAGCAAGGGATTGGGAAAAGCCCTTGAGGCCCTTGCCGACGCAGTGTTGGCCCCCCTTTTTGACCCCGAGGAGCTCGAAAGGGAAAGGGAAGTTGTCATTGAAGAGATAAAGATGAGTAGGGACGATCCTGATAAGAAGTTTCGCCAAGCCCTGTGGGCTAACGCCTTTGAGGCCCATCCTTATAGAAGACCTATTCTCGGTTTTGAGGGATCCCTTAAGGAGGCAAAAAGGGAAGATCTGATACGCTTCCACAGTACGTGGTACGTACCCCAGAGGATGGTCCTTGTGGTAGTTGGTGCTTTTGACAAAGGACGGCTTAAGGCGCAAGTAGAGAGGCTATTTGGGATAGAAGGTCGGTCTTCTCCTTCCCGTTTGCCCCTATATGAAGGCCCCTTACGACGTCCCAAGTTCTTTGTCCAAATGGGCGCGCAGAGGGAAGTGATTTCCCTTGCCTTCAGGATCCCCGGGATGTCTTTGGAGGAAGCTTTAGTCTTTGACCTTCTGGAAGAACTATTGGCGGGAGGTCGTAATTCGAGGCTTTTCAAAAGCTTGGTGGAAAAGGATTTGGCGGTCTCAGTGGAAGCAAGGTCCATCACTCTAAAGGAAAGTGGCCTTTTTACAGTTGAAGTGACCCCTAAAAGGGGAAGGGAAGTGGAGGTCCTTAAGGCCATAAAGGAAGAACTGCAGAGTATGGCCATAGGTGGCCTTACAAAAGATGAAATAGAACGTGCCAAGAAAAGGTTGGAAAGGAATTTGTTTTATTCCTTTGAAACCACGGAAGAAAAAGCGCACCTTTTAGGGTTCTTTGAGGTCATGTTGGGTAATGCCGAGCTTTTACAAGACTACGTGCGGATAATTAGGGGGATTAAAGAAAAGGAAGTATCCGAGATAGTCAAGAAGTACCTCCTCAAAGGCTTCCCCGTCATAGGTATCCTTACCTCTCAGGAGCGTGAAGGGGTTGAAGACCGATTGCTCGGTGTTTTTTCGCCTTTGGTAGCGTCGAGGTTGAATAACGGGGCGAAATTGCTCCTTTTGAAAAGAGAAGGACTTCCTACTGTAGCTGTGACCGTGGCTTTCCATGGAGGCGTAAGCTGTGAAAGCGAGCAAAAGGGAGGTATAACGGCCCTTTTAGCAAAGGGCCTGACAAGAGGTACCTTTGGTTTATCTGCTTCTGAGATCTCTTCTAGACTTGAGAAGATGGGAGGGATGCTTGAAGGCTTTTACGGACGCGATGCTTTTGGTCTCAAAGGGAAGGTCGTAAAGGAAAATTTAAAGGATTTTGTGAAGCTTTTATCAGAAGTCATCTTGAAGGTTTCCTTTCCCCGGCAGGAAGTAGATAAAGCCAAAGAAGAACAGCTTGAGGAAATAAAGAGGCAAAGGGAAAACCTTACTGCCTATGCCTTTCAATTGTTCCGTTCCGAGTTCTTCAAAGGACATCCTTATGGCTTGAACCCTTTGGGTACGGAAGAATCGGTAAAGGGCCTTTCAAGGGAAGACCTAATGGAGTATTGGCGTTCGTTTGCTACACCTGACAGGATGGTGATCTCGGTTGTAGGAGATGTAGAACCTGAAGCTCTCTTTAAGCTCTTTGAGAAGGCCTTAGGTGTTAAATGGAATACAGGGAAAGAAGGCGGGATTGATCGTGCCTTCGCATGGGTGCCTCCTCGGTTCTTCAAAGAGGTGGAATACGGAAAGGGTGAACAAGTCCACATCATTTGGGGATTTCCAGCACCAGAGTTTCTTTCCCAGGACTATGAGGCTTTTACGTTACTTGAGGCCTTTCTCGGAGGTCAGAAAGGAAGGCCGTTCAAGAGGTTGCGAGAAGAGCTTGGGTTGGCTTATCAGATATCCTTTTTTTACAGCGCAGGGTCAAAAGGAGGGTATTGTGGTTTTTACCTTTCTACAAGTCCAGAAAAATTAGAGGTCTCCAAAGAAGCTTTAAAAGAAGTTCTAAAGGATCTTTTGACAGAACAGATAAGGGAAGATGAGCTTGAGAATGCCAAGGAATACCTTCTTAGCAATTACGAGATAGACCTTGAAGATCCCCTTCGCCTTTCCCTTGTTATCGCCCTTGACGAGCTTAACGGCAGAGGCGCTTCTTACCATTTGGCCTTCCCCGAAAAGGTGAAAGCCCTTTCTCCTTTTGTGTTTTCTAGGAAGCTTAAAGGCTACCTTAACCCTGAAGGAGGTGCTTGGCTTCTGCTTAAGCCAAGCCCTTAAGTTTCTGGTACACAGAAGTTATTTTCCCTTCCAACGTTTGGGGTTTATCCCTTCTGTCGTCTATCTTTATAAGCGTTAAAACCCTCCTTGCGCCCTTTTGAAAGGGGAGCTCATGTAATTTCCTTGCTGTTTCAAGCAACAGATTTAGATCGCCTTCTACCTGTGTACCCATGGCTGTGACTTCGTATTTCAAGCCAAGTTCTTGGAGCGCCTTAAGGCATTCTGCCACATAAGAGCTGAGGCTCGTATCCTTAGTGCCAAGGGGTACAATAGTGATCTCCATTATTGCCATTTTCTTTCCTCCTTTAGGTCTTTATAAGTATAGAGATGTAGACCCCAAGGGCCATGAAGCCGATGTTGGCTGCCCATGCGGAGAAAAAAGGTGGTAAATATCCGGCTTTACCAAGCGCTTGGGTCAAAGAAAAGAAAGTGTAATACACCGTACCTATTGATAAACCTATCGCTATCCCCTGAGGGATACCCCCTTCACGTCTTCGTCCAGTCCAAAGGGCAATAGGGACTCCTAGCATAGCCAAGGCGAGGCATGAAAAGCCATAGGAAAGACGACAATGTAGTTCAACCGCATGGGCATAAGGGCGATGTCCTGCTTCCCTTGCCCTTTTTATGTAACGTTTGAGTTCCTCAAAAGACATCAAAGGAGGCTCCTTCAACGACCTACGTATGTCCTTGGGTTTGAAGGCCAAGGGGTATGGCATTTGTTCCTCATATTGCCTAATTACCTTGTTGTTGGCTAAGTCCCAAAGGGTTACGTTGTGAAGTACCCATTTGTTTTCTTCCCATTTTGCGGATTCTGCCTCAAGGAAGGCCTTGAGCTTGTGGTCTTCGATCTTGAAGATCCTCAATCCTTGTAAGGTATCTGGTTGTGCAAAATCTATGCTATAGACCTCTGATCCCTTTTTATACCAAAGCTTGCCGGCCTGAAGGCTCATCTCGCTTGGCCTTTCTCCTTTTATTTCATGCGCCCAAATAAACTCGGTCTTTTGCCTTAAAACCGACGAAGCTTCTTTTCCTACCACTGCCAAAAGGGAGACAACAAAGGCCACTGATAAGATAGGTAAGGCCAAAATGTGATATCCTGCCCCAGAAGTTTGTAGGGCCAATATTTCCTTCGTTTTGGATAAGATGCCGAGGGAAATCGTACTGGCCACCAGGACAGAAAAAGGAAGGATATCAGTGGAAACTATCGGTATTTTATAGAGCAAGTACCTTAGAAAGGCATTAAAGGCCCCTCCTTTCTCAAGGACCGTATCTATCCTCTCGAGCACATCGATGGCCAAAAAAGTGACGAGAAATCCCAAAAAGGTCATGGAAAAGTACCTTAGGAATTCTTCACCTATATAACGACTGATCCTTCTCATCATCGTCCCTTTAGGGCTTCAACCCCCTTTTCAAGTAGGTCCAAGAGCACCACAGGCCTTTCCCTTTCTATCTTCCCCAAGAGCCAAAAGGATAGGACAAAAAGGGAGAGGTTTGGTAACCATGCTCCGCCCCATGGTGGCAAAATCAGGGCTGCGCTTAAGGCCTTTCCTAAGCAGTAGAGGCCGTAATAAAGGACTACCGTTAAGGTACTCAAAACAAATCCCAAGGCTTTACCCCCTCTGGTACGGTATAGGCCTAGACATAGACCCAAAAGGCCAAGGGCAAATGGGGAAAAGGGAATGGCCCACTTGAGGTGGAGTTCCACAAGCTGCGGGGTTATGTCCTTGCCTTCTTTTAAGCGTTCTCGTATCTTTTCGCGTAGTTCCTTGAAGGACATTTCCTTTTCAAGTAGCTTGATTTTACTTTTCTTACGGACTTCTTCTATGATCTCTGAAGGGGAAAAAGA
>Ga0105162_1000500_pt1 | contig 25666 bp, 27 predicted proteins | sample JNZ201metaG_FD_81532 | JGI IMG/M metagenome (GOLD analysis project Ga0105162, IMG submission 81532) | Hot spring microbial communities from Jinze hot spring, China to study Microbial Dark Matter (Phase II) - JNZ 20120812A | ecosystem: Environmental > Aquatic > Thermal springs > Hot (42-90C) >...
CCGCGCCGTCATTGAGGCACTCCAAGTATCTATAGGGGCTAAAACAGCTTAAAACTTTTACAGAAGACACAGTCTAAATAATTATGAGCGCAATTAGAATATGTTTTAACATGGATTAATGCGGGGGGTGGGATTTGAACCCACGCAGGCCTACGCCACCGGGTCCTCAACCCGGCCCCTTTGACCTGGCTCGGGCACCCCCGCATCCAATTATTTTATCATAGTTATTCATTGTTGTTATTAATAGTTTTACGTATTATACATCAATATTTTTATTTAATCCCTAATAGTTTGTTTTATAGGGTGTGATTCGTGTATATTGAGATCGATTCTAGTGATTATAGAGTTCTACATCCAAGACCTGTCTACCTAGTTGTTTCTAGAGATACACACAATGTTTTGAACGTTATGTCTGCTTCATGGATTACACCGGTATGCGATGAACCTTTTCTCATCGTTTTCTCGTTGTGGAGAGGGAGTAAAACCTATAGTAATATTTTGGAGACTAGAGAATTTACTGTAAATGTAGTTGATGATAAATTTATTGATAAAGTATGGGTTGCAGGTACAAAATCTGGTCGGGAATTGAATAAGTGGGATTTACTTGATTTAAAACCAGTAGAACCTTTGAGAATTAAAACGCCGGGTATTAATGGTTCACTAGGTTTTCTAGAGTGTGTTTTGAAGAACGAAGTTGTTTTAAACGATACTAGTCTCTTAATAGCTAGTGTTGAAGCAGTACGTGTTAATAAAGAGCTATATGAGAAGTATGGTTGGAACCTATATAGAACGAAAATACTCATGCATAGTGGAGGGAAAGGATTTACAACAACAAGTAAACCACTCTATCCATCTACATAACAATTCCTGGATCACACACCACCTATTCAGTATGGATCAGTATGGATTGGGAATACTATAAGAGGAGAATAGTATATTACTTGTTATAGAAATAGAGGTTGGAAAACGACTTGTTCAACTGCTTGGTAACGTTTCGGTACTGATATAAATCCTTAATACCCGTTTAAACATAGTTTATGTTTCTGTTCTAAACCTGGGGTGTGTTGTTTGCCCCGTGTTAAAGTTAAACTCGTTTCTTGGAATGATATTGTTGAGTGGAGTTGGGGGTTAGCTGAGATTATTAAAAAGGATGGTTATAAACCAGATGTTATTATAGCTCTAGCTCGAGGCGGATATGTCCCCGCTAGATTGCTCTGTGATTTCCTCGATGTAGAGAACTTATTGAGTATTCAGAGCCAGCATTGGACTGAAGCCGCTAAAGTTGAGGAGAAAGCTATTATAAAGTTTAAATACCTGATCGATTTATCGGGATTGAAAGCCTTAATTGTTGACGATATTGTCGATACTGGCGATTCACTTAAACTAGCTAGAGATTATGTTAGAGACTATTGGAAACCGGTTGAAATAAGAACCGCTGCACTACAATGGATTAGTCCCGTAGCCGGGTTTAAACCAGATTATTACTACATGGATGTTAAAGAATGGACCTGGTTCCAATACCCGTGGACGAGGCTTGAAGATACATATCAGTTCATTAAGAGAATGATGAATGAAACCTACCGTGAAACAGGTAAGATTGAATGGAGTTATAAAGAAATAATCGATGGCTTCATAGATTGGTATGGTATCGATGTTGGGCAGGAATATATTACTAAAGCATTGGAAATCCTAATCGATAAGAATATTATTAAGAGAGATAGCGTTAGCGGTAAGTACATATTAATAACTAAGCAGTAGAGAGGTGTAATCCATGCTTATAACACCCAAAACCACTGCTGAAATAGGTGTTATTGGAGGTAGTGGTTTATACAAAATAGAGGGTTTAACGGATATCGTTGAACTCAAAATATATACTCCATACGGAGCGCCCAGCGATAACATTGTAATCGGGGTTCTCAAAGGGAAAAAAGTTGCTTTCATACCCCGTCATGGTAGAAACCACCAGTACCCCCCACATAGGGTTAACTATAGAGCAAATATATGGGCTTTGAAAACGCTAGGTGTTAAATGGGTATTATCATTCTCAGCTGTTGGTAGTTTAAGAGAAGATTATAAACCAGGAGATTTCGTAGTACCAGATCAATTCATAGATATGACTAAGGGTTTAAGACCATATAGTTTCTTCGACCACGGCGTTGTAGCGCACGTGAGTATGGCTGACCCATTCTGCGATTGCTTGAGAAAAATTATTATTAGTTCAGCTAGGAAAATCCCCGAAATAACTATGCACGAGAAAGGTACTTACATATGTATAGAGGGTCCAAGATTCTCTACAAGAGCCGAGAGTAGAGTTTGGAAAGAAGTTTTTAAAGCAGATATTATTGGTATGACTCTCGTTCCAGAAGTTAATCTTGCATGTGAAGCACAGCTTTGTTACGCAACGGTAGCTATGGTTACAGATTACGATGTCTGGGCTGAAAAACCGGTTACTGCTGAAGAAGTTGTTAGAAGAATGAAGGAGAATGTTGAGAAAGCTAAGAAGCTCCTTGTAGAAATTATAAGTGATCTCCCAGACGAGCCCTCGGAGGATTGCTGCAGTTGCTGCAGAAGCTTAGAGACAGCGTTAATGTGAAGAAATATGCTGTATACGTTGCTGAGCTCGAGGAGAGAGCTAAGAGTCTTGCTGAAGCTATAGTTTTTTTCATAAACACTAGAGTTAGGGATAAACTAGTTATTTCATACAGCGATCTTGGTTACATACCTGCACATATTCTATATGGATTCACATTAGTAATGGATCCTGATAAACACGTAGTATTCGAAGACACCGATACTGTTCAACACTATGTAGTGCCTTACAGAGAAAATTTTGTTTCAATACTTTTCTCAACAGACCCGTATAATCCATCAATAATCAATTACATGCAGACAAGTAGAGTTATGGGTAATGAAACCCTATTATTAACCGTTAAACCCGGTGATGAGAGGTTTAAACAAATCTATTCTAGTTTCAATACGTTACAAGTAGATGTTAATGAAGAGATCGAAGCATCAATAATTATGAGTATAGCCACCTACTACGCGTGTATAAAGCTCTATAGCGGTAAACTAGGTTCTAGAGGAACTAGATTGTTTAAACATGGTGAGGAGGGTTTAAGCATAATAGTTGAGGAATTAATAAGTAAATATATGGATGCATTAGAGAAGATCGTTTATGATAAACCAGTTATTGTATCATCACCAGCTTTTCTAAAACCAGCATCTATATTCGCTACAAGTATTCTAGATAAACTAGGTTTAAACGCTCACTTCGAAGATATCAGTAGAGTAGGAGGTAGATTGGAATCAATACTCCTTTTAGCTACAACTGTAGATGAACATTTGGTTAAGAGATTGAAATTTAGATTAACTCCAGCAGGAGTTAAGATTAATGAAATAATTATGAATACCGATCCTTTAGAAGCACATATTTATTTAATACTACTACTCTATTATCTCATTTTCATACATAAACAATAATGAGATGTGAATACTTTTGATGAAGCTTTACTTATCTAGAAAAACACATGTATTAATGTTAACGATACTATATGTTTCACAAGTAATTACCACATACTCCTACTACCTCTATACTAGTATAGCGGGTATTATTGTTTCAACAATAATACTGGTACTGTACCTCAATTATGCTAAACTACATGTTAGTTCAGCGGAGATATATGCACTCTTCCACCTATTATCTCTAATAATAGTGTCGGCGGTAGCTATAAGTCTAGTAATCCAAATCCTACTAAACCAATTAACTCTATACACAACCCTATATTCAGCTACATTAATCCTTAGTATTACATTAGTTAATCTCATTATAATGGGTTTACATAGGAGAAGATAAATCCTAAATCATTATAAAGCCTCATAAAATACTCAGTAATGAGTATGTGGTGTATTGTCTACGAAGATCGCCGTTATTCACTATAGAACAAACCCTACTGAATCCTCTAGAGAATTGTTAAATGCTATTGAAGAATCCGGACATATACCTGTATATGTTAAGATCCACGAAATTGACGCTCTACTGGGGAAGGATGGAGTTGCGTTAATGAAGCTTAACGATAAACTAGATATAGATGGAGGTGTAGTTAGAAGTCTTGGTTTCGGTTTAACTCTAGAACAGTTTTTTAAAAGAATCGGTGTTCTAGAAGCTTTAGAGACAAATGCTTTCATTATTAATAAAGCTCAAGCTATAAGTATTACGAGAGATAAGTGGAGAACACTATTAGCTTTATTTAAGAATGGTATTAGGGTTCCAGATACGGTTGTAACCGAGAATCCATTCACAGCTATGCGTTTCTGCGAAAAATGGGGTAGAGTCGTTATTAAACCAATAGTTGGTAGTTTAGGTTTAGGTTCAGTAATGACTGATAATTCAGATGTAGCGTACCACATAGCTAGATCTCTCCATAACAATAAAATACCGATTTATGAACAGGTTTTCCTGGAAAAACCAGGATATGATTTCAGAGTATTCGTTGTTGGAGATAAAGTTATTGGTGCTATGAAGCGAGTTATAAGTAGTGGTTGGAAAACAAATATTGCTCAAGGAGCTGAAGGTATTAAGATCTCTGAAAGAGAATATCCCGAAGTATATGATATTGCTATTAAATCAATTAAAGCTCTAAATCTCGATTACGCTGGAGTAGATGTAGCTTTCGACAAAGCAACCCAGAACTACTATGTTTTAGAACTAAACGCTTTCCCACAGTGGAGAGGTCTTAGACAAGCAACTGGTGTTAATGTAGCTAAACATATAATTGATTATGTTATTGAAAACATTAAGAGATGATGATTAGTAAACCAACGGATTAGTGAAGAAGAGCTCTCATTCTGAAACAATAATGTTTTAGCTATATTGATATTTATGAAATATAACTTTACCCTATGGTGTTTTAATTGGTTTTCCGCATCATTAGGTCAATGGTTGAAGGAACACATTTAGCGGTATATGCCAGTATAAAACCAGGATGTTACCATAGATTTAGTTTTGATGCTCAAGCTAGAACGCTTGTTTCAAACACTATCTCCATTATTGAACATTTATATAAGTTATCCGAATACGGCGAGAAAGTAAGAAGAGGGGAAACGGCTTTAAGCCATAACTATGTTTCTCAAACTATAGCTAGAGCTTTAAGAGATGCTTATAGAACATGTGGTTATGTACATCCATCTCTCCTAATACCACAATTAATGCTTAGCTTCGCGTTAAGCCATAGTAATGTAGATAGTGTTCTACAGAAACCAGTAGTATTTAAGAAATCATTAGATCTCGTTTTAGAAACCGATAAGTGGAGCGATATTAGATTAATTATTGATGCTTTAAAAAGTGTCTATAGGAACGATATGTATGACCATCTTGTCTCAACGGGTTTTACACAACTGGGTGGGGTAATGGGAAACTATAGATTAAGGGATTTATTCAGAACACTAGGTAGTAGATGGATTGGTTTCAACATATTAGACACTATTGAATTCAGACTCGTTGAAAACGTTGCTAAATTTGTTAAGTACGTTAAAGAATATAGGAATATTGAGAACGCTATTATTGCCATATACCTGGATTTAATTAGGAATAGAGTTCCCAAAGAACTGGAAACCTTGGTTGAGAAAGCATATATTCACGGATTAATGAGTACAAGAGAAGGTGCTCGAACACTATACGAGCTCGACCAATCATTGAAGAAAAATAACGTTAGTTTCAATGAATATATCGAGTATCTCTCAAATATAGTATCTATAGCTATATATGAGGGTGCATCAATAACATAGATATTTCCATTAAAACTCTTCTTCTACATATAGAGATAATGGTTCTCTAAAGAATTTTTCGATCATTCTCAAATACTTAATTCTCATTTTCATAACTCTACTCATGAATAGTGGGGATAGAGCTACACCAGTTAAGAAACCACCTATATGAGCCCAATACGCTATACTTGAAACTACGTAGCCGACGAGAACGAGCATACCGAGGAATAACTGTATTGTAAACCAGATTAACACGTAGACCCAAGCAGGAATTGTTATTACTAATGGTATGAGTATAATAGGGTATACAACTGTCATTTTCGACCTGGGATAATATATTAGGTATGCTCCTAAAACACCACTTATAGCTCCAGAAGCTCCAATAACTGGAGTTACCCATGGGTTAATGGAGTAGTATGGTAGTATGAATTCTTGAGGAATAATAGATATGCTAAGTATATGGAATAACGATGCCGATAAACCACATAGGATGTAGAATATAGTGAATCTTCTATGACCCATAACCCCCTCAACAGCTGATCCGAAAACTAGTAGGAAGATCATATTGCTTATAAGGTGAAATATATCTCCATGAACAAACATACATGTAATTAATGTCCACAACCTATCTCCACGTAGTAACGCAACTGGTATGAAAGCTAATTTACGCTGCACCTCGTCGACCGATGATGAATTCAGTATTAATGATGGTTTAAGATACATAAGTATGAAAACAACTATGTTTACCAGGAGTAGAAGTATTGTTACAAAAGGTTTTCTCCTAGGAGCAGCTGAAGATACTGGAATAAACACTTCCTACTCAACCTTTACAAACCATTTTTCTAAACCATAAGCCTTCTTCTTTTCAAGAATAATCTCCACTAATCTACATCTAGCCGGTAGGGAAACGTTATATACCGGTGTTCCACTTATATAGATGCATTCCTTAATACCTTTATGAGCGTGAGCGTGAATAACTAGATCGATTTGTTTAGAAACAATAATTTCTTCGAATTTCCTACATGCTAAGTATGGCCATATACTCTTATCCTCTCCATCGAGATTCTCATACGTTACTCCATAATGCGATATTAAAACCAGATAATCAATCCTTTGTAATCTAGCTTCATCCACATATCTCGATATTATATATGGGAGTTCCCTATAGTAATTACTAATACCTGGTATGTTCCTAATCTGCCACGTAGTTGGTTTATCGAGCGAGCCCCGAGTACCAATTATTGCTACTCTAAATCCTTTAATATCAAGTACTACGTACTCATCGTTAAGCCACTTGAACCCAGAATATAGAGTTCTATACTTATCTTCAAAACCCCTAAACTCTTCATTACCAAATACAGATACTATTGGAATACCCCTAAACCTATCTATAATAGCATTATATACTGGTTGTAGAGCATAAATATTGTTTTTCTCAACCATATCGCCAGCTAAAACAACGAGATCTGGTTGAACAACAACTTGGTCCAAGCTCTTCATGAAAAGCTCTATAAATCTAGGGGAATGAACATCAGCAGTAGCAATAATTCTTATCAAAACAGTAACCCACGTATAAATTGGGACTCATATGAGATATTTGAAACAACAATTATCCATATAAAAGTTAAGTTATCGCATAACTTGACCTTCGAAAAGTTTATAAAGAAATTTGAATTAATATATTGTTCGAGACGACGGCTCCGGCCCCGCGAAGCTCATAAGACAGCCCGGTCCCCGCTCCACTTCTCCAACACAAATGTTTAATTCTTGAACCCGTCTCCAATATGGGAACCATGATTAACATCTACTCCTATAGATAAAGTTTTTAAACCAGTATAAAGATTGAATTCGTTGTTGACGGGGACCGGGCTGCCCCTCGGGGATACATGGAACAGTCCATCCCGAGGTCGGTGGTTCAAATCCACCCCCCGCTACTCCTTCTAAGCATTCTATAATATATTCAATGGTTTTTCCTCAATAAAACTACCATACTTCTAATTCCTTCCACGAATCTGTTTATTGAAGGATCCGAATACACTTAAACACGATGAACTCCTGTTCAGAAGATGAGTGTTTATGAATAGCATATGAGTTAAATAAGGGAGGAGTGGAGACGACGGCTTCGGTTCCTCCCGCGGGCTACCAGGCTGCCCTACCCCGCTGTTATGCCCCCGCTGATTTACCTAATTATTCTTTTGTGGTTTATAAGTTTTTAACAAAGTTTGTCTAATTTTATGTAGTTTTTAGCTGGAATGAAAGGTAGTATGTGTCTCGTTGTTTTTGGTGCATATACGTCGCCATGCATAACTGTTTCTATAACTTCCATTTTAGATATTGTTTTTCTAAGGAAAACATACGTTACTTCTCTATTCATTAAATCGTTGATAGCGTCTTCCAATTCACCATAGTATATGAGGTTGAATTCACCCCTTAAATTCAAATCCGATAATATTTTAGAAACAATTTTTTGATCATTAATGGTCTTACCAATAGCTATACAATCCCCTCCATAACCTTTAACTAGAAAAGCAGTATTGGCTAGAATCTCGTCGAGAGAATAAATCAAACTACATTCATACCTATAGTACTCTACACCGGAATTTCTGAGTGCATCGAGTATGGGTTTTAAAGAACCATCTATAGCTGGATACCATGTTTTAAGAACAACTCTCTCATCAAAATAATCGATGACTACACAGGGTGCGTAGCGGCATTTAAGCTCAATTAATGCAGCCCACCTATGGTGACCATCAACAATTAAGAATTTGTCTGTTGATGGAATAGGAGCGACTACTAGTGGCATATCTACAGCTTGAACCTTAGTAATGCTGTTAACGAGATCCTTCAACCTCCCCTCAACGATCTCTTCATGCGGAATAAGACGATTTAACTCTATCAATTGCGTATTAACTTCCACTACAGGTATATTCATTTTAGGTATTTTAACAACAACTCTACTACTCAACACTTACCCAACCATTCAAGGAAATAATAGTTTGGCTAATCAGAGAATATGGTTGAGAAACTAATTAAAAACTAATTTCTATTTTTGGAAAAAATCAATAACTTTAATAGCTATATCTAAACCAGCTCTTTCCTGCGCTTCATACGTTGATGCACCAATATGTGGTGTTAAAACAACATTATCCATTCTTGTTAATGGATGGTTCGGAAGTAGAGGTTCTTCTTCGAAAACATCTAAAGCTGCACCAGCAATCCATTTCTCTTGCAAAGCTTGTATAAGAGCTTCCGTATCTACCACTCCTCCTCTAGCTGTATTGATCAATAAGGCTGTTCTCTTCATCAATCTGAGTTTATCCCTATTAATTAAATGTTTAGTTTCTGGAGTCAATGGTACATGAATAGATACTATGTCCGACTCTTTAAGTAGAGTATCGAGATCAACATATTTAGCGCCGAGCTCGATCTCCTCTTTCTCCGGTATTCTCATAACATCGTAGTAAAGAATCCTCATGTTAAAACCATACTTAGCTATTTTAGCAACAGCTCTACCGATCCTGCCAAAACCAATTATACCTAGTGTTTTACCGAACAATTCGTAACCAACAGCTTCTTTTTTAACCCATAAGCCGTTTCTAATCATTCTATCTGAATAGGCTATTTTCCTAGCTAATGATAGCATAAGACCTATTGTTAATTCAGCAACACTCAAAGTTACTGATTCGGGAGAATTTATTACAACAATACCCTTCTCCCCAGCTGCTTCGAGATCGATGTTATCTAGACCGACTCCCGCTCTAGCAATTAGTTTTAAATTCCTAGCATTCTCGATAACTCTACGGCTCACTATAGGTTTACTTCTAACGATTATAGCGTCGACATCCCTAATAAGTTTCACTAACTCCTCTTCACCGGGTTCCTCACTAACTATGACTTCAAACCCCGCCTCTCTCAATTTATTAATAGCTATTTCTGAAATCCTCGAAGCCACTAGAACCTTAACCATATGTTAAGCCCATGATTCATTTAGATCTAAGCTTATCAATAACGATCTTCAAATTTATGAATAACTCTTCAATATCATCATCGGTTATGTAACCCATATGTCCAATCCTAAACGTAGTATCCTTAACAGCGCCATAACCTCTCGCTATTTCGAATCCCCTCTCCCTCATAGCTCTATATATCTCCCCGCTCTTGACACCTACAGGACAATTAACAACCGTAATCGTTGGGCTATAATATCCTGGTTCAGCGAATAATTTAAGATCAAGCTCAACAACTTTCCTCCTAATTTTCTCAGCTCTATCGCTATACATTTTCAACCAAGCTTCCTTACCACCCATTCTCTCAACAATTCTCAACACTACGTTTAAACCAATAATCTGTGGTATCGGAGGCGTTGTAGGTGTAGACCATTCTTTCTCGAGGAAATTCCTTAGAAGAATAAGGTCGAAGTAGTAGCCTCTATTAGGTATATTCTTAGCTACTTCGAAAACCCTTTCACTAATAGCAGCCATAGCTAAACCAGGAGGTAATCCAAATGCTTTCTGGCTACTAGCGAAGTAGATATCTATACCCCAATCATCAAACCTAACGTCTGCTGCACCCATAGCTGAAACGCCATCTACGAATAAGAGTTTATCGTGTTCTTTAACTACTTTAGCGAGTTCTCTTAAGGGATTTAAAACACCCGTACTTGTTTCGTTATGCGTAATCGTTACTGCTTCAACATCAGGGTTCTTCTTCAAAGCATCATCTAGTTCTTCGGGCAAAACTGGTTTACCAAGTTCTTTTCTCAAAACAACGCCTTTCCTACCATTAGATTCAACAACTTCAAGATATCTCTCACCAAAAGCACCAATAATCGTTACTAAAACTTTACCATCATGCGAAACAGCGTTCCTAACACTAGCTTCCATAAAACCAGTTCCACTAGATGGTATCAACATAACGACCGATTTATCTGCTCCGAGAAACTTCTGTAATCTATATGTAGTATCCTTATGTAACTCCTCATACTCGGGAGACCTATGACTAAACATTTGAAACTTCATAGCTTCAAGAACTTCCGGGAAACAAGCTACTGGACCCGCTGTGAACAACTTTAATTTACGGGGCCAAATCATTGATTCAACTTCGCGAACAACTTCTGGGTATGATAAACCGTGTTTCATACAGATACACCCACGCGTATCAAGGGTCCCAGTCGCTCCACCTACATCATATATCAGAACGTTCCTGCCCGGTCATCCCTTTAAACTTTAATTATTTAAAATCAATATATGTTCTACTAAAATAACACGTTTATTTAAATACTACTAATACCTAAAACATTGTAGGATAGTAACTATGGTTAAAATATATGTGAAGATACCTAGCAATCAATGGATATTCGTTAAAGGAACAACAAGCGTCTCCCTAGGCTATAAACAATCAGGTAAAGTTAGACATGTTTTAGTAGCTGAAACCGTTAATGAACTCGAAGTTAACGGTAAACCTATTAAATCCATTAAAATACCTTCAACGAAAGTTATGCAGATCATAAATGGATTAATACAGAGCAGTGAACTAAAAAATGCCGTCATAGTAGTAGATAGAATAGATGATGAGACATATAAATTACAAGTCTATGAAGGAGATGCAGATACTGTTTCGGAAATTATTAGGAAAACGTTGATTAGGGAAAAAACCGGTTCTACAACTGGTTAGGGAATTTAGCTACTCTCCTAATAACTAATCCATCGGAATTTCTAGATACTAGTATTTGTTCAACCTCCACCTTATAGTTACACAATACACATTTATATGAATATGTTATTTTACTAGTACCATCTCCTACTTTCTCAACTTCTTTCATAAAGAATAATGGTTTACTATCTTTCTTACAAACCATGTTTTCACGAGACATAGTGTACCCCAGAATAGAGGCATCTACAGCTATAAACGCTTCTCTCAGCAATTTTTGAACTCAAGAAAATATGAAGTCTTTTGAGATATTTAACCGTATCCACCAATAGATACGTTATTGAAAATCATTATCCATTCATCCTAATCTCCATAGAGGTGTACAGTATTGATACAAATCAATAAATTAGAGAGAATTGCTGAAGAGAAAGGAGTTGATGCAGTAGTGATCGGTTCTACAGATAACATAGCTTACTTTCTAGACGTAAAAGTTGTGGGGGATGCAGTACTCCTACTATACTTCAGTAGGGATAGAGTTGAGCTCTATACCCCACTACTAGAATACTATAGATTTAGAGATACGTTACCCAGCGATGTTGAAGTATATGCTTTATCCAAAACTATAAAACCAATTGATGCTAAAGTTCTGGATGATGATTTCAAAACTATAGTGAAGAAAATTATTGAAAACCACAAGAAGGTTGGAATAGATTTATCTCATAATTCTCCACATACTAGAGTTTTTACAACTCTACCTCAGGATAAAGTAGTTGATGTCTCAGATAATATCGATAGAACTAGAATGATCAAGGAGGATTGGGAACTTGATAGAATATCTAGAGCCATAGATACAACCGGTTACTGTATATATAGGTTAATCAATAACTTAAACGAAGATACTAGTGAAACAGCACTAGCTGGATTATTCGAATATGAAGCTAGACAAAAGGGCGTTGAAGAACTAGCTTTCACACCATTAACTCTATTCAAACCTGGAAATAGCTATCCACATAATTTGCCGAGTAGTAGGAAAATAGGTTCTAATAATCTCATTCTAATAGATGTTGGCGTTAAGATTGAAAATAGATGTAGCGATATAACGAGAATGGTTATCTACGGTAAACTTAGTGATGAAGAGTTGAGAATAATCGAGGTAGTTGAAGAAGCTTTAAATACAGCTATTCATGCTATAGAACCTGGTGTTAAAGCAAAAGATATTGATAAAGCTGCACGTGATGTTCTAGAAAAACACGGTTTGAGCACGAGGTTCATACATGGGTTAGGACACGGATTAGGTGTGAATGTTCATGAACCACCATACATTAGGATCGGTTCGGAAACAGTAATAGAGCCTGGAATGGTTTTCACAATTGAACCTGGTATTTACTTCAACGGTAAGTTTGGAGTAAGGTTGGAGGAAGACATCTACGTATCTAAAACTAAAGCAGTTGTTTTAAGCAAGGATATTGAGAGAGTATTCATAATATAATTAAAACACACTATAACAACATATTCCTAACAATACCACTTAATTTACCTAAAACAATAGATTCTATTTCCTCCACTCTATCGGTTCTAAACCTAACTTCTCTACCAGCTAAATTAATCGATTTTAAACCAAGTTTCTCAGAAATAGCTAGTGCGAAAGCTATATCTAAATTCCTTAATCTACCAGTATTACTGATAAACATATCGATCAACCCCAATACACTATAAGTTGATTCCAGTGAAGCCGAACCTAACGTTCTAATTTTGAATCGGGTATTAGTGGTTTTCTCGAGAATATTCTTGATTCTAGATATGAGATTCGAATCGTCAGTATAGATTGAGAAAACACCTTTGACATCTCTATCGATGTTCTCCAATGGTTTTCCATTAACGTACATGTTTTCTTCATCGAAAGAATATGTTTCGTGAAGAAAAACGTTCGATAAAGCTCCAGCTATTGCTCTATCAGTATATGGTTGTGAATAGTCATAGAAAACGACGGATACAGCTATGAATGGAATTCTAGTATAGAAATTTAAACTGCCATCTAATGGATCCACTAAAGCTACATAATCTGGATTATCAATACTTAACAAACCCTCTTCTTCGGTTACAATCATTGTTTTAAAACCAGACGAGAGTATTCTCTTAACAATATGTTTCTCGACAACGAGGTCTGCTTCGAAACTAATATCCCCCGAATACCCTATACCGGCGATCCTTCTAGAAGAATCTTGATAAAACAATTCCCTAAGAATACTCGATGCTTCATTAACAACTTTGATTGCAAGCTCCATTAGACAAGTCGAAGAACTCAAATTAACATCAACTCCTACGTTACAGCTATGGATGAGTTAATGATTTAAAGCATTATGGTTATTATGTTTATAAAACAATAAAGTAGATAAACACGAAATCATTACTTTATTTTGACGTGGTTAGAAATGAGTGAATCTATTGAAGTTTCTTTTAGATTGGCTAAGAATACCGTTGTAGAGGAGCGTAGCGAAACCATTCCATTCATATTAACTGTTAGAGGAATTAAAAGTAAAGCTCCCTCAGCTTGTTTCATGTTCATAATTGATACCAGCTACTCTATGGATGGAGAAAAAATATTTAGAGCTAAATTAGCGGCAATAAAATCCGTTGAACTTCTCAGAGAAACGGATTATGTTGGAGTGTATTCCTTCGCAGATGATTTTAAGAAAGTTTTAGAACCAGTTAAACTCACAGATAGAGATAAAGTTGTTAAAGCTATCGTATCGTTAAAGCTAGGTAGTGGAACTAATTTTTACAACATGTTTAGACAAATATATAATGAGATAAAATTCGTTCGTGAAAATCTAGCTGTTCACCTCATACGTTTAATTCTAGTAACAGATGGTCAACCAACTACCGGTGTTAAAAAGATCGATAAGATAATGGAACTAGTCGATAAAATAGCTGATCTTAGGGTTTCAGCACTCATAATAGGTGTCGGATACGATTACAACGAGAAAATGCTTATGGGTATCGCTAATAAATTAACGGGAATATTCGAACACATTGATAACGCAGATAAATTAGAGAGAGTTATACAGGAATATACATTAGTAGCGAGAGAGGTTAGTGCTAGAGACGTAACTGTAAGATTTAGATTCAAACATCCATTCAGAGTAACAATTTATAACAGAGCGTTTAAAACAACAGATAGTGGAGTTGAAATACACGTAGGAGACGTTAATTTCAGAGAAGAAGTTAATGTAATCGGAGATATCGAGGTTCCTCCATTAACTACTGGAGTAATATATCCAGGTAACATACAGGTATCATATATAAATCCCTCAACAAACGAAACCGAAATAATAACGATGCCTGAATTCAGAATCGAATCAATACCAATAACTCAATTAAATAATTTAAAAATAGATCAGGAGGCTCTCCAGAAGATCGAATTGATCAGAACTGCTACAGAAATAGAGAAGGCGTTGGAAGAGAGTGATAGCAGGAGAATAGTTGAGAAATTAACGGATTTAGCTGATATAACGCTTAGAGTTGGAAGTGAAGAGTTATCAACCAGAACCCTCAATATTAAGGAAAAAATAGAGAAATCTGGTTTGTCTCCAGAGTTCTCGAAGGAATTGGCGGCTCTGATTTCAAGAATAGTTTCGGGTAGGGTGCGGATTGAGGAGGGTGTGAAGAAGTGATTGGAGAGAACATAGTTGAGGAGAATGTTAAAAACAATGGTTCTCAAGAAAAGAGTGTAGCTCCCAAACTGATCTTAAGAGTTGTTAAAAGTAGTTTCTTTATACCACAGACAGAGTGGGTTCTCGAACCTAACGAACACGTTCTTGGAAGATATCCTTCTAACGATATCGTTATTCCAGATCCGTATGTATCTAGGAGACACGCTAAACTTTTCTTTAAGGATGGTAATTGGTTTATAGAAGATCTTGATAGTACTAATGGAACGATAGTTAATAATGAAGATATTAGAGATAAGGGTCCAGTTGTTCTCGTTGAGAATGCTGAAATAATTATTGGTTTAACCGTATTGACCGTTAAGTTCCAGAAATCCTGATCCGTGTCTAGTGGTGTATTTTGAGAGAATTGAAGAAATGGAGTAGGATTGATGAAATTAGCGGTATTTTCAGAGACCCATTAATTCTATCTCAAATACTACTTAAACAAGAAACAATTATTGCTAGTAAGAAGAGTAGTTTTCATGAATTCTCTAAGAACCTCTTAGAAAACTCTATTATGAACGCGAAAGATAAGAAATTAACATACTTCACATCTAAAAGTATTGATGAAAAACTACTCATTAGAGGATTAACGTTTGGAAACACTATTGTAGCACTAGTACTTGAAGATACTAGAAGTGGAAGTGAGTATCTAGGTTCCGCCGCGTACGACAATTTAGTTAGAGAAATATATGTTCAAAACCCCGTTTTCAGATTTAGTTTAGGAAGAGTTGATTTTAGCATCCTCCCCTCTGATTTGAAGAATTTAGTTATGAAGGAGGTTGTGGAGACTAAGTTAAACGAAATCCCTGAAGTTTGGATTGGGAGATATATTTATGATATACACATCGATCAAATGATTAGCGATAAGGGTGCATACATGTATGTGTTTCTTGGAAGAGATAAGTTTAACAAAGTATATGCTGTTAAAGTTATTCGAGATAAGACTGTTGATAACAAACCACTTGCTGTTAATGGAGACGAGACTTCTATTTATGAAGTAATGAGGAGTTTCTTAAATAGTTTGGAAGCATCACTCATTACTAAGAATGTTTTGAGAAAAAGCCTTGTTAGATTCGGTTATGACGATACATATGCTGATAAACTCCTCTTCTATAGGAAATATATTTCGAGACCCAGAGCTATGATTTTATTGAAGAATACGTACACAGTTGAAGAATACGTTGAAACGCCCCCGGTTATATTAGAGGATTATGCTGATCTAGGGGATTTAGCAGGTAGAGTTAGTAGAGGATGTCTAAATTATCGAGAATCCCTCTTCCTAATCGTTAGGCTTAGCGGTGCTCTAGCTATTATTCATCTTCTCAGACTACTACATATGGATATCAAACCTCAAAACATTTTGTTAGTAAAGGATGATAGTGAAAACTACGGTTACGCACCACTACTAGGAGATTTTGTTGGTTTAGCTCATCTACATGATTCTAAAACAGAGTTGAAAAAAGTTACACCAGAATACGCAGATCCGGTTTCGCTACTTAAAGGAGAAGCAGGTTTTGATTATGATGTCTACTCACTAGGGGCTACAATGTACTATGCTTTAACTGGGAGGAAAATTAGAGGTAGAGTTTTAATGAATATGGTTATTCTCAAGAATCTCTATGGTATGAGTGTTCCCATAAAATACTATTTACTTGAAAATACAGATATGGTTCCATATCTTAATAGAATAGAAGCATTAGTCAATAGATATAGGAATAAGGAGATTAGATTAAACGAAGCTGTAGAGGATTTATCTAGATTTACAGATGAAATAGATGAAGCTGAAATTAGAGAAAGTTTGAAGAATGTTCCCGAAGAGTACGTTAGTGTTCTCAGGAAAACAATTGATATAAATGAGAAGAACCGATATAGCGATTCATTCCCGCTTTGGTTAAATATTGTGGATGTTATCGACAAGCTAGGTTTATCTAATCTCCTCCCCACGCAAAACGCTTTATAACGCGTTGCTGAAGAAAAGTTAATATTTTATACCTTACCTTATTTATAATATTAGGTTAGAACATATTTTCGGGAGAGGTTTATCTCTATGAAAGCTATAAGCCCCATTATAGCTACCTTAATTCTAATTGCAATAGCTGTAATCGCTGGAGTATTCGTTCTAAGACAATTCATCACACTCGGAGGAACAGCCGGTAGAACCGATGTTATTCAGATTCAAGACGGTGCTCTATACCTAGCTAAGAAAACTCAAGTAATTAATGAAACTTATTCAGTTGTATGGATGGAGGTTAACTTACAGATTACACTCAAAAACACCGGTGGTAGAATAGTTACTATTAGAGATATAACTGTTGATGGATACAAATTACAAGGTTTCACAACATTCAACATAAACCCAGGTGAAACCACAACTAAATCCTACCCAATCATACTAAACCCAGCAACTGGTGAAACAAGAATACTCTTCGATGCAAACTGGGAGAAAGGTACATCACACATAGTAACTGTAACGTACGTAGTCTTTGGAACAACAATTGAACAAAAAGTATCTCAAACAATAGTTGTTGTGTAAAGTATAAATCTTTTTTACCTCTTCTTCTCCTACTCCATACATTTCTTCACATTTATAAAGGATATATGGTTATCCTATTACCGCTAATGTATTAATGTTTGTCGAGGTTGGAGGGTGTGAGTTTTTAGCTTTACAGAGAAAGATCTAGAGGCTTATCGTATCGACAAAAACACTCTACATGAATTAATAAAGGAATTGAAGAAATGGAAAGCTCCTGCAACAGTTCTACTAAGCTTGTACATACCTCCAGGTAGACCAGTTGGCGATGTTTTAAATCTCCTAAGACAGGAGTACGCAATTACAGATAACATTAAACTTAAGAGAACGAAACTTGCTGTTCAGAGAGCGTTATCTGTAGCTATAGATAAGCTTAGTAAGATCCCTAAAATACCTGAGAACGGTTTAGCGCTGTTCTGTGGAGAGAACGTTGAAACGGGGGATTTCATAGATTTAATGCTCATACCGCCGGAGAAAGTCCCCGTATTCTTCTATAGGACAGATAAGTTCTTCCACACCGAGTTTCTAGAAGAAATGATTAGTGAGTCGGATGTTATAGGTCTATTAATAATTGAACGCGACCAGGCGACAATCGGTGTTCTTAAGGGGAATAGATTAGTTGTTTTGGAGGAGATGGAGGGTTATGTTCCCGGTAAGCACCATAAGGGAGGGCAGAGTCAGAGGAGGTTTGATAGAATTATTGAACAAATGGTTGAGGAATTCTATAAGAGAGTTGGTGAACACGTTAATAAACATTTCCTACCCCTTTATGAACAGGGTAAATTGAAAACTATTATTATAGGTGGACCTGCTTTCAGTAAAATCGATTTCTTCAATGGAGATTATCTTGATTATCGTTTAAAGAAGATCGTTGTACAACAACTTTACGATGTAGCTTACCAAGGCGAACCAGGTTTAAAAGAATTAATTATGAAAGCTTCAGATGCGATTAAGGGACATTCGTATCTCGATATTCTAGAGAGTATTGAGGAATTTAAACTACATTTAGCTAAAGATGATGGTTTTATAGTTTACGGTGAAGAAGAGATTAAACAATCAATTGATATGGGTTCTTTAAAAACACTAATTGTCTGTGAAGATAGAGAGGATATTAATGATTGGCTTGAGAAAGCTAAGAAGAGTAACGCTAAAGTCGTGGTAATTCATCGTGATATTCCAGAACACGATTGGTTTATAAAAACATTCAATGGCTTAGCTGGGATATTGAGGTATAAAACAACGTGAAATAATTAAGGAACGTGAAGCCGGAGGCGACCCGCTCTATGCTCATCCCAACCCCGGTACGCGGGGGTGTTGCATAGGCACCGGGGTTCAAAAATAATTAACTACTGTGAGTAGGGTTTATAAATATCTCAATAGCTCATTATTATGTAAACCTATTGTAAACTAATCTAATGAAACGTCTACCCTCACTGATTTCTTAATATTTGCAAGATATTCGATTCTCTCATATAGATAAAACGCGCTAATTGTAAAACGCCGTAGAAAAATAGGTATAGCAGTATTCTATTAATAACGCTTCATACGCTAGCAGTATGTAATACAAAACTATTTTTAAAGTGGAGTAATAAATATCATAGCGTTAACATTATCGTTAATAATATGTGTTTAAGCAATCGTAAAGTTATTGTCTAGAAAAACTTATAAATCAACGCCTCCCTATATTAATACATTAGGGTTTGTGTCTAGCTCTGGTGAATGTAATGAAAGCTATAGATCCAGTTATAGCTACCTTAATTCTAATTGCAATAGCTGTAATCGCTGGAGTATTCGTTCTAAGACAATTCATCACACTCGGAGGAACAGCCGGTAGAAGCGAAACCATACAGGTTCAAGACTTAGCGTTTATTCAGAGACTTGATACGCAGTTCAACGTTTATGTACAGTTATCATTCACTATTAAGAACACCGGTGGCAAACCCATTACAGTCACCGTAGTTGAGATCCCCGATCTTAAGCCTTTAATAACAACATATCCAGACAAAGTTGTTCCCAATATTACTCTAAATGTATATTTAGAGCCTGGTCAGACCTACCAGTTCGCTCATGACGTTATTAAAGGTATACCATATACTCCACATGGTCAGTACTGGGAGAAGGGTACTGAACACGCCATTGTTGTTAAATTCCTAGTTGCTGGAAACCCTGTTGAACAAGAAGTAAGAATGACGGCTAGAGTTTCGTAATGAGGTTTAATCTATTTTATTCTTTTTTCCTTACTTAGCCTTCCACTCCATTTACATATCCTTAAATTACCATATATGTGTATTAGTATTTATGTGAAAGGTCGCTATGTAAGATTTTAAAACATTATATACACATACGAACAATATATACGAGAATTAAAATACTAAATACAGTGTAGGGGATTGTTGTGGAACGTAGGAAAGTACAGAAAACAGGGTCAGCATCATACATGATCACTATACCGAAAACATGGGTTGAATTATTAGGGTTGAAGAGTGGTGATTACGTATATATACATAGATATGAGGATAAACTCATAATTACGCCTATTAAAGAAGAGTATCCGGCGATAACCGGTGAAATTAGAGTATCCGGCGATGTTGATAATAAACAGATTTTCAGAGCTCTGGTTGCAATGTACTTAGCTGGTTATGATAATATCAAAATAACGTATAACCCGTCTCTATCAGGTTTAGGTAAGAGAATTAGTGAGTTGAAGAACTACGCTAGAATAAAATTAGCTGGAGTAGAGGTCATAGATGAAACACACAATTCTCTTACAATAAAGATACTTATAGATTATAGAGAATTAACATTAGCCAGCGCTATTCGTAGACTGCACTTAATTGTTAACAGTATGTTACAAGACGCTATTCAAGCATTCGATAATAGAGATCTCGACCTGGCTGAAGCAGTTATTCAGAGAGATGATGAAGCTGATCGATTCCACTTCCTCATAGTTAGACAATTAGCTAGAATACTACAGGATATAAGATTAATGAAGGAACTGGGAATATCCAGTCCCGTTGAAACCCTAAATTATAGAATTGTTGCTAGAAATCTCGAAAGAATAGCTGATCATGCTGTAAATATAGCTAAGAGAACTTACAGACTAAGTGAAAAATGCGTTTTCTGTAAGGAAACGTGTAGTTTAGCGATGGAGATAAACGATGTTTTCAATAAATCAATGGAGAGCTTCTACAAGTTGAGTAGAGTTGAAGCTGAAGAAGCATTATCTAAATCTGAGAAACTATTATCCGAGATCGAATCACTACTATTCAATAAAATCATACCCGGCGACGTCGGTGTTGAAGAAAAAATTGTTTTAACAATGATTATGGATAGTTTAAGGAGAATTACGAGGTATAGCAGTGGTATAGCAGAGGTTTCTCTAAACATTAAAGGTATTAAATCTAAAGAATATGAGTTAAAATAAAGTTAGGTTTAGTTAATTCTTGGGATTATAGATATGAAAACAAAATTATTCCGTAGAGTTAATGGTATAAATAGGGTTTTCATAGAATACCCAATATTTGTTTTCAATACACTTCTTCTCTCATTCCTACTAAAAGATGTTTTTAAAGTATGGATTAACTATGCATCTTTGGAAATGTATAGTTATCTAATGGTTACTCCATTCGTCATACTTATACTCTATATTGTTGTTTTAAAAGAAATTGAATTGAATCAAACTCTATTCAAATACATATATAGTGTTGTATTGTTTAGTTTAGGTTTACTATTAATTTATGCTTCTATAGGTAGAGGTTTATTTAAGAGTTTTCCGGAGATTATTAATGATCAGATTCTAATACTTGGAGCATTACTACTACTACATTCCATAGCAATATATTTTGGAAAAGAAAATAACGTATTTAAAATACTATTGCTAACTACAGCTATATTAATAATGATTCCACCACCATCAACATTGATGTTTAGAATTTCAGTGTTCTTAACGGATCTACTCCTCTCACTATCTATTCCTACCTCAAGACTTCTAGGTTTAGATATTCATATTAAAGAATCAAGTATTTACAAAACCGTGAGTATAGGTAGAGATGGTCAAACAATTGATTTCAATATAGCTCCTATTTGTAGCGGAATAATTGGTTTAACAAGTGTTTTAGCACTATCACCAATACTAATCCTCATCGGTTTGAAAGGCAGTAGGGGGTTAAGAAGAAGATTATTTGCAGGTGTTGTTGGAGTATTATTATTTGCAGTACTAATGTTTTTCACAAATGTTTTAAGATTAGTTCTGGTTTTCTACTTCTCCAGTAAATACGGTGTAGAAATCGGGTACAGAATATTTCATCAAACACCAGAAATAGTTCTCGCAATACCCATTACTTTTCTCGTAGTAAAAATTATAGATGTGATTAATGGAGGATTTAAAATAAATCTTGTTCTAAATAAAGTTTCCATCATTAGAAGCAGGTTCGTAAACGATATTGATATAAAAGATATTATTGCTTTAACAACACCGCTAATACTGTTAACACTAGCGGCAATACCATTAGGTAGTTTAGCTTTCGCATCTACAAACCCCTCTCACTACATATATACTGGAACCTACGATGGACCTGTTTATTTATTTAATACGAAAAGCGGGGAGTTGGAAGAATATGTTCCAACTAATCATAATGGTATTAACATAAGGTATTTCGGTAGATTAAGGGAATTCGAAGAAGCTGCTGGTGAAACCAATAGAATACATTATTACCGTGGTTATTACGGTATTTATAAAACACTAGATGTATACGTAGAGTTTGCGGATAAACCAAGCGATATACATGTTTGGGAACTATGCTTACCAGTTAATGAAATCAACATCACATACTGGACTACGCTTGATATCATAGATCCAGATGAAGACATCGTATTCAACGTTAGGGAAATACACTATGTTTGGGGTAGAGTTAATGGATTACTGATATACTGGAGGGATAAGGTTTATAGCGATAATGGTTTACAGTACTATAGAGTTACCGTTATGGTCAATTCGTATTCAAACCCAATTGAACCATATGATAGAGAACTCGTCTATAAATTAGCTGAACAACTAGTTCTAAAGAATATACAGGCAAGTTTCGTTAAACACGCTAGGTCAATTATAAATTTCGACTACTACGTTAAAATCTATATTCCAATAATTTCATGTTTAGTTTTAACGTATACCATATTATCTCTTAGAAAAATAGAGATTTTAATTCGAATTAAAAATAGCTGAATAGCTTTAGCAGTATATTTAGGTTTAATACATTGAATCCGGAGAAAGCCGTGGATATGGAATCAATATATCTAAACTACGGTGGATTCGATATACTTATTACACAGGATTGTCCAGTAGAGTATAGTGTGAATTATGTGAAGAAGAAGAGCGTAATGGATTGGAAGTACTTCCTATTGATTCGTAGAGGAGTTAGGTTTCAAAGTATTTTAAAAACAATTGTTGATGAATGCGGTAGAGGCATTTATTATGTGAAAATTTCATTCTACGAAACAAGAGATAAACCGGTTGAATTAACACTAGCTGTTTTAAATCCCCAAACTATTGTTCTTCTAGATTCCAATACTGGTTTCTCAAGTCTAGTTAGGAGAATGCTTTCAAACCCTCTTTATGGTGAAACATCATTATTCGTTGCTAGAATAGATGATTCGTTAAGAGAAGCTGAACATATTTATAAACAGGCTAGATTCGCGCACAAAATTTTCCTCGAATTAACACCAATGATCCATAGTAGGAATTTAGGTAGAATTATGCTTATGAAAATACGTGAAATTGGTTCAACTGTGGAATTAACAATTTGTGTATCGAGAGAAGCTGTATCTATAGAATCCGTTGAAAAAAACATTAAGATGAAAATAAGTAGTTTAAATTACTGTATATAGTATCTGTAATACTAAACGTTGAATTCATACTGGATGTAAAACAACGTATAACCACTATATTTAATAATAACCATTAATGTTTATTGATAATAATTTATAAATAGATTTTAACATAATTATATTAAAATTTATATTGAAATTCACCAATATACTCATTACAGGAGTTTAAGACCCTTAATAACCTCTTTGTGTGGTTGTTGAATTTGAATAGAACAATAATGGTTATATCGGTTACTGTAGTATTAATAATCATTATAGTAACGGTTTTCGTATTAATTGGTGGTTCGAAAGAGAACACTAGTAGTGGTTTAATACATGTAGAAACCCGTACGGAGAATCTATCGATTAGACAAACACGAGCTACTAATACTACTATTACATCCACTCCAATCGAAACTGAGACGCAGACCCCGCCAAGTACAGTAACAATAATGTGTCAACCGCTATTCTATGTAAATCAAATAATTTTTAAAGATGAAGATTTTAGTGTAGAATTAGATTTAAGAGCTAATGTTGAACAGGGATGTATTATCTATGTGAATAAAGTATATCTTGTAAAACTTAGTGGAGAGTTTAATAAAACACTATTAGATGAACCAATATCTGTGGGTGGAGGACAAGCGTTACCTGTGCCTCTAAATGTGATTTACCTAGAGGAGAACGAATATATTGATTTTAAAGAAAAATATGAGCGAGATTATGCCCTAATTATTATCTACTATATTGTTCAACAAGGTGTTGAAGAAACAGTTAGTTTACCTTTAAAAACAATCCAATTATCACAAGTACTCTAAATTATAGTGTTTCGAAGTCTCAAATAAGAGACATACCAAATTTTTTAAAGTAGTTTTATTCTATAATGAATGTTGAAGAATTAGCTGTAATAGGTGGTTTGTTTTGCCTATTAATATGAAGATCGTTGTACCCATAGTTGTTGTAGTAGTAGTAATTGTAGCTTTAGCTGCATTACTTGTACTGAGACCTGGAGGTTTAGGAGGAGGTGTGGGGGCGCCGGGAGGCGGTGGTGCTACTGGAACAGCAACTGAAACTACACAAACAGAAACAACTACTGGTGGGGGGACTGGAGGAACTGTTAGAGCGGGTTTGAGCATAGATCACGCTACTATACCTAACGTTAAATGGAGGAACGAGACTGGAATCCTCATTGTAGAGATCAGGAATATTAAGGTTACTGGATATGGCAAACTATACGGCAACGCTACTGTAAATATAAAGGCCGGAGGAGAATCCAAATCTTTCCATACTAACTATTCACAAACACCTATTACTATTGGAGGAGTTTACTATATTAGTATAACTGTAAGAATTGAAGACGAAAAATTTGCGGGAAAAGTAGTGTCTGAATTTAAAGGAATAGATATATTTCTATATTATGAGGATCCAGAGACTGGTAGTTGTAAACACATTATTGGTGCCTGGACAGCTAGGGATTTAGGCTTGGAAGAAGAGACTACAACTCCTATTAGAACTAGACCTGGAGGTGGAGGTCCTGAACCATGGTAGCTTCAATTCCTTATTTTTTATCTTAACCCATAGATACTAGATGTATAAAGAATTATTGATTTCAAATTAGAAATATGTTCTTAGATAATATGGATATGGATGATGTTTCATCCGAAGCAAATTTATTAATACGTAGTTGAGATATCTAATCCATTTGATTAAGTCATGATTGAGGGTTGATGATTGAATAAATTGATTATAATTGTTATTGCAGTAATCATAGTGGTCGTTGTAGCCAGTGTTTACCTACTCTTCATTCCTAAACATGGAATGGGGGGAGAGGGGCAATCCTTCACTACGGAAACACAGCCCGGTGTTGAAACAACGGAAACAACTATTTCCGAAACTACACATACCACACCCGTCAGAGTTTGTCCAGTTAATGGTGTTCGTGCAAATGCGTATACCAAGCTTAGCGAATCTATAGGAGAACAGGGTTACTCATATACGTTAACGATTAGTATCATAATAATTAATGATTTAAATGAAACGATAAAGATTAGGAGTATCGTTATTGATAATAAAACATTCATAAATATGTTGCTCCAAAGGTTATGGCAATACGATATATACGATTATGATGAAGACTTATATGGGTTAATAA
>Ga0105162_1000501_pt1 | contig 25636 bp, 26 predicted proteins | sample JNZ201metaG_FD_81532 | JGI IMG/M metagenome (GOLD analysis project Ga0105162, IMG submission 81532) | Hot spring microbial communities from Jinze hot spring, China to study Microbial Dark Matter (Phase II) - JNZ 20120812A | ecosystem: Environmental > Aquatic > Thermal springs > Hot (42-90C) >...
ACATTATTTTTCCTCCACTTCAGAGCTGCCTAACTTCTGTTAAATCTAATCCTCTAAAATTGTTGCTCAAGTGAATCGTGTCTTTAATTGGAAACTATGCTTTTCGCTTGCGTGTCTTGTTTTTGTTTGTCTCATCAACCTACTTCAGAGCCCTGAAGCTACTACCTTTTTTTGGGGTATGGTTCCACGTCTATTATTATGTTCTCAACTGATGGGAGGTTACGGATGATGTAGTCCTTCAGCTCGGAGGAAATCTCGTATGCTTCCCCTAGAGGCATAGAGCCGTCCACGTAAATGGTGATATATATGTTTGACTCTCCGTCGTAGTTTTTAACTTCAACTTCGTATTTTGGGAACTTCACACTGAATGACTCCACGGCCTCCCTAACTTTTCCGACGAGCTCCTCGCTAACCACGCTTTCACTAGACTTGACAACATCTTCTTCAAGCGCCTCAAGGTGTACGTTCACTTCCTCCACGTTTGGTATCTCACTCTTCACGATCTCTTCGAACCTGTTTGCGTGCTCACTTGCATCTTCAACGCTAACGTCAGATGGAACTTCCAAGTGCACATCGATATGAAGTCTATCGTTAATGCTTCTAACCGTTAATCCATGAATGCTGAACCCCTCCTCTACAGCAAGGTCTCTTATACGGTCGATCATGCGCCTCGGAGACCTGTGTGGGTCAGTGTCTATCACCACGTCAGCCCCTGGAAGCAGTTTCAGAATCTTTTTCTCCACCTCTGAAGCAACTCTGCTGGCTCTCGCCAGCGACAGTGAGGGGTCTAGGAGAATAGTCACGTCGACGAAGTATTTGTTACCGGATCGCCTAACCCTAACTCTCTCACACTCCCTAACACCCCTAACCGTATAGATCACCTTTTTCAGCTGATCTGCGACGCCCTTTGGAGCCCTGTCAAGCAATACTTCCACAGCACTCCTGCTAATCTTCAGGCTTGCACGCATTACAAGTCCTGCGACCACCATCGCTGCAACAGCGTCGCCAAAGCCGATCACTTCCACGCCCCATAACTGAGAGAGACGGGTGAGCGATAAGCCAATCAGCACTATGGCGGAGGACCATATGTCCGTGGCAAAGTTGAGGGCGCCCGCCTCAAACACTTGGCTCCCATAAATCTCAGCTGTCCTCGAAAGAAGTCGAGAAAAAACGTAACTCACAACCATGGAAACCACCATAACCAGAAAAGCCCAGACGTTGACCTCCACACTCACATCCTTGAAGAAAAGGCGCTGGACAGCCTCATAGAAAATCCACACGGAAGTGGACATAAGCAGTAGCGACACGAGAAAAGCTGAAAAGTTCTCCACTTTACCTCTGCCATAATGATATTCGTAGTCGGCGGGACGATTTGCAACCCTAACAGTCAAGAAGATCACAAGCATTGCCACTAAGTCCAGTATGGAGTCGAGCGCTCCAGAAATGAGGCTAAGGCTCTGCGTAAATAATCCTACCCCAAGCTTCATCAGGGTCAGAGACGTGACGGCGACCACAGAAAGAACTGAAACCGCCTTCTGGCTCAGCCTAGAGAAAAAGTATAAATCACCTTCACCCATCCGCATCCGCCACTTAATTCCAGCAACATCAAATACTTGCACTTATCATTCTTTAAAAAACTAACCACCAGAAAACCGCCTTTTTATTTAAGTCAAACTAGTTAGTTTCAGCGTCTCTGGATTTCTCCGATCTCCTCCAGCACCTTTGAAGCAACCCAACGTACATCCCAATTTTCATCTCTCAATGCCTTAACGAGTTGATCTATTGCTTTTGCGTCCCCGATTTTTCCTAGTGCTTCTGCCGCCGCCCTGCGTACTCCCTCACTCTTATCCCTCAACGCTGCTGCAAGCGGCTCAACAACCATCGCGTCCCCAGTATTCCCCAGCGCCAGAGCCGCCGCTCTACGCACACTTTCATTCCTATCATTTAGCGCTGCCATTAATGGCCTAATTACTCTCACATCTCTGATCTTCCCTAGTGCTTCTGCCACTGCTCTTCGTACATCCCAGTTTTCATCGTTCAGCGCCATTACTAGTGGCTCGACTGCTCGTACATCACCGATCATTCCCAAAGCTTCCGCCGCTGCCCTACGAACATCCCAATTCTCACTCCGTAGCATCGCGGTGAGTGGACCAACAGCCCTTGTATCCCTAATCATTCCCAGCGCCAAAGCAGCGGCCATACGAACATTCTCATTTTCATCCCGTAGTGTTGCTATGAGCGGCTCAACCGCCCTCGCGTCTCTTATCTCTCCCAGCGCTAGGGCTGCCGCCCTTCTCACGCTATCACTTTCATCCCGTAGTGTTGCTATGAGCGGCTCAACCGCCCTCGCGTCTCTTATCTCTCCCAGCGCTAGGGCTGCCGCCTTCCTCACCTCCCAGTTTTCATCTTTTAATGCAGCGGAGAGCGATTCAGTAGCTTGTGCATTCCCGATCATTCCTAACGCTAAAGCTGCGGCTACGCGTACATCCTGGTTTTCGTCTCGTAGTAGTTCGGCGAGTGGCTTTACCGCGGAAACGTCTTTGATTAAGCTGAGCGCTAAGGCCGCTCTTCCACGGACCTCTGGATGCTTATCCCTCAATGCCTTAATGAGACCACTAACGTCACGTCGCTCCTCCATCTTCCTAATGTCTGGTTTACCGAAAAGAGGCACACTCACCCCTCCTCCTGTATTTTCCTATATTTTTTTGGGTTTTATTATTTCTTTTGGAGATCATGAGCGTCGAGTCCCTAAATGCCTTTAAGAATGCCTTCAAAAAACTTGCTGGTTTGACTGTTTAATAAGTGTGGTGCTACTCAATATGTAATCTTCGCGAACTATGTAGCCTTATCTTATTTTGGAAGTGCTTTTTCACATCATTAAGTTCCGGGTAGGCGGCTTGTTAATGTGGCACCGTCCTCAATAGGAGACCTTTCAAAAACTGGTGACTTAGCAAAGGGGGGTTGCCGTGTTACGTTAAAGCTGAGGTCATCGTTTTCCGTTAATCCTTATGAGTTCTCTTTCCGTTACTATGAAGTCTACTGGTGTGTCGTGTGGCTCCATGAGGTGAGAAATATCTTCGAGAACCTGAATTGAGTGAACTAGTGTTCCGACGATTATTTCTGGGTTAATCCTTCTAAGGTACGCGATCTCCCTGTCCCCATATCCTGAACCTTTCCCCACACGGTTTCCATTCAGGTCCACGGCGACGCTGCCGATTACCGCTACTTCAACAGTGCAGTCTAGTGGGCGTCCCAGAGAAATCAGGTGTCTTATTGATACTTTGCTTGGGTTGCTTCCAGCGTCGAGAACCTTAAACTCCTTCATGTGAGGAGTAGCATAAGCTAGACTTTTCCCGTCAGCGAGCACCATGCTCCTTAATGGTTTAAGGGCAGCGTCCGGACCAGCAAACACACATTTCGCCTCACGGTACTCTTCAAGCTTCCTAACGTTGCGAGCCGCAGAAACCGCTCCTTTAAAGTTCGGGATCCTGCCATGGGGAGGTAGTGGAAAGACGGCGACGCCTCTAGACACCATTAAATCCCATATGTAGTAGCGTAACTCCTCCTTACTCCTCATCAAGGTCATTGTTAATCCTCCACAGGTCAGCGTGAATTAAAGGAAGAGCTGAAAAAAGGGAGCCATAAGCTTCCCAAAGTGGCTCTTACTCCACAGTCTCTTGTCATCTTTTCTTCGCCTTCACAAAGGATAACCTGAATATCTGTATCCTCGTGAAGCCCGCCTCCTTAAGCATATCCTTAAATTCCTTGACGGTGAACCCCCTATATCCTCCAGCTAGGGCATAGAACACGTCTTGAGCTGTTACCTCCTCCCGCTCCTTTAGAGGAATGCCAACTAGGAGAATACCCTTCCTTTTTAGAACCCTCGAGAACTCCTCGATTAAGCGATGCGCACTACTATACCATTGTAGCACTTGGAACGTGTATACCACATCTACTGACGAGTCATCGAGAGGAAACGGCTCCCTCAGGTAGGGGTCAAGGGTTACGAAGGAAATGTTCTCTAGCTCGAAAAGCCTCCTGATCTCTCCATCCTTGTTGACCTCCTTTTGCATACACTCGTCAACCACTTGCGGGTAAAAGTCCGCCGCTATGAGTCTACAGTCGTACCCAAGATGCTCAAGTATAAGAGACGGCTCAGCACCGAAACGGCATCCGACGTCAAGCACAGTCTTCCCCTTAAGTCTCCTCCCTCCTCCTAACATGAGGAGCATCTCGCGCCCCAGCCTGAATATGCTACTTTTATCATGCCAGTAGTATGTTAAAGATATTTCAGGAGATGACCTATCCTTTTCTGCTCCCCTAAGCACTTCGAGGGCAGTCTTAGGCAGGTATGTTTCAGCCGCACGATAAACTACGTCTCCGTCCTCGAAGGAGTCAATCTGGTTTTTAAGTGACTTTAATCTTTCAACTCCATCCCAGCTAACCCTGAACTTGCCTTCGTTGCGTTGCAGAACACCACCACTAACTGATACTTCCAGCAGGTTTCTAAGCAAGTCTCTCCTTCTTACTTCTCCTATAAACTCCTCAATATCCTCAAATCCTTTGGGCGTCTCTAGGAACGATAGTAATCCAATCTTCTCCATTATGAGAGTCAAGTAACTAGTGTACGTTATGTTAGCTAGTTCTTCGGCACTCCAAAGGCGCCCAAGTCCCTCTTTGGTTTTATGGTAAAGCTTAAGCTTCAAAAAAAGGGGTTCATGGGGGGTGACTCTCCTGGCTCCTTCATTCTTCTATAATTTTTATCAGGTTTAGGTTCTTGAGTAATCTGTAAGACTTTAAAAGCTTTATCAGTTCCCTCATACCGTTAGCAGAGAGGACTAAGAAGTCGACTAGTGTTTCGTACTCTACTGATGATAAGAGCTCAACGAGTTCTCCTCCAAACGGAACAGGCGACAGCGTTATGAGGTCCAAATTTATCGCGACTGTTTTACCTAAGTCGCTCATTAGCCTAGCGGCGTCCAAGGCTATGTATGCGTCGTCGGCACTAGCCTCCAACACGGACAAGAAAATCCTCTGAAAAGCCGGGTCCATGGTAACATCACCTCCTCTAAACTCTTTCATTAGGGCGGATAAGCGGTTAAAAACATCATCTTTCCACAATTCACATCTTTTTATTATGACCGCGTTGCTTCCATGAGCCAACACCCAGTACTCCTTTCCGTCTACAAGATACTTCGCGTTCCGTCCGCTTTCAGCTAGGGGAAGGAAGCTTAAGGCGTCATCCCGCCAGTTCACATCGCAGTAAACTCGTTTCCTCCTGTTAACGAAGAGGGTATCAACCGACGAGTTCGGGACGGGAAAGTAGGGAGAATTCCGCCTCCAAACGGAAACTCCTTCCGGTGCTTGCACCCAAGGAACAGCCTTAACCTCCATCACGTTTCCCTTGCCGTTCAGCGAAACTTCTAAGAAGTGACTCCCATGGTCGAAGAAGAAAGAAGTTATACCCTCAGCCTCCTGAAGTAGCCCGTACTTCTCCCTGTCAATGAAGACCCTGTAATTGTAGTCTTCCTTGCATTCCGGACAGAAGACGGTGAATGAAAGCTGAAATGTTTCCCCCATGGGATCACGCTCTCAGAGAACGCAGGCTCGCTAAGACTAACCTTCCGTCACAAATTAATAAACTTACCTCTCAGAGACAACTTCCATCATAAAAAAGCAACATTCATTGGGAAAATCTCAAAAAATAGGATATATAACCGAACAAAATTAAAAAGAAGTATTTTTTTAATCACTTTTTCTTAATATACATTTTGAAGACAGCTCCCTCTTCGAGGAGCCCAACCACCTCATGTCCTTCCCTCTCAGCTAACCGTTGAATATTCCTCTTTGATGGAGGGCAGTCACATATAACTTCAAGTATCTCCCCTGGCGCCATCTCCTTAAGTTTGTCCCTTACCCTCATCACCGGAACAGGGCAAACCTCGCCTTTCAAGTCAAGCCTTTGAACAACTTCCTCGCTTACCTTTTTCATCCAATATCCCTCCTAGAAGAATATCACTTGGTCGCTCTCGAGAACCCATTCAACTAGGTCACTCATTGTAGCAATTTCGACTCCGTCAACGACCTCCTCCTGCTTTAAGCCCCTAGCCTTAGCGCAAACCGAGCAAAGCCTGACCTTAACGCCCTCGTTAAGCGCCTTCATAAGCCACTCGTGAACATTAGCATACTCTGATGGGTTTTGATCCTTTTTCGCGACGTATATGCCGTCCTCTATTAAGAAAAGGTTCACTTTAATGCCCTCAACAGCGCACGTGAGAGCAAATCGGAGAGCAGTATATGGCCTCTCACGTGTATAAGGCCCGCTTCCAAGAATAACAGTGATAGTCTTGTTCTTACTCAAATTTAACCCTCCAGATATTTGTTAAGACAGAAACGCAAACTCTTATAAAAAGATAACGTTTCCTTAATTTTTATATCATTTTTTCTTATAATTCAAAGGACGAAATAATAAAGAACAGTCGACAAGTAATAGTCCAAAGAACAAGTAGATGGCCGCCAGCGCAGAAATGAAAGAATAAAAAATAACAAAAAGAAGATAATATTTATCTCGTTTTTCAATTAGGAATTTAAGAACCTGTCATGGGGGGTTAATGGATGGGCAAAAAAATTAATGTTGAAGTTAAGAAGCCTGATGTAAAGCCTCCAAACGTTCCCGTTATTCTTGCGGGGGTCATCGTTGGGTCAGCCATAGCCGCATTTCCAGTAGTTGTTCTGTTCTGCTACCTGTTATACCTCGCGTTTCCTAGCCTTCCGATATTCCTCTGGATAGCCCTATCGCCCTTCTTCTACGTTGTCGCCAAGTGGTCTTTCAACATCATACTACTGAGAGTAGTTAAATCACTGATTAAGCCAATGGAGGAAGGAGAATACGAAATGGACTTCAGCAACATCAACTTCAGGAACTGGCTCCTGAACACAAGCCTCTTCACTTTAGTAATAAGCTTCTGGGGAATGTTCCCACTAGGGCAGGCAGGTCTCGCACGTTACGTGATGAAGACTCTGGGAGCGAAGCTGGGCGAGGGAGCTGCTGCAAGCCTCATAACAGACCCGCCTCTCTTAGAGATGGGTGATGGTTCCTACGCTGGATGGGGCGCGATACTAGCGAGCCACACCATGGATGGAAAAAGGTTAAGCCTCAAAAGAGTAAGAGTTGGACGGAACGTGATGATAGGAGGCTACACTGTAGTATTTCCGGGAGCAGAAATAGGCGATGGAGCGTTGATCGGCGCCATGTCATTTGTTCCCAAGGACACGAAGATTCCGCCTAAGACGGTGTGGGCGGGGATTCCAGCGAGGCAGATTGGGATAATCGACGAAAAAGGAAACATAATAATACATAAGAGGGAGGAGGCGGAGAAATTCGCAGGATTCTAGCTTTTGATGAGCGGTGTCAGAAATGGTGGTTGATGTCAGACAGCCAGCCGGTTTGTCGGAGTTTTACCTGTGCGAGGAGTTGCAGCGTCGCATCTGGGGCACAGACAACCCTGTTCCAGCACATGTTTTAATAGCAGGACATAGAAACGGCGGCTTGCTCCTAATGGCGTTTGAAGACGGAAAGCCCGTGGGTTTCTGCTTTGGAATTACCGGAAGGGATGGAAACACCACTTATTTCTATAATCACATGCTAGGCGTGGTTGCCGAGGCGCGAAACAGGGGAGTCGGATATCTTCTCAAGCTCAAGTTGAGAGAGCACGTGCTTGACACAGGGCTCAACCTTATAAAGTGGACTTATGACCCGCTGCAGAGCAGGAACGCAGCGCTCTACATAGGGAAGCTGGGTGCCATATGCAGAAAATACGCTGTGAACTATTACGGGGAAATTAGGGACACGTTGAATGCGGGATACGAAAGTGACAGGTTCATAGCTGAGTGGTGGCTTGACTCCCTTCGAGTGCAAAGGCGGATAGAGAATGGCGGCATGCGTCTGAAGCTAAGCGACGTCGACAATAAGGCTCGTTATGCTCTGGAAAGCAGGGTTGACGGATGCGTCAGGAAGGCGGCGAAGGTGAAACTCAACTTGGAGAGCAAAATGGTCTTGGTTGAGGTTCCATGGGACATAGGGCTTGTCAAGCAGCTGAACCCGAAGTTTGCAGTTGATTGGCGGACAAAAACGAGAGCGGTCTTCCACGAGTACCTTTCAAGAGGCTACGTCGTGGTGGATTTCGCCGTGAATGAAGACGAAAAGAGGAGCTTTTACATTCTCTCAAAGGAGACCATTACAAACATAATGACCCTTTGAACCTCGGGTTTTCCAACTATTCAGGAATGTATTTTTCCCCTTTCCTTAGTTCACATGGTCAGCCGGTAGGAGTTTCTCCTTTGATTGGAAGGAACGGCAAGTTTAACGTCTAACATGTTGTTTTCACCAGCTGGTAGCGGGAGCCCTCGAGTCTGAAGATCCATGTAGACCGTGTAAAAAAGGTGGAACATACCCTTACCAAGGGAAAAGTTAATGTTCGGTTTTTTGTTGAGTTTTCTAGGTGCTTTCCGTCTTGAACTCACTTTTGTACTCTAATATGTGGTGGTTTGGCGTGGATGCCGTTGAGCTTGCTTGCAAGCTGATTGAGTTTGACACGTCTAATCCTCCAGGAGACCAGCCGGAGTGCGCGGACTACTTAGCGGACTACCTTGGTGGTTTTTCAAACGTGAGAATTTACGAGAAAGACGGCGTTAAAAACGTGCTTGCCGAACTCATGTTTTCTAGGGGTGGACCGACACTCACGTTTAACGGGCACTGGGATACTGTCCCGTGGAGTCCCGAAGCATGGGTTACTCATCCTCTAAAGCCTGTTGCGCACGGGGGATGGTTGTACGGTAGGGGGGCCGCAGACATGAAGGGTGGCCTAGCTGCCATAACATTGGCTTTCGAGGAAGCGTCAAGATTAGAGAACCTTGAAGGAAAGCTTGTTCTCATGGCAGTAGGGGATGAGGAGACGGGCGGCTTTAGGGGGACTCGGTACCTGTTATCCCGGACGAATTTAAGGCCCGACTACGTTTTGATAGGCGAGACGACGGATCTATTGTTGAAAGTTGGAAGGCGAGGAATAATTCAAGCTAGGCTTAGAGTTTACGGCGACGAGATGCACTCCTCAAGAGTTTACTTGAGCTATGTCAGCTCCATCGAGATATGCTCCGAGCTCACCCTTCTAGTCAGGAGACTGGATCCCGGGGATGCAGGGGACATAATGCCTCGGACAACCTTTGCTGTCACAATTTTCGAGGCTGGCGTTAAGGAAAACGTGATACCCCGGGTCGCCAACCTACACATAGACATAAGGAACACGCCCAAAGTCACACGTGCAGACGTGGAAAGCCTCCTCAAAAGAGAACTGGAGAGGCTTAAGGAAAAGTACGGCGAATTCAAGTATGAGCTCGACATAAGAGAAGCAGCTAGGCCATACATGATAAGGGACTCTCACCTAGCCAGGGTTCTGGAGGACGTCTACAGGAAGCTTGGGCTAACACCAGTCCACGACGCTGGGGGAGGAGCATCTGACGGGCGCTTTTTCGTTGAGGAGGGAGTAAGGAACATCGTCGAGGTAGGACCTATAGGAAAGAACATACATGGTATAAATGAAAAAGTCGAAATCGAGTCTATCTTCCAGACACAGAGAATCTATATTGAAGCTGCAAGAACAATTCTAGGACGCGAGAAAATAGCCTTTACAGAGTGAAGCATAAAAAAAAGCGGAACGAAAAAATTATCTAGGAGACAAGTTATTAGTTGATATTTGTAAAAAATTGGGGGAGAGAGTATTCCCGGGGGCTATATGGGTAAGTTTTTAGATGTTGACCTTACGAAAGGCAAAATCAGCGATTACACGCCTAAAGAGGATATACTGCGCATGTTTCTTGGAGGCAAGGGGCTGGCGTTATCCATCATAATGGAGCACGCTCGAAACCTAGCTAGGAAGGGCGTTAATCTAGCTGAGCTGGACCCGTTCAGCCCGGACAACGTGCTTGTCTTCGCCACTGGCCCAGCTACCGGGACAGGTTTCCCGTCAAGTGGCAGGTACCACGTTATGGCATTGAAGTCCCCTCTTACAGGATCCGTGGCAAGCGCCAACTCTGGGGGTGAGTGGGGTCCATACCTGAAATTTGCAGGGTACGACGGGGTAATAGTTAGAGGGGCGGCTGAGAAGCCTGTCTACGTCTCCGTAATGGATGGTAAAGCCGAAATTAAGGATGCAGGCCGCCTGTGGGGCATGAATACCTTCGACACTACCAGCACGCTTAAAGAGGAGCATGGGAAGGATGTTAGCGTCGCCTGTATAGGGCCCGCAGGAGAAAACCTTGTCCGCTTCGCAAACATAATAAACGACGAGCACAGGGCGGCGGGAAGAACGGGCGTAGGCGCAGTGATGGGAAGTAAGAAACTAAAAGCAATAGTAGCGGGAGGAAGCCAAAAGGTCACTATAGCAAAGCCTGAAGATTTCAAGAATGCACAAAAGAATGCGCTGAAAAAAGTTAAGGAGAACAGCATCACGGGGCAAGGTCTCCCGACTTATGGAACAGCGATCCTGGTCAACATAATAAACGCCCACGGCATATTCCCAACCAGAAACTTTCAGGCAAGCGTTTTTCCTGATGCGGAGAAGATTAGTGGTGAGACGTTAGCGGAGAAGTATCTTACTAAGAGGAGGGCCTGCTGGGGTTGTCCTATTGGTTGTGGCAGGGTGACTAGGGTTCCGAGTGGTCCTTTTGCTGTGGAGTATAGTGAGGGGCCTGAGTATGAAAGTGTTTGGGCTCTTGGGGCTGACTGTGGTGTTAGTGAGCTTGACGCAATAGTTAAGGCTAACCATTTTTGTGATGAGCTTGGCCTCGACACTATCAGTATGGGTGCCACGATCGCCTGCGCCATGGAACTAGTTCAACGGAAGAAGATCAAGCCTGAGAGGCTTCAGGGTTTGAAGCTCGAGTTTGGGAATGCTGCAGCAATGGTGGAAGCAGTTTGGAGGACAGCATACAGGGCTGGTATAGGGGCGGACCTAGCTGAAGGCTCAAAGAGACTGGCGGAAAAATATGGAGCACCAGAATTAAGCATGAGTGCAAAGGGACTAGAACTACCAGCCTACGATCCGCGCGGCGTCCAAGGAATGACGTTGAACTATGCCACAGCTAATCGTGGAGGGTGTCACGTATCCGGATACGCCATTGCCTCAGAGGTTTTAGCCCCGCAGCCCGTCGACAGGTTTACAACAGAAGGAAAGGCGCAACTGGTCAAGACGCTGCAGGACTTCACTTGTGTCGTTAACTCTGCGTGTGTTTGTCTCTTCGTAACCTTTGCTCTAGGTCCACCAGACTTCGCACAGCTACTCTCAGCTATAACAGGATGGGACCTAACCGAGAACGAGCTACTAAAAATAGGTGAGCGGGTATACAATATCGAGAGGCAGCTAATGAACATGATTGGCATAGACGGGAAGGAAGACACTTTGCCTCCTAGACTACTAAAAGAGAAGATACGCGAAGGGCCAGCTAAGGGCCATGTCGCCAAACTTGACGTCATGTTGCCGGAGTACTATGAGCTGCGAGGCTGGGTGAACGGTGTACCGAAAGAGGATAAGCTGAAAGAGTTAAAGTTGGCCTAGAAACCTCTTTATATCCCCACTTTTTTCTGATATCTTAAAGGGTGTTACATTATGGTTAGAGTTAAAGTGAAGTTTTACGCATCCTTGAGAGATAAATACAAAGTTAAGGAAGTCGAATTAGACTGCAATGGAGGACTGGAAAGCTTTATGGACTCCTTAGACTCCAAGGTTAAAGGAGCGAAACGTGACCTTTTCGACAGCGAGAAAAGCTCGGTTAAGGACAACGTGCTTTTCCTTCTGAACGGGGTTAACGTGAAAACCATGAAAGAACCGATAAAGTTTAAGGATGGAGACCTAGTCTCGATTTTCCCGCCAATAGCCGGTGGATAAGCATAAGTGTTAGAAATCTTTTTGGGCCCTAAAGTTGTCAGTACCCATTTTGTTCTTCCGCCTCGTTTCCTCAGCTTCATTTTTTGGCTTGCTAAATTTTTAGAAGCCTTTTATTCCCATTTCTAGTTACCTCTTTTCAATGTGGGTTGTGGTTTTGCTTATATACGTGGGATTTGTCTTTGTTGTTCTGGTGGTGTTGTTGTCTGACGGTTTTCCATCGGCTCTTCAGGTCGAGGTTTCATCTGTCTGCAACTTAGACTGCTTCATGTGCCAAAGGCACTCTTGGGGTCCGAGCGAGGAAGGACTGATGCCTCTCTCAATTTTCAGGAGGATTGAAGATTCTCTGCGCGAGGCTGAAAGGGTGGCTCTTTACGGTGTCGGGGAACCCTTAATGAATCCCGACATAGTCGAAATTGTGGCGTTCGCCAGAAGAGCTATGGGCGAGAGTGGAGAAATACTTCTCTCCACGAACGGCACGCTTCTCACTCCGAAGCTCGCCGGAAGGCTGGTTGAGGCAGGCCTAACCTCACTGTACATGTCCCTTGACAGCTTGAACGAGGAGAAACTGAAAGGTATTCGGAGAGGAATAGATTATGTGAGCGCACTTGAGAACTTCAAATTTTTCTTGAAGAATTTTGGGTCTGACGTGGAGGCTGGGGTCGAGTATGTCATTATGAAGGAAAACTTGAGTGAGCTTCCTATGTTTATTGTTGATGCTGCTGAAATGGGAGTCAGCCACATTTTCACGTCTCACATTGTTCCCTTCTCTGAGGAGGTGGCGAAGCAAGCGGTCTACACGACGATCAGTGAGGAGGCAATCGAGGCAGGCAAGGAGCTTATCGGGAGGGGGTGGCAGGTTATAGTTGAAGCTTCACGTTTCTTCGTGTCGCTGGGGTATGTTGGAAGCGTGGTGGAGTCACGTATGGTTGAGCTTCTTAGCGAGGCCTGGCGTAAGGCTGAAGCAGCTGGCGTCGAGTTAAACGTTCCCCAGCTTTTGGGAGGCGAGGTAGACCTTAACTTGCTGGACGAAGTTAGGGAAACTTTCAGGAGAGCTGAGCGAGTTGCAGGAGAGTATGGCGTGGAGCTAACTCTCCCCCCGGTAACCTTCAAAGCCAACGCTAGATCTTGCCCTTACGCTGAAAAAGAGGTTGCAACAGTTCGATGGGATGGAATGGTTTCCCCATGCCAGGAATACCTTCACGACCACAGTCTTTACGTGAACAAGCACAGTAAAAGATTCAAGGCGCACTTCTTTGGAGACGTAAAGGAGCGTAGCCTAAAAGAAATATGGAGGAGCAGGGATTACGCCGAGTTCAGGGAAAAAATAGGGACATTGCCGAAGACGGTTCCATGGTGCGGGAACTGCCCCTACTCTACGCTGAAGTGCTGGTTCGTCGACAGCAACCAGGTTGACTGCTACGGGAATTCTCCAAGTTGCAGCGAGTGCATATACAGCACCGGCATGGCCAAGTGCAACATATAAAAAGAAACCGTTAGGTGGAAGGTTTATGGATGCTGAAGAGCTTTTGGGTTTCGCTGTTAAATTTCACGGTCATCTTGGCCCCTTCCTTGTTTTAGGGTTACGTGCAGGTTTAATTGCTAGAAAACTGATAGGTGTGCCCTCAAGTGTAGAGGTCCGCGTTTTCCCTAGGCCACCATTAAGCTGTGTGATAGACGGAGTTCAAGTCTCTTCTGGTTGTACCGTTGGTAATGGGAAGCTACTTGTGAAGTCCACTCGTGATAGGCTTAAAGTAAAATTGGTTTTCCGCTCGGAGGAAGGTGTTGTAGACATCTCCTTGTTAAGGGGGCTTATTGAAAGCCTTCTTTCGAAAATGCCTGCGAGCGAGGAGGAGATGGAAAAAGACGCTATGAATCTCCTGGGCGAGGATGAACAGCGTCTATTCATCATCAAGAGAGGCGAGTCCAAGAAATTTCTGCTTAGGAGGTGAGAGTCCACCAGTTAACTAGAAGCGTTATGAGGGGCTCCGGGGCTAGGGGACTGATAGCCAGGTACACGTGGTAAACTCCCGCTCCAATAAGAATGGCTGAGATTATCGTTGTCAAGCTCACCAGTAGCGCCGTTTTCAGGTTGAACTCTCTGGCTATGACTGCGAAGGTTGCAACGCAGGGGAAGTATAGCGCCACCACGAGGGCATAGATGAAGATTTGCATGGGCGTCATGAAGAGTGAAAGTTCGCTCACTCCTAATTTAAGATTCGAGATAACTAAAAGCGTTTCAATGGCCATTTCTTTTCGGAGAAGCCCATACATCAATGTGACACTTGTGATCGACGGGAGGCCGAGGACATCGCTCATGAAGCCGGCTGAAGCATATAAGACTGGCGTCACCAAGTTGAACGCTTCAAGGAGCGCTAACAATAAGCTGCCAGCCACTATAAATGGGAGAGCCACCTTAAAGAACTCCCGCGTTCTGATCCACGTCTTGGAAAACAACGACGACCACGTTGGCACCCTGTACGGTGGCATCTCCATGAGCATGCTTGGAGACTCTCCGGGGATCACCTTGCTCAACACTATTGAAAGCAGGGCGACTAGCCCAATGATAACAAAGTATATCGCCAGCGCGTATTGGAGGCCACCGTAGTATCCTGCCGCTCCCAGTATAACCGCTGTCCTCGCGGAGCATGGGAGAAGCGTTATCAGGAAAGTGACGATCACCCTCTGCTTCCTGCTTTCAAGTATCCTCGTCGACATTATGGCTGGAACGTTGCAGCCTAGAGCCGACACCAAGGGTATTATCGATTTTCCGTGAAGCCCAAACTTGTGGAGGACTAAATCAGTCAAGTATGCTATGCGCGACAGGTAGCCCGTATCCTCCAGTAGTGCTAGGGCAAGGTAAAATGTGACCACGTATGGCAACGCCACCGATAAAGCTGCCTCAATACCCGTCAACAGCCCGTCGACGACAAAATACTTTGCAAGCGTCTGGATGGGGAAAAACTGGCCTGCCATGAGTTCAACGACCCGCGCAACGATATCACCATAGAATTGTGAAGCAGAGCTACTAACTGCTTTCATGACTAGTTCCACCCACGTGTAGCCGATAAGCCACTCTACAAGAGGTGTCACGTAGCTTTCAAAGAAGCCTGCGATCCCCCTCTCGAGAACTCCTCCACCGAGAAACACTAGGGCGAACATTCCCATCAATATTAGGACGAGAATCGGGAAACCTGTTTGATAGGAGAGGAGAAAGTTGTCCAGTTTCTCCTGTAGCGTTGCCTTAGTTCTCTCTCTACGCATAACCTGTCGAGTTATCCAGCCAGCTAGGGCGAACCGCTCTTTCGCCATGACCACCGATGAGTTCTCGCCGAGCGTCCACTCCAGCTCGCGCCTAACTGCGTCTATCTCGGCGGCGAGCCAGCCGGGCAAGCTCCCCCCAATCGCCGCCTCAACCGCTTTAGCGTCTCCTTCCAAGGCCCACTCTGCCAAGATCCTCGGAGTAACCACGCTGCCTACAAGGTACCCTGCGAATGCGCGCTCCAATTTTCGAACGCGGCTTTCGACTAGAGAGGAATACTCCACTCTTCTTCGGTGACCGAGCCTCGGAAGAATAGCAATCTCCCTTCCTAGTTGCCCATGCCTGAATCTTCTCCTCCTACCGTATCCGCTCTCAACGGTATGCCCTGCTTCTCCTCCTCTTCTTGCTTCCAGCGTCGATTTGATAGCGACTTCTAGGACTTCTCTGACGTTTATCCCCTTGGTTGCCACGGTGGGTATAACGGGGATCCCTAGAAGCTCTGATAACGCTTCATGATTCACGTTGAGCCCCCTCTTTTTGGCGAAGTCCACCTGATTAAGAGCCATCACGATCGGCACATTCAACTCTAGGAGCTGAATGGTAAGGGCGAGGCTTTGCTCTAGCCTGCTCGCATCGGCCACGTTCACTATGACGTCTGGTTTCTCCTTTATGATAGCCCTCACGGTCACTTCTTGATCCTCTGAGAGACAACCTAGGCTGTATGTTCCTGGAAGGTCCGTCACCTCAACCTTAGTCCCGTTGAGGCTGGCCAGCCCTCTAGTAACCTCAACAGTGGTTCCAGGGTAATTCGACACTATAGCGTTAACTCCCGTGAGCCTATTGAAGAAGACGCTCTTACCGACATTCGGCACTCCCACAAGGAAAACCTTTAAGGCACGGCCTCCAAGCGTCGCTTCTCTATCCATTTCACTCACCGTCTACTGGGACCGCCATGATGACCTCGGCAAGCTCCCGTCCCATGGCCACTTGGAGACAGCCGGAGTCAACTATGACTGGGCCACCTGCAGGCGCCCTCCTGATCAGCTTGAGCTCAACCCCTGGCATTATACCTAAGGAAGCCAGCCTTCTCAGCACGTCGCGCTTCTCCTTAATTATTCTCACAACCCTAACCTTCAATGGAGGGTTGAAGCTGATGAGAGGTCGACCCACCTCGCCCTTTATTTCTCCTGTTGGGGGAGGAATAATGTTGCCGTGAGGGCAAGTCTCGGGGTTTTTAAGGTATGCCGCCAGCTTGTCTGCTACTTCGTCGCTTAGAGCATGCTCCAACTTACATGCTTCCTCATGACATTCATCCCAATTAACTCCCGCAACGTCCGTGAGCAAGCGTTCAGCTATCCTATGCCTCCTTACAACCCTCGCGGCGACCTCACGCCCCAAGGAAGTCAGACTAGCCCCCCTGTAGGGAACATACTCCACCAGGTTCTTCTTTGTAAGCGAGTCCTTCAACATCTCTGTCACTGACGCTGGGGAAACACCCAGCCTCTCAGCTAGCTCACTCGTCTTCACGCTGGCTTTGCCTTCCTCATACATATGATAAAGCGCCTCTATGTATTCTTCCTCCGACTCTGAGAGTTCATCTTGCTCCGGCGTCATGCTCACATCCAATTTTAGGCTAACCTAAAAAACATATAAACATTTTCCCTAATCGAGCAACAACACAAAGAAAACCAGCAGAGTGCAGGAACTTAAAAGCTAAGTTACTAAGCTTAATTAAAATTATCCACAACAGACAGAAAAGGAACGATCAAACGTTGAAACCTACCTAGCCAACTCATCAATAAACTAAGTTCAGCTAAAAAAATATTTTATATGCCTTGTAGAGTCTTTCAGAAAAACACAGCCAAAACATAATTTTTACCCGAAATAATACGAAAAACACCCCTTTATGAATCAACTTCATGAAAAAATTTATATTAAACAAAGAGAAAACTATTTTTTCGAAAACCTTTGGTTGGAGGAGTGGCAGTGTCTGAGACTGTTTCTGAAAAAGAAATTCTTTCAGCATGGTCGATCCTATCAGTGATCGGCGGCCTCTACGCTCTGGGTGTAGGCGCCTTAGTTCTGCCGATACCGTCAGCCATAAGCAACGCGTTGACATCAGCGCTCGTTGCATACACGCTCAGCCCTGAAACCTTCGCCCCCGTAATAACAGCTCTTCCGCTTCTACAACTGATCCTAAGCAACCTAACCATAATACTCGGCCTCCTTCCTGGCATGATGGGAAGCCTGGGTGGCGGAATATACGCTTACGGAGTAAGCCTAGTAGTCATTGGTATACTGATAATCGTAGGAGGCTTAATGAGCTGGAGGGGAATGAAGGTCGGAGGCGCCATCTGCCTGATCTTCGGCCTAATAGGATTCCTTGTACTCTTCAACGTGGGCGCAATGCTCGCCCTCATAGGCGGAGTTCTATCATACGTCCTTGCAAAGAAGTAAACTATGAAAACACCTGTTCTATCTTTCCATTTTTCTACTTTTTCTTCTGTTTGGCATTATACGTTATTAGTAGTTATACTTAGTGGTGGTCTTGCTGGTAAGATTTCAGGCAGTATTCTGATGGTTGGGGGGCGAGGCGGCTGGATGGTGAATATGGGCAGTGTCAGTTTGCTCTCCCCCTTCATCAGCTCGCATTGGAGGCAGACTCGTGGATCAATAGTCACCTCGCCTTCCTCCCATGAAACCCTTACAGCGTTACATGCACTCCCCTTAACCATGCATTTAACCACGTTTTCCTTAGGCATCCAATCCACCCTTATCCTCCTCTCCAGAACATAGTTAAAGGAGTTCGCAACTAATAAGTTTTAGGAGGGTTCTCATGAGTGGAAGGCTCTCCGAGACTAACGCTGGAAGCCATACTGTTCAGGGAAAAGACGTTCTAATTTACGGCTCCTGTATATCGACGGAACACCCTGAAGTCTTCAGGGAAATTTCAAGGGGGCGCACCTCTCTTTCAGCATGTCTGGAAGCTGAGCACATGAACATGATCGTCTACAAGTTGGCATACATGTTTAAGCTAAAGAATCCGCCAGCATCATTAACAATACTAACGATAGACGGCTCTCCACACTGCGTCCAGTTGCATTACGCCGTCCAAGAAGCACTTAGAATATCCGGAGCCGAGATCCCAACGACTCACCTAGTGATCGCTAACGGAAAAGTCGTTGAGGTAAGCTCCGAAGCAGTAAAAAGGTCAAGGTGGCTAAGCAAGATAAAAACGTAAAGCAAGTAACAGGACAAGTAACAGTGCTCCAACGAGACTGCTTCACTTTTACGCGCGAAAAAATAAGGGCGTGTGTCCCCGTTCTAATTGCAGCAACTACCTGTCGCCTGCATGTTTCCGAAAATTAAGCGCTTCGCGAACTGGTACTAACAGGGGGGAGAAGAGAGGTTACCTTTACCCTTCCTAAGGTGGGTGAATGCGTATGTTTCAGGAATGGACCCCGCTAATGGTTAACGCTTTCATTGCTGGTGTTGGTAGAGCTCTGGATTTGCTTTCAACTTGGTATGTGAGTCCCAAACTTAGGCTTGAGACGAGCAGGGTAATTGGGCGGCTTGGCTGGAAGGGCGCTGTTGTGTTGCAACTTCCAGTAGTTGCATTAGCGTCCTTCCACGTTTTCGTTGCACTCTTCGTCCTCTTCTTTTCGCTTTTCCTCGCAGCGGGAAACGTTCAGGGGGCTTGGTTTGTTAGGGGGATTGGCGAAGAGAACTACTTCAGGTTGATGGTTGAGGCTGTTAGGAAGGCAAAGTGGAGGGAAATCGTGGCTAGTGAAGCCGCGCACTTAGTCCTCCACGTGGCGCCTGCAGCCGCGCTCACCTGGATAACGCTCTCCGCGTCCTCCTTTCAGTTTTCATCATGGGACACATATACATTAGCGCTTCCCATACTCCTAGCGCTTGCTTTCTACGGCTTCCTGGGAACCTTCAGGATGCTGACGTATCTTCACAGGCTCAAGAAGGCTGCTATAGTCATGAAGAAAGGCGGTGGCAACTTCAAACAGACGCCTTCAAGCTTTGATTAAGCGCCCGTCGACCTTATATTAACGGAACACAATACTCTTCAAGGTGGTTATAATGGAAGAAAAGGTTTACACTGTGGATTTCTGGAAAACCGATATTCACGGGGAGGAGATAGGGATCAGGCAGAAGGAAGTTTTAATGTCTAAGTCGAGGCAGTTCACTAGAGACATGGACCTCTACGGCTCTGTTAAGCTCGGGTCTGAGGAGGTCGGGTATATCGGTTACAGAAGTGGGATCTGGGACTCCGGCGAGGTGGGGCTGGAGGAGAAGAGGCTCGTCGTGAAGTTTTTTTCGAAGTCGATCTCTTGGATTGGAAGCATAGAGGAGCTTGTCAGTAGGAGCGTTGCGAGGTCTATTGGTGTGGGGCAGCCTCTGCCCGCCTTCGCCGTCGTGCTTGCTGAAGATAGAATAGTCCACTACTTGGAGAAGATTTACCGTGGACCCGCAAGAACGGAGACCTACGTGCTTTCATCAGTGGATGAAGAAAACGGCTTTCTCCACACGGTGAAGCTGGTAGGTAAGCGGGTTTCGCTGGGAGCAGACTTCGACGTGCTCTATGGAGCTGAAGAGAAAAAAGTTGGAAAAGTGGATTCCAAGCTGCTAAACGTAGGAGGAAAGGTTGAAGTCAAACTCTCGGAGGAAGTTGCTGAGAGTAAGACTCTCGCTAACTTACTGGTTCTCTTCGCCGCAACTTTAAGGTTTCAAGGTGGAGTCGAGTCAAAAATAGAGAAGCTCATTGACATGATGAAGAAAGAAAATAGGACTGTTAAAGTTCAAAGCGAAGAGGTTGGACTTCTAGTCAACCCGAGAATCCTTAAGAGCGCAGTCTTCTAGCAGACACCTTTAAGCGTTTTTAACCGCCACGTCCAAGCATTTTTTTGCCTTCTTCGTAGCCAAAGTGGAAGGCGTCTATGTTTTTCTCCGGGTTTTCCAATCGTTCCATTATGGTTTCCTCTATGTGGCGTATTTCGAGGGGGATTCTACCCGTCGCGAAGGAGATGCCGAGCATTATGGTTCCAGCCATCGTGTAGCCTCCATATTTTTCGTCCGCCATCCTGTTAACGTTAACCGTGTAGACGTGAGGCGTGAACGCTTTCATGGCTTCAACGAACTTCTCTATTGGGGGGTACTCTGCCTCGCCTGCCCTGACCGAAACCGGCCAGACCTCGTATGTGTTCATTATAACTATGCCGCTGCTTGAAACATACTTCGCGTTTCTAAGGGTTTCCATCGGCTCAAGCCCGATTAGCAGGTCAGCTGTTCCAGACGGGATGAGGGAGGCGTGGATTCCGCGTCTCTCATCATACTCCTCTCCAGGCTCAAGGACGCCGAACCTCACGTGGCTGTTGACTGACCCCTCTCTCTGTGACGCCCCCCTCGTCTCCGTCCCGCCAACCATGATGCCCGCCTTCACCGCTGCATACTTTAGAAGCATTCCTATTGTCATCACTCCTTGGCCGCCAACTCCAGCAATCAAGATGTTAACCTTCTTCATGCCTTCGCCTCCTCTAGAATTGAGGTATTCCTCCATATTTTCGTGTGAGTTATGGCGCATCCCTTACAGAGCTGCTTGCAGACGGAGCAGTTGACGCATCTGCCGAGGTCTATCTTTGAAACCTTCCTGCCTTCGAACTCGCCTGCCACTATCGCTGGGCAACCAAAAGCCTTCAAGCACTCCTCACAGAATATGCATATGTGCTCTGCCACCTCGTAGAACTCCTCAATACCCTTTCTCTTTTTCTCCGCCTCAATTTCCCTCACTCTTCTCTTCGCTTGGAGCACGCATTCCTGCCTTGAAACCACAACCCTAACGCCGCTTCGCTTGAACGCCTCGTCGAACACCGATATCGCCTGCTTTAAGTTGAAGGGGTCAACCACCCTCACGTAGTCGGCGCCCAGCGCCTTGCAGACCTCAGCGATGTCCACCGCCTTAGCTTTGCCTGTAGCGGAGAGCCCTGTTCCCGGGTGAGGCTGGTGCCCTGTCATGGCTGTCCACCCATTATCCATCACGACTATGAGTATGTCTGCTTTGTTCCACACAGCGTTAAGCACAGCCGGCATCCCCGTGTGGAAGAAGGTTGAGTCCCCAATGAAGGCCACAACCTTCTGCTTCTTGCTCTTAAAGCTTATCCCGGAGGCTATGCTTATACCGGCTGACATGCAGACCATAAAGTCACTCATGTTAAAGGGCGGAAGAGAAGCGTTGGCGTAGCAGCCTATGTCCCCTCCCCAAACGATATCGTAGCCCTTGCCCTCAACGGCCTTTTTTATCGCGTATAGTGTCGCCCTGTGAGAGCAGCCGGGGCAGAAGCCAGGCGTCCTCATCATGAGGAGGCTGCTGAAGCCAAGCGTCTTCAACGCCAGCTCCTGAGGGTTTATGGGCAACTCAACTCCGAAAACCTTGCTGTAAGCGACGAGCGCGTCATCAACGCTCAGCTCGCCTGCAGGAGAGAACAACTCCTTCCCGACTATCTTGACGCTTAACCCCTCGTCATAGGCGATCTTTTTAAGTTCATCCTCCAAGAAGCCTTCAAGCTCCTCCATAACCACGATCTTTTCAAGGTTCTCGGCGAACTCCGCCACCAGCTTCTTGGATAACGGGTAAACCATGCCAAGCTTAAGTATCGGCACGTCGTAAAGCTTTAACATGTCAAGCGCCTCAAGAGTGTAGTTGTATGAGACGCCGGACGTCACTATACCAATCTTCCTACTCCCCTCAAGGACCCTGTTCAGCGGCGTCCTGTAAGCATAGTCCCCCGCCAGCCGAGCCATGTTCCTAAGAAGCTTCTGCTTGTTAGAGACCGCTATCACCAGGGCACTGAAATACTTGCCCCAGTTTTTCACGAAATACCCCTCCTCCTTCGGAGGCTTTAACTCTCCGAGGACGACTGGGCCGAGAGAATGGCTGGTCCTGGCGGTCATGTTAAGCATAACCGGCACGTCAAACTCCTCGGAAATGCTGAAAGCCGTGGAAGTAAAGTCCTTGCACTCTTGCGGATTCGAGGGCTCAACCACAGGCATGTGGGCGTGTAAGCCGTAGTACCTGTTATCCTGCTCGTTGGTGCTCGAAATACAGCTCGGGTCTCCACCATTAACTATCACCAGTCCTCCTCCAGGTCCAACGCCACAGTAGCACAGTGTAAAGAGCGGGTCTGAGGCGACGTTCATACCAACCATCTTCATGGCGCAGAGCGCGCGGACACCACTCCAGCTAGCGCCTATAGCGGTCTCCAAAGCTACATACTCATTAGTGGAATACTGGGCGACAAGCCCCGGAAACTCCCTCGCCACCTCAACAAGCGTGTCTAAGACCTCTGAGGCAGGAGTACCTGGGTAGCCGGAAGCAAGCCCTACGCCAGCCTCTAGAGCACCCCTCGCGACAGCCTCGTTACCTAAAAGCAGAACGCGCTTCCCAGGCTCATTCAAGGCAACATCGCTAACCAAATATGAAGCCTCCATAACCTTCTACAATGTAACAACGTTCTCTAAATTATTTAAACTTAAGTTTCTAAGCCTAAGTACGCCACAAAAACACAATCCACAACCAAAAACTCCACCTAAAAATGTTAGAACCTAATCATCATCCGTCTTCGAGTGACTCCCCCTTGAATCCGCCCATCCGAATCAGCAGGGATCTCAATTCCTCGCTCACCGCCCTCTCCAAAATGTCTCGCCCACCTCCCTCCACGAATCCTAACGCCAACTCTCTAATATCGTCCCTTTCAGGGTACTTTTCTAGGAAACGTTGCCACAACGCTTTAGCCATCGGGACGAAGTCCTCAGAGGAGAGCATTGCCCTCAGCCTGTCAGGCGTCATAAACCCACTTCCCTCAGCATCCACCTCGTCACTAAAACTCGGCACCCCTCCAACTAGTGCTAAGAAGACGTAGTTCACTTCGTTGTCGTCCTCGTCGTAAAGCGGACCCATGAAAAAGGACAGCCTACCGCGAACCCCCATCTCCTCAATCAGCTCCCGCTCAGCAGCCTTAAAAAGCCCATCAGGGCTTAACGCCTCTTTAGGGGAAACGTGGCCGGAAGCCGTATCCGTATACCTTCCAGGGTTACTCCTCTTAAGTTTAGACCTCTTCTGGACGAGAATTAACCCGTCCTCGCTAAAGCCCAAAACCCTGACCACTATGTGAGGCACATTAGCTCTGTGAGCTTCCTCCCTGCCTAAAGGGTAAACTCTAACCTCTCCATCCTCTAGCCTAACACACGCAATCACTTCGTCTTCCTCATACATCTCCCAGACCACCAAGCAGGCACCGCTTAATCACATACCCCACGAAAACATAAACCCCTTTTTTCCTTTACCCTAAAATCTTGAAAATATTTAACTCTTCAACCTTCAAAGTTACTGCAGGCTCTCCTCCTAAAAGGCTAAAATGAACAGATTGCTTGTTTAACCTTCTAATCTGTTCATGGCGTCTTTTTTAGACACTTGCCGCCACTTTTCCGCATAAAAATAAAAGAAAAAACATTAATGCCCTCCCCCTTGAATGTAGCAGCAGAGCTCCTTTCACTATGGGGGTTTCTTCTTGCTACTGATATCTACCGCTAAGCATACTCTGGAGGAACTGCTTAAAGTGAGGGGATACGTAGATGGATACGAGCTCGGAATAGGCAGCGTGGAGCATAACAGGATGCTCTGCAGCGTCCTAGGCGGCTCCATTCTAACCATCCATAACCTTCCAGCTCTTATGCCGGGGGAGGAAGCATTCATGATGGAACCGGCAGCTGACCCTAAGCCCGCAGCCAAGATGGCTACTAAGATGATTAAACGTATGGAGAACATGCTCGGGTCTTGGAGCGTTTATGGGGTTCACGCAGGGTTGAGAGGGAAGATAAAGGGTCCAAGTGACTTCACAATTAAAGGAAATCTGCTCCCGTTCGAGAAGTGCCTAGAAAACATAAGGACGTTCTGTGAGTTAATGCGGAACGTGGCTCGGCATGGCAGTCTTGCTGTCGAAAACATTTACGGGGCGGATGAGAGGTCGCCAGCAGTAGGAGCTGACGAGAATGAACTTTTGCTTCTGTCAAGGGTCGTGCCGCTCCTTCTAGACCTCGGTCACTTGGCGGTTAACTGCGCCTACAGGAGTGTCCCACTCGAAAGCTTAAACCTCAAAGGTTTACGTATCGCCGAGCTCCACGTAAGCTTCCTTCATCCAAAAATAAAGGACTTCACACCGGAAAGCTTGAGGGCGGCGCCAATGTTCTGGGACCATCACCCCTACACGGACACCCCTGTGAACAGGCAGATCCTAAATATGGCATCACAGCTCATAAACGAAACACAGCTCATAGTGGCGGAGGTGAGCGGAACACCGGAAGAAACTAGACAGACGCTGGAAAAGCTCTTCTTCGCTAGAAGCAGGTAGCCCAACAAAAAATATATCTTAACTTTCGGGGCAAGATCATTAATGGCCCGCCACAGAGTGCACGGGGAGCAAAATGGCCAAGCGATGATCCATAGTGTCCTCCATGGCGGGCCACACTTAAGCCAAACAAGCTTCACAGTGATCCTTTCTGCTTCTTGATTGGTTGTAGCGATAGCAAAGTAAATAAGGAAGAAAAACATAGTTAAGTCTCAAAATGGTTGAAGGGAGGAGAGCGTTCCCTTGAAAGCCGGAATAGTATTAGCTGGATTAATCGCCGTGATCGTAGCTGCAGTCTTGTTCTTTATGGCATACTCCCAGCAGCACCTTATATACAACGTGACAACAATGGTTGACCTTGGAATACTACCTTCAACGATCACTCTCCCAACAATTTACGGGACAAACACCACGATGGATACTGTCATATGGGCGATAAAGGCGCAATATGGTGGCTTCTTCCTTAACAGCGTGCTTCCAACAGGCAACACGATCTACGTCTACTACTCAGACGTCATAGTAGCGGCGAGCCTCGTGCTGGGAATATTTGGTCTATACGCGATAGCTAAAGGCGCTCAAACATAAAATAAACCTTCCATCTTCTACTTTTTCCTTGCTATATTTTTGAGCCTCAGTGTATAGTTCTAGAAAGCCTTTAAAGGAATTTTAGCATCATTGATTCTTACCGTTTAGCGCTCGGAGAGGTGTTCCTGCTTGAGAGTTAATGATGAGCTTTGTGGTGTTTGCTCTGGTTGTGCTTCCGTATGCCCCAGAGGAGCCATAAGTGTATCTGAGAGGGGGTTAACCGTTGACTCTAACCTGTGCAACAATTGCGGTGTTTGCGCGAGTGTGTGTCCCGTGGGCGCTATAACTGTTGAAACAAAGTAGTTGGAGGTGGATGAGCTTGAATTACGACTTGGTTATTGTTGGGGCTGGACCCGGCGGCACGTCAACGGCAATCTCTGCTCTGAAGGCTGGCGGCAAGGTTATGATTCTCGACAGAAAAACCAACGTGGGTGTAC
>Ga0105162_1000504_pt1 | contig 25483 bp, 24 predicted proteins | sample JNZ201metaG_FD_81532 | JGI IMG/M metagenome (GOLD analysis project Ga0105162, IMG submission 81532) | Hot spring microbial communities from Jinze hot spring, China to study Microbial Dark Matter (Phase II) - JNZ 20120812A | ecosystem: Environmental > Aquatic > Thermal springs > Hot (42-90C) >...
CATCGTTGGGATTATTTATGTGAAAGATTTATTCAAAAATCCGAAAACGCTTGATGAAATTTTAAAAGAACCGTTTTTTGTTCCAGAGAAAAAGCGTTGTATTGAACTTTTGAGAGATTTCAAAGAGAAAAATATATCGCTTGCAATTGTCGTTGATGAGTTTGGTGGTGTTTCAGGACTTATAACACTTGAAGATGTAATTGAGGAACTTGTCGGTGAAATAGAAGATGAGTTTGATGTTCGGAAAAAACTTGTTCAAAAAATTGATGCAAACACATTCATATTGAACGGGATGACGGAAATTGATCATTTAAATGAGGAATATAAACTTAACATTCCAAAAGGAGATTACGAGACGATCTCTGGATTTGTGATAAACAACATTGGAAGGATTCCGTCTAAAGGAGAGGAGTTTATAATTGGTGATTTTAAAATTACGATTTTAAGTGCGACGAAGACGAAGATAAACTCTTTAAAATTAACTGTTTTAAAAAGCGCATGAACAAAATTTTACACATATTTTCGGTTGGTGCGTTTATATTTGCTGTGTTTTTGGTGTGGAAAGATCACAATAGATTTGAGCGCACAGAAATTATTGTTGATAGACCTTTGATAAACCATCTTTCCGTGATACATCCGCCGGATATAGTTTTTTTGTGCGGGGAGAGAATTCCGCTTGAAATCCCAGATGTGAGGGAAAGATTTGAGCGTGAATTTTATGTTGAATTTAATGAAAGTCAGTTGATCCTTGATTTAAAAAGGTGCGGTAAATATATGCCTTACATTGAGAGCAAAATTAAGGAGAGGGGATTGCCCGGGGATTTGAAATATCTTGCTATTGCGGAAAGCCGTCTCATAGAAGGAGCTTATTCAAGTAAAGGTGCTGCTGGAATTTGGCAGCTTATGCCTGAAACTGCAAGAAGATATGGTTTAAGAGTTGATGAATACATTGACGAAAGATTACACATTCAAAAGGCGACGGAAGCTGCTCTTTCATACATCCAGGATTTGTATAAAAAATTTAACAACTGGGCTTTAACGCTTGCTGCATATAACGCTGGCGATGCGAGGATAACTGATGCATTGCAATTTCAATGGGTTGACAATTATTTTGATCTTCATCTTAACAGGGAGACATCAAGATTTGTTTTTAGAGTTGCTGCTATAAAAGAACTCATTTCAAATGCATCAAGATATGGATTTGTCCTTGACACAACAAAACTTTTCAAAGCACCGGATGTTAAATATGTTCAAGTTAAAGGACCAATTCAGAATCTTGCGCTTTGGGCGCGGTTACAGGGGACAAATTATAAAACTTTGAAATATCTCAATCCGTGGATTTTGAAATCATCCCTACCGGCTGGTGAATTTCAAATAGCGCTCCCAGCTGATGCAAAACCGCAGGAACTTAACATCGCTGAATATAAATACCGCAGTTCAAAGGTAATTTTTCAAAATGGAGAAATAATCGTAATTCCAGAGAAAACGAAAAATCACAGAGTCAGAGTGGGTGAAACTCTTGAATCAATCGCGAAAAAATACAATGTTGCGGTTGAAGATATTGTTGAACTTAACAATCTTGAAGGCAAAAAGTTAAAGCCAGGTCAAATCATCAAAATTCCCATTTATTAAAACTTGCCAAATCTATACATATGCTCAACTTTTATACACTTGTTCATTACTACTTTTAATCCGGCTTCTTCTGCTTTTTTTGCTGCTTTTTCATTTACGACGCCAAGTTGCATCCACACTACTTTTGCTTTTTTCTGAATCGCTTGCTCAACAATTTCGTCAACGAATTCAGGTCTTCTGAAAATATCAACGATATCAATTTCATCTGGAACGCTAAGAATATCAGGATATGCTTTTAAGCCGAAGACAGAATCAATGTTTGGATTTACGGGTATTATTTTATAACCGTTGTTCAAAAGATATTCGGCAACTATATAACTGTCCCTGTCTGGTTTGTTTGATATTCCAACGACTGCTATCGTTTTATACTTTGTTAAAATTTCTTTTATTTCGTCGTTCATTTTGCCTCCTGTTTGTTTTTAACTTACTTTTGCAAGGTTAACTCTATCGGAATATCGCTTCAAAAATTCTTTTCTAAGTTTAAAATGTTCAGGTTTTTCAAGTTCTGGGTCTTCTTTGATGATCTCAAAAGCTTCGGCACGTGCAAGTTCAAGAAGTTTTTGATCGGTTGAAATATCTGCAAATTTAAATTTAATGAAGCCACTTTGTTTAGTTCCAAAAAATTCCCCAGGTCCACGAAGTTCAAGGTCTTTTTCTGCAATTTTAAATCCATCCATCGTTGATGCAATTATCTTAACTCTTTCCATCGCTTTGCTTTCTTCGTCTGTTTCGTATTCAAATAATCCTTCGTCTGATTTTTTGAACAAACTTGATTTCACGATCAAAAAGCAATATGATTGTTTTTCACTGCGACCTATTCTTCCGCGAAGTTGATGTAATTGTGCAAGCCCGAACCTTTCTGCATTTTCTATCACCATTATAGTCGCATTTGGAATATCAATTCCAACTTCAATCACAGTTGTTGCAACGAGAATCTGGATTTTTCCTTCTTTAAAAGCAAGCATTGTTTCCTGTCTTTCTGTGCCGGGCATTTTTCCGTGAATTAAGCCAACATTAAATTCCGGGAAGACCTCATTTTTAAGATAAACATAATTTTTTATCGCCGATTCAAGATCAAGTTTTTCTGATTCTTCAATCAAAGGATAAACAATGTATGCTTGATGTCCTTCTTTAACTTTTTCTCTCACGAATTCATAAACTTTTTCTTTCTCCGTATCAGGGTAAATTTCGGTTTTAACTTTTCTTCGTCCTTTTGGGAGTTCATCAATTATTGAAACATCAAGGTCGCCATAAACAGTAAGCGCAAGGGTTCGGGGTATCGGGGTTGCGGTCATTATCAAAACATCTGGATTATAACCCTTTTCAATTAATGTCGCTCTTTGCATAACTCCGAAGCGATGTTGTTCGTCAATTACAACAAGACCAAGTTTTTTAAAATTTACACCTTCCTGAATCAAAGCATGTGTTCCAATCACGATTTGAGCTTCACCATTTTCAATCTCTGAAAGTATCTCCTTTTTCTCTTTTGGTTTCAAACTTCCGGTCAAAAGGCGAACTTTTACGGGCAAAGAATTTAACAGGTTTAAGAATGTCGCATAATGTTGCTCTGCAAGTATTTCCGTTGGAGCCATAAAAGCACATTGATAACCGTTGTCAACCGCAATTAACATTGCAATTAAAGCAATAATTGTTTTCCCACTTCCAACATCTCCCTGCAAAAGTCGGTTCATCGGCTTATCTGATTTCATATCGTTCCATATTTCACGAATGACACGGCGCTGTGCCTCTGTTAATTTGAATGGCAAAATTTTGCTGAAACCGTGGACAAGTTCCCCAATTTTTTTAAATGAAATTCCTTTCTCAAAATGTTTAAGTTCAAAATGTTTACGTGCAAGAAGAAGTTGGAGAAAGAAAAGTTCTTCAAATTTTAACCGTTTCAGAGCAAGTGATAAATCAGTGTGCGTGTCCGGAAAGTGAATTGATTTCAGAGCAAATTTCAAAGGGACAAGTTCATATTTTGAGAGAATTTTCTCGGGCAATGTCTCTTCAACATAGTCAATGTAATTATTTATGACATCGCTTATGAGTTCGCGAAGTTTTAAAGTGTTAAGCCCAAGCGATTTTAATTTTGAAGTTGATGGATAAACCGGGACAATTCTTCCAGTGTGAATGTTTATGCTATCTGCTTCTGTTAAGAAATCAAATTCTGGATGAACGAGCGTAATTCTACCCTTGAAAACAGTTGGTTTTCCGAATACAGCGACAAGATCCCCAATTTCAAATTGTCTTTTGAAATACTCAATCTTGTTGAACCAAGAACAACTTACTTTCCCCGTGCCGTCGTCTATGATGACTTCAAGTATTTCCTTCCCCGTTGAACTTAAAAGAATTCTTTTATCAACGACACGACCGATAAATGTTACGGCTGAAGATTGTGAATAAATTTTCCACCAGTTTCTTCTCAAGTTTGCAACAGTTACAACTGTGCTTCTATCAATGTATTTAATCGGGGCATAGTAGAGAAGATCAATTAATTTTTCAATGCCTACATCTTTTAACGCTTTTGCCCTTTTCTCGCCTATTCCTTTCAAGTATCTTATGTCTGATTCAAGCGTAAGATTTGCTTTTTTAGCAGAGCCAATCATTTGGGATTTTATTCAAGTTTTTCTCCGATTGCTTCTTCAACAACTTTTATAATTTCTCCACTTTTTACAATTTCAAGCGCTTTTAAAATGTCGTTGTGTAAAATTCTATCTTCGTCAAGATGTTTTATCTTTTTTCTGACAAATTCATAAGCCGATTGCGTTCCAATACCGCATTTCATAATTTTTCCGGTTTTCGGGTCAATTCTTGCGAAGTCAATTCCCTGAACAGCGCACATTATCTCAATTGCGAGGACTGTTTGAACATTTTTCAAAATTCTATATGCTTTTTGAGCTGAAATGGAGCCCATGCTGTTATGGTCTTCTTGGTTTGCTGATGTCGGGATTGAATCAACACTTGCGGGATGTGATAAAACTTTATTTTCCGACACAAGAGAAGCAGCGGTGTATTGAGCTATCATTAAACCAGAATTTAAACCACCCTGCGTTGTCAAAAATTTTGGTAAACCACTTAACTGTGCATTTACAAGCCGTTCAATTCTTCTTTCTGATACATTTGCAAGCTCTGACAATGCAATCGCCACAAAATCCATAGCAAGCGCAATCGGCTGACCGTGAAAGTTTCCACCTTCAAGATGTTCTCCATCTTCTGGAAAAATCAATGGATTATCGGTTGCAGAATTTATTTCAATTGAGACGACATTATAAGCATAATCAATCGCATCTCTTGAAGCACCGTGAATTTGTGGGACGCATCTTAATGAATAAGCATCCTGAACTCGTGGGTCATCGTAAAGATGTGAAAGTCGTATTTCACTGTTCCTCATCATTCGGAGAATGTTTCTTGCAACTTTTTGTTGTCCGGGATGTGGTCTTAATTTGTGAATTCTCTCGTCAAATGCTCTATCTGTCCCTTTTAAAGCTTCAATGCTTAAAGATGCTGCGATGTCCGCAATTTTGCAAAGTTCTTTTGCCTGTTTCACAATTAAACTTGCATAAGCAGTCATCATTTGAGTTCCGTTTATAAGTGCAAGTCCCTCTTTTGCGGAAAGATTAACAGGTTTCATTTTAAATTTTTTAAGTGCGGAATTGGCTGAAATTTTTTTCAGTTTATTTGGATCAAGCGATTCACCAAGCCAAACCTCGCCTTCTCCCATCATAGCAAGGACAAGATGAGCAAGTTGAACAAGATCACCGCTTGAGCCAACCGAACCCTGCGATGGAATTATCGGAGTTATGTGATAGTTTAAAAAGTTAATCAAGTAATTAACGGTTTCAGGTTTTATCCCAGAATATCCTTTTGCAAGTGCGTTTGCTCTCAAAAGCATCATTGCTCTTACAACTTCAGGTGGCAGTGGTTCGCCAGCCCCAGCAGAATGACTGTAAATCAAGTTTCTCTGCAATTTTTCAATTTCATCTTTTTTAATTCTCACCGTTGCGAAATCTCCAAATCCTGTCGTAACTCCGTAAATTGTTTCATCTTTTTCAATCCACAATTCAACAAGTTTTCTTGATCTTTTCATTTTTTCAATTGCATCAGGAGAGAGTTCAACTTTTGCGAAATTAACGGCGACTTCAAAAACATTTTCTGGTGTGAGTGTTTCCCCGTCAATTGTTATGACAGGGTGCGAGGTTTTTTCTTTTCGCATGGTTGGAAATTTTGATTTTCGTTTGAAAAGGTGAAATTATTTTTTCTTTATCAATCTTATGGCGAAACCGCCGTCCATATCGTGTTTATGCGGAAATGTCTCCATATAGCCACCATCGCTTACTACATCCTGCGGTAGATAATTTCTTGCATCTTCAATTTCAAATTCAGGATGTTTTTCAAGAAAAGATTTTACAACCTCAATGTTTTCTTCCGGTTCAATTGTGCATGTGCTGTAAACTATGACGCCACCATTTTTAACTAAATTGCTTGCGGTTTCAAGCAATTCAAGTTGAATTTTTGCAAGATTTTTTATGTCTGAAAGTTCCCTCTGCCATTTTATGTCTGGTTTTTTCTGCAAAACACCAAATCCAGAGCAAGGCGCATCAACGAGGATTTTATCCGCCGGTTCAATGTTATTAAGTCCTGTCGCATCTTCAGCGATGAACTCAACATTTGTAATCCCAAGGCGTTCGCAACTTTGTTTGACAAGATTTAATCTGTGCTCGTATTTATCAACCGCTATAATTTTACCTTCATTTCTCATAAGTTCCCCGATAAAGGTTGTCTTTCCGCCCGGAGCAGAGCAAAGGTCAATCACTTTCTCACCAGGTTTTGGATCAAGAAGTTTAACAACTAAACCAGCGCTTTCATCTTGAATTGTGAAATATCCCTCATTGAAAATGTCAAGATTGTATATTCCCGAAAGATGCCCAACTTTCAAAAAGTTTTCAAGATATTTTGAGCGGGTATATTTGATTCCGCGCTCTTCAAATAATTTTGAAAGTTCATCTCCATTTGTTTTCAAAGTATTTGCTCTTACAACAATTGTCGGGCGTTCGTTATTTGCGGAAAGAAGTTGCTCGGTTTCATAAAATCCATATCTTTCAACCCATCTTTTCACAATCCAAGCCGGGTGCGCATACATAATTGAAAGATATTGAACTGGATCTGTTTCGCTGTCTGGTGTAGGAAGACGATTTAAATTGCGGATGATGTTTCTTAAAACAGCATTTACAAGGTTTGCTGCTTTTTGCCCGCGGATTTTTTTGACGAATTCAACCGCTTCATTTACAGCTGCTGCGTGTGGAATTTTTGTCAGAAACAAAATCTGATAAAGTGCAACTCTCATTGCGTTTCTTATGTTTGGGTCCTGCATTGCGAATTTGTTCTTGCAGAAATACTCAATTATGAAATCAAGACGCGTTTTCCATCTTACAACGCCGTGCGTTAACTCTGTAAGAAAACGTTTATCAAGTTCATTTAACTCGTCCGATTTCAATTCAATGTCAAGAAGTTTATCAAGATAAGAATCGGTTCTCTCAATCCGGTTCAAAATTTTAACCGCTATCCCGCGAGGTCCTTTGTAAAATTCCTGCAACTCCATAGTTTAAAGTTCTCTTTGTTTGATTTTTAAAAAGTGCCTCCTTTTCAAAATAAAAAAGGGAGTAGCCGAAGCTACTCCCTCAAAATTTACTAAACTGATCTTAAAATCGCAACTAATCTCTTACCCCGTTTTTCTCTCGCTCTTCCTGGGTGAGTTCAAAAATTTTTCTGAAAAGTTTCTCGTCAATTTCTGTGAATTGAACTTTTCTTCTTGCCATAACTTTTTTTGCAACTTCAATTGCTTTGTCAATTCTGTAAGTTACAAATCCATCTTCAGCTCCGCCCCAGGAGAAAGAAGGGACGAATTTCGGCGGTAAACCAGCACCGTAGATATTGCAACTTACACCGACAACTGTTCCAGTGTTGAACATAAGATTTATCCCACTCTTGGAGTGATCCCCCATTGTTAGTCCAACAAACATTGAACCGCTATCAACAAATTCACCATCAATATAAACTTTTACATTGCCGTAGTCATTTTTTAAGTCGCTGTTGTTTGTGTCAGCCCCGATATTAACCCATGTCCCAAGATATGAATGACCTATAAATCCTTCGTGTTGTTTATTTGAATAGGCGTGAATTATTGAAGCTTCAACTTCCCCTCCGACTTTGCACACAGGTCCGATGCTTGTGTTTTCGTAAATTTTTGCGGAGACCTTTATCAGAGTATCATCGCCAATGTAAGCTGGTCCTTCAATTACTGCGTTCGGAAGAATTTTGGCGTTTTTCCCAATGTAAATGGGTCCATTTTCAGCGTCAAGAACAACGCCTGGCTTTATCTTTGCTCCTTCTTCAATATGGATGAAATGTTCATTCAAAAGATGAACGCCATCATAAATTTTCCCAAGTTTCTGCGCTTTACCATTTGTCAAAATGTTGAAGTCAACCAAAATTTGCTCACCGTTATTATTCACGAGTTCCCACGGATAAGTTATCAACTTAACATTAACTTCAACTTTCTCAAAATTATCAAAATCAGATTTTGTGAAAACCGAACCAAGCTTGTTTCTAAATTTTTCAAGATTTTCCCCCGTAGCCCAGAATGCGACAATATCATCACCTTTGAAATAGGCAACATCTTTGCCGTTGTATTTAAACTTATCCGCAAAGTGTGGATCCGCAAGAACTCTTCCGTTGATGAATAAAACCTGTTTAACATCTTTCGGAATTTCGTTGACGAAGTAATCTGGATAATCGCGCTTTAATGTTTCGGTTAAATAATCTCTTGCGTGAAGTATAACAGTTGGATTTGAGAAACTTCTTATAATTTTGTCTTTGAGAAGAGTTATTCCACATCTTAACTCATAAACGGGGCGGAAATAGACAAGCGGTAAAAGTTTTCGGTATTTTTCATCTTCAAATATGCAGATGTTCATATCTTGATACAAATTTTATTTTTAAAGGACCCGTCCACGGGCGGACGGGCGAGTGTTTTTATCCATAGTAAATAAATTCAGCAGATAATTTTGAAGCCGCTTTCTTGTCAACGATTATTATCGCTTTTCTATGCATCTGAAGCATTGAAGCTGGGCACATCGCTGTGATTGGACCTTCAACAGCTGCTTTTACAGCATCCGCTTTATTTTCACCGCTTGCAAGCAAAATGACCTCCTTTGCCTCCATTATCGTTCCAATTCCCATCGTTATCGCATATTTTGGAACTTCATCAATGCTCTTGAAAAATCTTGAATTATCTTGTCTTGTTCTTTCTGTGAGAGTTTTAATTCTCGTCCTTGACCCAAGCGAAGAACCAGGCTCGTTAAATGCAATGTGACCATTTGCACCTATCCCGAGAATTTGAAGATCAATTCCACCATATTTTTTGATTTGGTCTTCATACCACTGACAATAAGCTTCAACTTTCGGATCTGTCTCATATGGGCTGATTTTTAAATCCCCAAACATTCCTTGTGGAATATGAACATTTGCAGGATTAATGTTAATGTGCTTGAAAAAGTTTTCCCACATAAAATAGTGATAACTCTGATCATGCTCTGGCGGTAACCCAATATATTCATCAAGATTGAAGGTAACGACTTTTGAAAAATCAAGCCCTTCTTCCTTGTGCATTCTTATCAATTCCTTGTAAAGTCCAAGCGGAGTGCTCCCCGTTGCGAGACCAAGAACAAGATTTGGTTTTCTGCGAATTCTGTCAGCGACGATTTTTGCTGCTTCCTTGCTCATTGCATCGTAGTCCTCTTTGACGATTACGAGCATTTTGACTTTCCTCCTGAATTTTGTTTTTGTTTTATTTTAAAGTTTTGTTTAGAGACAAAAAAAGGGAAGGCGAACGCCCTCCCTTTTGATGATTTAGGATAAAAATCTGGGCTATTCGCCTTTTTTCTCTTGATAATGCTTCGCATAACGTCTCATAAAGCGTTCAACTCTTCCAGCGGTATCAACAAGCTTTTGCTTACCTGTGAAAAACGGATGACAGTTTGAGCATATCTCAACCTTAATTACACCGCCAACGGTTGATCTTGTCTCAAAAGTATTTCCGCAAACGCACGCAATAATCGCCTTCTTATAAGGCGGATGAATTCCTTTCTTCATCTCTATCTCCCTGTGTTGAAGTTTTTTAATTTGTCGGTTTAAATATAACTAAATCCAAAATCAAAGGCAAGAAAAAATCCAGCCGTGAAAACAAGTTTCAAAACTTGCCATTTTTCCCAATGTTTTTCTTGACTTTTTCAAATACTTGAATTTTGAATTCTGAAAACTTAAATTCAAATTGAAAGCAAAAATAAAAACTTTTATGAGCATAGCAATTGAGAACATAAAAATTGGGGAATGTCTCCTGACTTTTGAAGGAACACTTGCGGATAAAAAAGCAAAATATATTGATAAGGCAATAGTCGTGCATAGCCACAGAAGTGCAGCAACGAGAGAATTTTTAATAAAATTGATAGAAAATGTAAAAACAAAAAATTTCACAAGCCATGTTTAGAGTTTTATTAACATTTTTGCTTGTTTCACAGATGCTGGGGCAAAATTTGCTCCGTTTGAATGTTGATTACGCTTCTTTCAAATATGATGGAGCAAAAAATTATGTTGAGGTTTATTACTCGTTCCAGCGAAATCAATTAACACTTGTCAAAGATGAAGCGAAATTTAGAGGTGGTCTCGTTGTCCAAGTTCTTTTAAAAGATGTTCAAAAAGATTCAATCATTCAGGGTAAAGCGTGGAAAATTCCAATTGAAGTTGAAGATACAGCCGGAATTGACCAGGGAAAAAGTTTAATTGGTGCGACTGCTTTTCTTGTTGAACCGGGCAAATATCAATTTATAGTTATTGCGAAAGATTTGAACGATCTTTCAAGGTTTGACAGCATCGTTGTCCCAGCGATTATAAATCAGGTGCCAGAAAATAAACTCTGGTTAAGCGATGTTCAACTTTGCTCAAACATCTATCAATCAAACAACCGTGAAAGCATCTTTTACAAAAACACATTTGAAGTAATCCCAAATCCAAGCTTGCTCTATGGACTTGGTCTTCCCGTGCTTTATTATTACGCTGAAATTTACAACATCAATACTGTTAACTCCGATAAATACAATGTTGAATGGAGAATTTACGATTCTTACGGAAATATCGTCAAAAGCGGTAAAAAAGTCAGAATGAAAACATCTGCGAATGCAGTCGTTGAAGTTGGAACTGTTAATTTATCAAATTTACCATCCGGGACATACAGATTTGTTTTGATTGCTATTGATTCAGTTGAGAATAAAGGTGTAAGCTCAATTAAAAGATTTTATGTGTATAATCCAAACATTGCGTTGCAGGATACATTGCATGCTTCTGGTGGTTATGAGCTTGCTTCGGAATATGCTGGGATGAGCGAGGCAGAGCTTGATAAAGAATTTGCGATGGCAAGATACATTGCAACGCCAGACGAAGTTAACAGATACAAGCAATTAAAAGGTGAGGAAGCGAAAAGGAAATTTCTTGCTGAATTTTGGAGGAAAAGAGACCCTGACAAAAGCACACCGATAAATGAGTTAAAAATTGAGTATTTTAAAAGAGTTGAATATGCAAATCAACATTTTAGCGTCGGTAATAAAGAAGGTTGGAGAACGGATCGCGGAAGGGTTTATATTATGTATGGACCGCCTGATGAATACGAAAGACATCCAAATGAGGTTGATAGTAAGCCCTATGAAATCTGGTATTATCACAACATTGAAGGCGGGGTTGAATTTGTGTTCGTTGATAAATCTGGATTTTCTGATTACATCCTTGTGCATTCAACAAAGCGAAATGAGATAAGAGACGACAATTGGCGGTTGCATATTGCACCGAATTAAACTAAAAAAGGGCACCCTTTCGGGTGCCCTTTTATTTTTCAATGCTCCATCTCCTTATGCTTATCCTTCGGCTTTTTATCATTGGCTGTGAAACCGACCTTTACAATTGCATCTTCAAGATCGCTCACCTTAACCTTTGCAGGATCATAAACAACTTTAACCACGCCAAATTGTTTCTTGTAATCCTTCTTTTCAAATTCAACGCTTTTCACACCATCAACTTTTTTGAGCGAATTTTCAACCGATTTCACACATCCACCGCATTCAATTCCTTTGACATTTATCTTAACGACACTTCCTTCAACTTTTTCGGTTTTTGTAGTTTCCTTCTTTTGCTGTTTTAGATCGGGTTCAAATCCAGCTTCGCTTACTGCTTCAACAAGTTTATCAACATTGACCTTGTTCGGGTTATAACTTACTCTCACAACGCCATAACTATTTTTAAAATTCGTCTCTTCAAATTCAACTGAATTAACACCATTGACATTTACCAATGCTTCTTTCACTTCACCAACGCAGTGATCGCAAGTGACGCCCTTGACCTTGAACTTAACAGTTTCTGACTTCTCCTGTGAAATTGCAAATGGAGAAATTAAAAAAATTATAGCCAGCACCGAAATTAATTTCTTCATGATTTTGCTCCGTTATTTTGTTTTTAAAATGCTCAAAATCAAAAACAAGCCCATCAAAAATTAAGTTTCAAAAGTTATAAATCTCGTTTCTTTTAGGAAAAACCTCAATATGATTCACAAGCAATGTCTTTCTCAATTTTTCAAGCGCATTTCTATAGGCTGAAAAACTGTAAAACTTAACTCTCTCCTGAAGGAAATCAAATTGTGATGGTTCAAGTGATTCATCAAGCATGTCAAGAAATTTTTTCGGCTTCAAACCTGTGCCGGAAAGAATTTTGCTTTTTCGTATCAAGCTCAAAATATAAAAGTTTTTCTTTGTGTGAGTGTGATAGCGTCGGATTGTGTTAATTGCGTTTATTTCACTTCCGGAGAGAGCAACTGCAAGGGAAAATGAAATTGTGGTTTCCTTGCGATATGTCCTGTCAAGATAATCACCCGTGATAAGGTTGATCATTATCTCTGTCCATCCTTCATAAAATAAAGCCCAGCTTCCTGTTCCACCTGTCAGATATTGTATGTGGTGGATCATCTCGTGAAGAATTATGTCAATCGGAATTGGAATATATTCGGGGATCAAATGTTCTTCACCATCAATTAAGGTGTAATCTCTTATTACGATTGATTTGTCAGCATTGTTGTAAAAAGAGCTTGCCTCGGAGTTGATTTCTTTTACATCAGTTGCAGTTTTGAGCCAGTGTTTTTTGTCTGGATGCCCAAATTGATACAGGCTTGCATATTCAAGAGCAGATTTTGCAAGAACTATTTTCGGGATTGGAACTTCAAAGTTAACATTTAAATGATACTTCAAAAGATTGATCAAATTTTTCAAAGTTTTTTGTGGATACGGTTTCATTTTCCCCCTGTTAAAAAATTTATTTGCTCATTTCAAACATTCTTTCAAGCGGAATCAATGCTTTCTCAATTATATCTTCTGGCAAAGTCACCTCTGGTTGTTGATTTTTCATACAAAGGTAAAGCTTTTCAAGCGTGTTCTTTTTCATATACGGGCATTCATTGCACGCACAACCTGAATCAGATGGAGCGGAGATGAAAACTTTATCAGGGCATGATTTTTTCATTTGATGAATTATCCCCGGCTCTGTTGCGACGATGAAAATTTTGTCTGAGCTTGATTGGACATATTTCAAAAGTGCGCTTGTTGAACCAATGAAATCAGCTTTTTCAAGCACTGGGTCCTCACATTCGGGGTGGGCTATTATCCTTGCTTCGGGATATTGCATTTTTAACTCAAGAATTTTTCTCTCGCTGAATGTTTCGTGTACAATGCAAGTCCCCTGCCAAAGTTCCATTTTCCTTCCTGTCTTCTTCATCAAATATCGCCCAAGATTTCTATCCGGGGCAAACAATATAGGTTTATCTTCCGGGATTTGTCTTATAATTTTTTCCGCGTTGCTTGATGTAACGATTATATCGCTCAATGCTTTAACCTCAGCTGATGAATTTATGTAAGTTACCGCTATATGGTCGGGGTGAGCTTCTCTCCATGCTTTAAAAAGTGGGGCAGGGCAATTGTCCGCAAGCGAGCATCCCGCCTCTGGGTCTGGGATCAAAACTTTTTTGTCCGGATTTAAAATTTTTGCCGTCTCAGCCATAAAATAAACCCCTGCAAAAACTATTACATCAGCATTTGTCTCTTTTGCCCGTCTTGAAAGCTCCAAACTATCCCCCACAAAATCAGCCAAATCCTGTATCTCTGACTCCTGATAATAATGCGCCAGAATAACTGCGTTGAGTTCCTTTTTAAGCTTAAGGATTTCTTCCTCAATATCAATCGGTATTTCTATCTCCTGTGCCATTTTTCCCACATCTAATTTGATTTGTTTTGCGTGAATTTAAATCAAAAAAAATCAATTTGCAAATTTCAATTCCCGAAATTATCTTTGATAAAAGCGGGATGTTCCACTATATTGAACGATGTAATTAAAAACAAAATTTCGTTGAAGTGATGTTTGCTGTTACATCTTTATGGACAAAGTTTCTTTTGTCTTTTGTTCCTCTTTTCGTTGCAATTGATGTCCTTGGAATACTTCCGATATTTATATCGCTTACAGAAGGATTGACAGATAAACAAAGAAAGAAACTTGCTGTTGAATCAACACTTGCTGCACTTGTCGTTGCGGTAATCTTCGCTCTTGCTGGAAGACCGATCTTTACATTTCTTGGAATAACTATAACTGATTTCAGAATTGGTGGTGGAATTATACTTCTTGTCCTTGCGGTTACAGACCTTCTTTTTTCAACCGAAGAAAGAAAAAGAAAAGAAACATCAATCGGAGTTGTTCCGATTGGAATTCCGCTAATAATTGGTCCTGCTGCTTTGACAACGATACTTCTTCTTGTTGACACATATGGGATTTTATTGACTATGTTTTCAATTTTTATTAATTTGATACTGGTTTTGATTGTTTTTGCAAATTCTGGCTTTGTGATAAAAATTCTTGGAAACGCTGGTTCAAAAGCATTTGCAAAAGTTGCATCTTTGTTTCTTGCTGCGATCGCTGTTATGATGATAAGAGTTGGACTTGTTGAAGCATTAAAGCAGTAATTTTTAAAATAAATTTTCATCTTCAATGCTTAACAGAGATTATATCCTCGGAATTATAGAGAAAAAACTTGACAGTGGCGACATAACGGGGGCGATAAAATTTATAGAATCGCTCATTAAAGATAATCCAAATGATCTTGATGCGTTGAATCTACTTGCCATTGCTCATCGTTTGAATGGTGATTTTGACACTGCGATGAAAATTCTTAAAAAATCTTTGAAAATAGACCCGTATTATCCTGAGACACATTATCACCTTGGACTGCTTTATTATGAACAGGGTGATTATCTCAAAGCGATTGAAGAATTTTACAAAGCGATTGAGAATTATCTTCCACGGGAGAAAAGTTGGAAATCCGATGCTTACACTGCGCTTGGTGAGGCGTTTTATAAGCTTGGAATGGTTGACGATGCCATAAAATCATGGAGAAAAGCAATTGAAATTTACCCGAAGAATAAGCGAGCGAAATACTATCTTAACAGAATTGAAGGCAAAAAAATTAAAAGAGCGAAAAGTCCGATCCTTGTGTTTGATTTCCTTCGTTTCAGCGATATGAAGATAGGCGAATATCTCAAACAAAAGGGGAAAGATAAATTTGATTCTGAAAAAGAGTATAAACGTGTTCTCGGTAAAATAATTAACGCTTGGAACAATAAGGTTGCAAAAAGCACAGACAAATTAAAACGAATGACCGATAAAGAGAAAATCAACTTTTTCAGGTCAATAAAAATAAAATTTTAATTTCTGAAATGGATCTTGGCTTAAATGGTAAAGTTGCAATTGTTTCAGCTTCAAGTAAAGGACTTGGCAAAGCGTGTGCATTAGGACTTGCTCGTGAGGGAGCCAAAGTTGTAATATGTGCACGAAATAAAGATGAACTTGAAAAAGCAAAAACTGAAATAGAAAACGAAACAAATAACGATGTCCTTTCTATTCAAGCAGATGTGACAAATTATGATGATGTGAAAAAGCTTGTAAAATCAACAGTTGAAAAATTTGGCACAGTTCATATCCTCGTGACAAATGCAGGAGGACCACCGGCTGGATATTTTGAAAATTTTTCCGATGATGACTGGGAAAATGCATTCAGATTAAATTTTATGAGCACAGTGAGATTGATAAGAGAAGTTTTACCTTATATGAAATCGCAGAACTGGGGAAGGATAATTAACATAACTTCTGTAACTGTTAAGCAACCGATAGATAATCTTATACTTTCAAATGCGATACGAATGTCTGTCATTGGTCTTGCGAAGACGCTTTCGCTTCAACTTGCGAAATACAACATTTTGATAAACAATGTCGCCCCAGGTTATACCCTCACAGATAGAGTTAAGTTTGTAATTGAACAGCGGGCAAAGGATACAGGGAAAACATTTGATGAAGTTAAATCCGAACTTGCAAAAGATATTCCGCTTGGAAGGTTGGCTGAGCCTGAGGAACTTGCAAATGTGGTGGTTTTCCTTGCATCTGAGAGGGCAAGTTATATAACTGGTGCAACCATCCCTGTTGATGGTGGCTGGATAAAGGGTGTCTATTGATGAAAACAAAAAAATTTTGCTTGATGAGAAAATTTATTTTCCTTACCTTTTTTCTTATTCAAAATCTTTATGCTCAAATTATTAAAAACCCACCTTATGAAAAATATGTTGACTCCACAAGAATAACATTTTACTGGAAAACTTTATCTTCTTCCGACACAAGAGTTAAAATTGGTAAAACACCAAATTTTGAATTTGGTGAATTTATTGACACAGTTAAAACTACAACACACGAAATTACGATTTCCAACCTTGAACCAGCAACAATTTATTATGTCCAAATTGCTTCATACGGGATTCGCAATGATTCTGTAAATTTCATTTCTTCAACATCTTCTGATTCAAGATCAACAGGAAAAGTGAATGTTTATTTCAACAAGAGTATTGACACGACGATTGGTATCTGGACAAAAGCCCAGGGAAATGTGAATTTGAAGGATAAATTCATTCAACGGATAAATCAAGCAAAATATTCAATTGATGTTTGCTTTTACAATCTGAGCACCGATCCATCTGGCAGAGTTGGGCGGGAGATTTCAAATGCCCTGATAAATGCAAAGTCAAGGGGTGTTAAAATAAGGTTTATAATTGACAGCACAAAGATTGACAATGCACCCGTCAGAGACCTTATAAATGCAGGTATACCTGTCCTTGCAAGTCGTTATGGTGGTGGAATTATGCATAATAAATTTGCCATTTTTGATTACAGAGACAGTTCAAGCTGGGCTGATGACTGGGTCTGGACTGGTTCGTGGAATGCGACGGTTCAGGGGACATACGATGATTTTCAAAATGTCATTGAAATTCAAGACAGGGCGATCGCTGGCGCTTTTACGCTTGAATTTGAAGAAATGTGGGGAAGTTCAGCAGATTATTTTGACACTTTGAGATCAAAATTTGGAATAAACAAATCTGATAACACACCGCATGTTTTTAACTTGAAAGGAAAAAAAGTTGAAGTTTATTTTAGCCCGTCCGATAGAATCGCATCAAAAATATCAAACGCAATTAGACAAGCAAATCATTCAATTTTTTACGCAATTTTAACATTCACGAATTCAACACTTGCAAACGAAATAAAATCAAGATATGACGCAGGCATAAGAAACATAAAAGGAATTCTTGACAACAACACCGATACAGGAAGCCAATATAATTTTCTTTCTTCTTTTTCAGAAGTTTTGATTGACACAGATAGAAGCGCACAACTTCATCATAAGTATTGTCTAATTGATCCAACGCATATTTATTCAGAGCCAATTTTGATAACTGGCTCATACAACTGGTCAAATAGTGCAGAATCTTCAAACGATGAAAATGTTATCATAATTTGGGATACACTTCTTGTCAATCTTTATCTTCAAGAGTTTGTTGCAAGATACAAGCAAAACGGAGGAAGAGATGTTATAACTTTTGTTCAAGAGATTGATGATGTTGTGAAAGATTTTGAACTTTTTCAAAATTACCCAAATCCATTTAACGCAGAGACGAACATAGTTTATAGTATTCCAGAGGATGGTTTTGTGAGTTTGAAAATTTATGATGTGCTCGGGAGAGAGGTTGCTAATTTTGTTAATTCATATCAGCAAGCGGGGAAGTATCGGTTGAATTTGAAATTTGATAGTGTTAATTTTAGTTCAGGAGTTTATTTTTATCGGCTTGATTTTTCTGGTTCTGGACGAAAAATTTCGCAGGCAAGAAAAATGGTAATTATAAAGTAGATTCAAAGTTTGATGGAGAAAAATTTGCCATATGAGGAAATAAGAAGGCGATTTCTTGAATCGGAGGATTTCAACGAGATTTTTGATGCTGTTGAAGAAGCGATAAAGCAGAAGATTGAAGATATAGAACTTTACAGGTTGCTTTTCTGGAACAACTCTCTTTCTGCGGAGGCAATTGCTATGTTTGGGGAGAAAATCGCAAGTGAATTTCCAGCGATCGCTTATGATGTTTATATGTGGCTTGCGAGCGTTTTTGAGACGGTTTATTCAAAGTTTGATAATTACGAAGGAGCGTTGAAATTTTACAAAAAAGCATCTCAAGTTAAACCGCAAGAGATTGACCCGTATCTTGACGCAGCAGATTGTTATGACCCTGATCTTAACATTCCACCAGCGGAATCATTGATTGAATTTCTTGTTGAAGGTTTAAAATATGTGAGGACACCAAAACCAATTTATCAAAGATTGTGCGCTTTGCATAAGGCGATTGGGAATGAGGAAATGGCGAGATTTTATGAACAAAAGATGAAGGAAACTTGAGAGTTGGAAATTTGAGAGGATATTTGAGCATCGCAGGTGCAACTCTTTTCTGGGGATTTTCTGCAACGATTGCAAAATTTTTATTCAAGCACGAAGTTGACCTTCTGATTTTGGTTCAAATGAGATCAACTCTTTCTTTCGTTGTTTTGTTTTTCATCCTTTTAATTTTCAAGCGAGAATATCTCAAAATTTCTGCGGAAGATATACCTCGTTTTGCGTTGCTTGGCGTAATCGGTATCGCTGGTTCAAACTTTACATATTATTTCACATTGAACGAGATAAATGTCGCAACTGCGATAATTATGCAATATACAGCGCCTGTTCTTGTCGTTCTCTATGGAGTTTTGTCAAAAATGGAGAAGATAAACTTTGTCAAGGTGATTTCCGCTTTTCTTTCTCTTCTTGGTTGTTCTCTTGTCGTTCAAATTTTTGATGTTAAGTTCTTAAATTTTAGCAAGATTGGAATTATAAGTGGCGTTGCTTCCGCTTTGTGTTGGGCATTTTTCAATATATACGGAAAGAAAATCGGGACGAAATATAATGTCTGGGGAAATTTAACTTTTGTATTGATGTTTGCTGGTATATTCTGGCTTTTCTTTAATCCGCCGTGGAAAATTTTTAATTCAAATTATTCAGCAAATGATTGGCTTGTGTTTTTTGTGTTCGCAATGATTTCGGTTTTAATTCCATACTTTTTCTATTTCAACGGATTGAAACTTATCTCGTCGTCCTCCGCAATCATCACAAGCACGCTTGAACCAGTTGTCGCAATCATTTCAGCGTGGATTATAGTTGGAGAAAAATTATCAATCGTTCAAGTTCTTGGTTCAATTCTTGTTTTGAAATCTGTAATTTTGTTGCAAATAAAAAGGGACTTAAATTGAGAACGCAAAGAAGAATTGAAAGAATAAGATATGTTCTATCACACAGGCAGGATGACTTGACAGTTGTCGTTGAAAACATACACGATCCTCACAATGTGAGCGCAATTATAAGGACATGTGATGCGGTTGGCGTTTTTATGATAAATCTTGTTTACACGATAGAGCAATTCCCAGACATCGGCAAAAAGTCAAGTGCTGGAACGATGAAATGGGTTTATAGAAGAAATTTTAAAAGCATTGATGAGTGTTATAATACATTGAGAAGTGAAGGATTTAAAATCTATGCGACGAAGATCGCAGAAGGTGCAAAATCGCTTTATGAACTTGATCTGACGCAAAAAGTTGCTTTTGTGTTTGGAAATGAACATCGTGGTGTCTCAGATGAAGCAAGTGAAAAAGCTGATGAAATTTTTATGATTCCTATGTTTGGAATGGTTCAGAGTTTAAATGTTTCGGTTGCTTGCGCAGTGACTTTATATGAAGCTTTGAGACAGCGTCTTTATGCAGGTCATTATGATAAGCAAAAGTTAAATCCAGAACTTTTTCAAAAAGTTTTTCTTGAATGGCTTGAAAAATAAAATTGGAAATTTTTATGCTAATTGACACACACGCACATTTATACTGGGAAAGTTATGACGACGATAGAGAAGATGTTTTAAAAAGAGCGATTGATTCTGGAGTTGAATATATCATTTGTCCTGGGACAGATCTTGAAACAAGCATCAAAGCGATTGAACTTGCAGAGAAATATGATTTTGTTTATTCTGCTGTTGGCTTTCATCCGCACGATGCGATAAAAGCGGGGGATAAAGAACTTGAAAAGATTGAGGAATTGAGCTACCATCCGAAGGTTGTCGCAATTGGTGAGATTGGGCTTGATTTTTATTACAATTTTTCACCGAAAGAGAAACAAATTGAAGTTTTTAGAAAGCAAATTCAAATCGCAAAGCGAAGAAATCTTCCTGTTATAATCCACAACAGAGAATCGCACAAGGAAATTTTTGATGTCCTTGAATCCGAGATAGATGAAAAATGGACGGGATTTGGAAAACTTGCTGATGGAAAGCTTCCCCCACCGCGCGGGGTTTTTCACACTTTTAGTGGAAGTGTTAAAGATGCATGGAGGGCGATTAATCTTGGATTTTATATTTCAATTTCGGGTGTAGTCACATTTAAAAACGCTGGTCAGGTTATTGATGTTGTCAGGGAGATACAGCCAGAACATTTGCTTGTTGAGACAGATTCTCCATTTCTTGCGCCACATCCATTTCGCGGTAAAAGAAACGAGCCGATGTATGTTAAGTTTGTGGCTGAGAAAATCGCACAGATACAGGGCTTTACAGTTGAAGATATTGAGAGGACAACGACTTTTAATGTTTATCGTCTTTTCAGAATTGGACCCAAGCCAGAGCCGAAAATTGCATATAAAATTAGAAATTCGCTTTGTCTTAATGTGACATTGCGGTGCAATGCTGATTGTGTTTTTTGCGATAGAAAAGGCGAAGCAATTGTTAAGGGATATTTCCTTAAAATTGATCACGAGCCAACGGCTGAGGAGTTTATAAAAGAGATCGGCGACCCAAGACAGTATGATGAAATTGTTTTCGTAGGATATGGTGAGCCAACGATTCGTCTTGATGTTGTGAAGGAAGTTGCAAAATATGTGAAAGAACACGGCGGTAAAACACGACTTGACACAGATGGACACGGGAACATAATAAACCACAGAAACATAGTTCCTGAGCTTGTCGGTTTAATTGATACGGTCTCAATAAGTTTAAATTCAATTGATCCTGTTGAGTATGGGAGATTGATGAATATAGATGGCGATAAATTTCATCCAGCGATGATTGAATTTGCAAAGGAGTGTAAGAAATATGGAATTGAAACTGTTATGACAATTGTCGGGATAGATGGGATTGATGTTGAAAGACACAGAAAATTTGTTGAGGAAGAAATTGGTGTAAAATTTAGATATAGACCTTTGTTCTAATATGCCGAGCATATTTGACATACTTGGACCTGTGATGATAGGTCCATCAAGTTCACATACAGCAGGAGCAGCAAAACTTGGACTTGTTGCGAGACAACTTCTCGGGGCTGAGCCAGCGCGAGCCGAGATAACTCTTTACAATTCATTTGCAAGAACTTATAAAGGACATGGAACGGACAGAGCGATAGTTGGAGGAATTCTTGGGATGAGACCGGATGATGAAATGTTAAGAAATTCGCTTGAAATAGCAAAGGAAAGGGGATTGAAATATGAGTTCAAACTTATAATGAAAGCGCCGAAACTTCATCCAAATTCAGCAAGGATAAAACTTTTTGATAACGATGGGAACAAAATTGAAATGGTCGGTTCATCTCTCGGTGGTGGAAGAATTGAGATAGTTGAAATTGAAGGATTCAAAGTGAGTTTTTCAGTTATGACGCACACAATTGTTATAATCGCAGATGATATACCCGGAAGCATAGCGCACATAAGTGGTGCAATAGCAGAGAAAAATATAAACATTGCAAATATGTTTGTTTCAAGGGAAGAAAAACTTGCAAATATGATAATTGAGGTTGATCAAGATGTTCCCGAAGATGTTCTAAACAAGATTCGTTCTTTCAGCTGGGTTCATTATGTTCGTCTCGTTGAACCAATTTTCTAAAAAATTTTGGAGGTGAAAATTATGGAGATAAACTCTTTTGAAGATATTTTGAGATATTGTCGTGAAATGAATGCGACAATCCCAGAAGTTATGATAGAGTATGAGGTAAGAAAAACGGGAAAATCACGAGAACAAGTGCTTGATGGCGTCAGAAAAATTTTAAATGTGATGATTGAATCTGTCAATAATGGTTTGACGCGTGATGTTAAATCGCCGAGTGGATTGTTGAACAATTTTGCAAAAAGAGTTTACAATGCGAGGGTAAATGTTTTGACATTAAATTTTCAGAAGGCAATTGCAAGGGCTATGGCTGTAAGCGAGGTCAATGCGTGTATGGGAAGAATTGCAGCTGCTCCAACGGCAGGTTCTTCGGGAATTATGCCAGCTGTTATAACAACGATGATGGAGGAACATGGGATAAGTGAAGATAAAGCAATTGAAGGTTTGCTTGTTGCGTCTGCAATTGGACTTTTAATTGTCAAGAATGCTTCTGTTGCTGGCTCTGAAGCTGGGTGTATGGGAGAGACAGGAAGTGCAGCTGCTATGGGAGCATCTGCAATTGTTTATCTTCTCGGCGGAGATAACAAACAAATTGAAAGCGCAGCTTGTTTTGCGATTCAAGGTGCGATGGGGCTTGTGTGCGATCCAATAGCTGGGCTTGTTGAAATACCCTGCATTTTCAGAAATGCAATCGGCGTCGCTAATGCTTTTACATCGGCTCAAATTGCTCTCTCGGGCGTTGAATCAATTGTCCCACTTGATGAAGTTATACTTGCTATGAACGAAGTTGCAGAACTTATGTCGCCGAAGTTAAAAGAAACAGCCCAAGGTGGTTTAGCAAACACTAAAACCGCAAGAGAAATTCAACGAAGATTTCTTTACCAAATTGACATTGGAAAATAAAATTTTTCTCTGAATGACTTTCTTAAACCCGACTTTTTTATTTGCACTTTTTGCGTCCGCTATCCCAGTCATCATTCATCTTTTAAATTTACGAAGATTGAAAACAGTTGATTTTAGCAGTGTAAAGTTTTTAAAAGAACTGCAAAGATCAAGGATAAGGTCTTTAAAAATTAAACAGATAATTCTTCTCATACTTCGTGTCCTTGCGATTGTTTTTCTCGTTTTCGCTTTCGCAAGACCTGTTGTAAAAGGTTATCTTTTCACTCCGATAGTTTCTGGGCAAGCGAAAAGTTCCGTTGTGATAGTTCTTGATAACACATTGAGCATGGCTTCAACGGATGAAAATGGCAGATTTATAAATCAAGCGAAAGCAATCGCACAAGATATCGCAGAATTGTTGAACGAATCAGATGAATTTGCACTTATACGACTTTCTGAAATGCCCGATGTTTCAAGCGGTGGATTTATTCATAGTGTTTCATTTTTGAAAAAGTTAATTGATGAAACGGAATTTACATTCACACACAGAAAAATTTCAGACGCTCTTTTTGTCGCTGGTAGAATGATTGAGGGGTCAAAAAACTTAAATCGTGAGATTTACATTATCTCGGATTTTCAAAAAGGAGAATTTCAAAGTTCATCAATTGACACAATGCGAGTTAAGTTACCAGCAGATGTTAAAGTTTTTCTTATAAATGTCGGAAAATTCACGGGACAAAATTTTTCGGTTGATAAAGTTGAATTGAAAAACAAGATAATTTTTTCGGGAAGGACATTAAATCTTGAAACACAAATTTCAAACCACAGCAAATCCGATGCGACGAATTTTGTCGTAAGTGTTTTCATAAACGAAAGAAGAGTTGCTCAAAAAAGTGTTAACTTGAAAAGTGCTTCAACTCAAACGATTGATTTTAACATATTGACCGAAGATTTGTCTGGGTTCGTTGATGGTTTTGTTGAAATAGAAGATGATAATTTTTCATTTGATAATAGAAGATATTTTAGTTTTTTCGTTCCGAGCGAGATAAAAATTTTGCTTGTTGGAAGCGAAGATGATTTGAAGTTTTTAAAACTTGCTTTTCAAACGGTGCAAGAAATTTACAAAAAAACATTTTTCAGCGTAACGCAAATTTCACCTCAATTTCTCCCGCAGGTTGATTTCTCAAAGTATGATGTTATCTTTCTCGTTAAGCCATCTCAAATTGACAAGGGAATTTCGCAGAAGATAAGGAATTTCGTTGCAAACGGTGGTGGTTTGATTTTGTTTTTTGGAGCGAATGCAAATTTTCAGAATTTAAATCAAAATTTTAACTCCGTTTTCAAACTTCCCGAGTTTGAGGGAGCGGTGAAGCAAAAGATGTTTTTTGGGAAAATTGATTTAAATCATCCAATTTTTGAAGGCGTTTTTTCGGAGATGCCAAAAAAATTTGACTCGCCAGAGATAAGAGAATATGTTAAGTTTAAAGCAAATTATGGTTTTAGAAGTATAATTGAACTTGGTGATGGAAGTCCATTTTTGCTTGAGAAAAGCGAAGGCAATGGGAAAATTTTAATTTTCACATCTGAACCAACAGATAAAACTTCTGACTTTCCATATAAAGGAATTTTTATCCCTCTTTCGTTTCAATCTATCCTGTATTTAACAAATCCGGTCGGGCTTCGTGAAGAGTATGCGATTGGTGATACAGTTGAGTTGAGTTCGGATTATCTGAGGAGATTTTACGGTGAAAATTTGAAGGATTTAAAACTTCATCGTCCGGATGGGAGTGATTTTGCGATCGGCTCGGGAGATAAGTTTATCAGAATAAGTCAAGCAACGAGTCCGGGGATTTACAGCGTTGAAGCTGGCGGAAAAAATTTTTTGAAACTTGCTTTCAACCCGCCGGGAGAGGAATTTCAATTTGAGAAGGAGAAAGAAAGTGAAGTTAATTTGTTGCTTGAAAAATTTGGGGCAAAACAATATAAGTTGATTGATTATACGCTGGGCTTAAAAATTAAAGATGAAATTTTGAGGGCAAGGTATGGAGTTGAACTGTGGAAATTTTTCCTTGTCCTTTCACTTTTGATGCTTCTTGCTGAAAGTTTTGTTTCAAGAAAAATGTAAAGAAATTGAAACTCAAAAATGTCGCTTGAAAGAAAAAGTATAACATTGGAAAATTTTTCGGGAGACAAAATCACTGCTGACATTCATTTTGATGAAAAGTTTTTGCCTGCACCTGTTGTAATTTATTCGCACGGGTTTCTGGGTTTCAAGGATTGGGGGTTTATTCCTTATGTTGCGGATAAATTTGCTGAAAATGGTTTTGTCTTTGTCAGATTTAATTTTTCGCACAATGGAATTGGAGATAATCCGAACAAAATCACAGAGTTTGACAAACTTGCTAAAAATACGATTTCAAAACAAATTGAGGATTTGTCCGCAGTTGTTGATTATGTTTTTTCAAGTGAATTTTATGGTTTGAGCGATGGTAATTTATTTTTACTCGGTCATTCTGGCGGTGGAG
>Ga0105162_1000508_pt1 | contig 25410 bp, 16 predicted proteins | sample JNZ201metaG_FD_81532 | JGI IMG/M metagenome (GOLD analysis project Ga0105162, IMG submission 81532) | Hot spring microbial communities from Jinze hot spring, China to study Microbial Dark Matter (Phase II) - JNZ 20120812A | ecosystem: Environmental > Aquatic > Thermal springs > Hot (42-90C) >...
CGTTGCAGGCTATGGTGGACAAGGAGTTTTGAGCTTGGCTGAAATTATTGGGAGAGCTGCTGTTGAAGAAGGTCATGAAGTTAGGGCTGTTGAAGTTCATGGCCTTTCGCAAAGAGGAGGGGCCTTGCAATGTCATGTTAGGTTTGGAGAAAAAATTTTTTCTCCACTTGTTAGAAAAGGTGGAGCTGATTTGATCATAGCTTTAGAGCTACTTGAAGGTTTGAGAGCTTGTTATTACGCTAACAAGAAAACAGTTGTTTTAACAGATTTGAAATTCTTGAGTCCAAACCCAATAGATGAGAGAAAAAGTGCAAGTGAAATTTTGAAAGAAATGGAAAAATTTGCAAGAGTTGAAAAGGTTAATGCAAGCGAAATTGTTGAAGAGATAACTGGTGAAGCTGCTATGAGCAACATCTTCATGCTTGGTTATGCTTTGAAAAAAGGGCTTTTACCTTTAAAAGAAGAAAATGTTTGGAAAGCTGTTACGATGAAAATAAGACCTCAGTTTATAGAGATGAACAAAAAAGTTTTTGAAAAAGCTTTGAAAATGTAAAATTTTTATCGAAGCAAGGGTAATTAAACAATATGATTTTTGGGATTTTTGGAAATTCGTGGGTTGAAAAGAAGGGCGAACTTTATTGGCCTTCTAAAAAAATGAAAAGAAAAGCTTGGATTAACGATGAAAAAATTTATGAAGAAGCTTTAAAAGATCCTGTGAAATTTTGGGAAAGTTTAGCTGAAAAGCTTTTCTGGTTCAAAAAATGGGAAAAAGCTTTTGAGCATGATCCGCCTTACTTCAAATGGTTTTTGGGTGGAAAGATAAACATAACTTCAAACATTTTTGAAAAGAGGGGTGATTGGGAAAAAGTAAAAAGCAAGCTTGCTTTGATTTGGGAACCGGAGCCGGTTGAAGAAAAACCAAGAGTATTAACTTATGAAGAACTTTTTAAACAAATGAATAAAGCGGCAAATGCTTTGAAAAAACTTGGTGTTAAGAAAGGGGATGTTGTTGGCATTTACTTGCCAATGATTCCTGAAGCAATAATTTCTATGCTTGCTTGCGCAAGAATTGGTGCAGTACATACAGTAATTTTTTCTGCTTTTTCTCCTGAAGCTTTGAAAGTTAGGCTTCAAATGACTCAAGCAAAATTCTTGATAACTGCTGATGGCTATTATCGCAGAGGTAAAATCATAAACTTGAAAGAAAATGCTGACGAAGCTGTAAAAGGAACAAGCGTGGAAAAAGTGATTGTGGTTAAGAGGATTGGAAATCAAATTAGTTTGAACCCTAAACAAGATTTTTGGTGGCATGAGCTTGTTGAAAAGGAGAGCGAAGAATGTGAAGCTGAAGTTATGGATAGCGAAGATTTGCTCTTCATACTTTTCACTTCAGGCTCAACTGGCAAACCTAAGGGTTGTATACATGTTTGCGGTGGCTACACTACACAAGCCTACTGGACAGGAAAGTGGATTTTCGATTTTCACGAAGATGATTTACTCTGGTGCACTTCTGACCTAGGCTGGATTACAGGCCATACTTATGTTTGTTATTCTCCCTTGTTGAACGGTATAACAACATTGATTTTTGAAGGCTCCTTAGATTATCCTTCTCCAGATAGATGGGCCCAAATAATTGAGAAGTATAAAGTAACAATTTTCTACACTGCACCAACTGCAATAAGGATGTTTGAGAAAATGAGTAGCAAGTTAATCAAAAATTATAAATTCAAAAGCTTGAGGCTTTTGGGTTCTGTTGGTGAAGTTATCGATGAAGGTGCTTGGAAATGGTTTTTTGAAAATGTTGGGAAGGGGAAATGCTTAATAGTTGATACGTGGTGGCAAACTGAAACCGGAGGAATTTTAATAACTTCTTTACCCGGAATTGGACCTTTCAAGCCAGCTCATGTAGGCAAGCCTTTCCCAGGAATTAAGGTTGATATCCTAGATGAAGAAGGAAAATCTTGCCAAACAAACCAAATTGGAAATTTGGTTATATTGCCTCCTTTCTCCCCTGGGATGTTAAGAGGGATTTACAAAGATCCTGAAAAATATGAAGAAGCTTATTTCAGCAAATATGGAAAAGAAATTTATTTCACGGGAGATGGAGCTTTCAAAGATGAAAATGGTTTAATAAGAATTACGGGAAGAGTAGATGATGTTTTGAAAGTTGCTGGTCATCGTCTATCCAATGCTGAAATAGAAGATGCTATAAATTCGCATGAAGCAATAGTTGAGTCCGCTGTCGTTGGTTTGCCTGATGAAATAAAAGGTGAAGTCCCAATAGCTTTTGTTGTTTTGAAAGAAGGGTTTGAAGGAAATGAAAAGATTTCTTCTGAGCTCATTGAGCTAGTTTCAAAAAAGATTGGACCAATAGCAAAACCTGCAAAAATAGTTTATGTTCAAGATTTGCCCAAAACAAGAAGCGGGAAAATAATGAGAAGGATTTTGAAAAACTTGATAAAGAAAGAAGAGCTAGGTGATTTATCAACTTTAGCTAATCCTGAATGTATTGAAAAGTTGAAAGAAATTGTTGTTAAAATTTAGCAATCTTTAAATCCCTTTTTCACTTAATAATTTTAAGTGAGAAGAATGGGTGAGCGAGTTCTCAAACTTTAAGCTTAGCCCTTTTCATTTCTTAAATTATTGGAGTGATGGGAATGGTTAATTTCAGGAGAATAGAGAAGAAATGGCAAGCCAAATGGGAAGAAGCAAAAATTTTTGAAGCAAATGTTGAGCCAAATAAAGAAAAATTCTTTAGCTCATTGGTAATACCTTACGTTAATGCTGATTTACACATTGGACATGCTTTCACTTACAGCAGGACTGATGCTTATGTTAGGTTTAAAAGGATGCAAGGATACAATGCTCTTTTAGCAATGGGCTTCCATGCAACTGGTGAGCCAATTTTAGGGGCGATTGAAAGGTTGAAAACTGGAGAAGAAATCCAAGCTCAAACTTTCAAGATGTTTGGAGCAAAAGATGAAGATTTGAAAAAATTCGTGGAAAAAGGGCCAAAATTTGTGGCAAAATACTGGACGAAAAAAATAATTAAAACTGCTAAGCTCATGGGATTTTCTGTTGATTGGAGGAGAAAATTCATCACTGCCATAGATCCACGCTTTTCTCGCTTCATCGAATGGCAATACAGAACTTTAAGAAAAAAAGGTTATGTGACACAAGGTACTCACCCTGTGATATGGTGCCCTAAATGTCAATCACCAACTGGCGACCACGATAGATTAAAAGGAGAGGGAGAAAGTCCAATCGATTACATAATCTTGAAATTCAAGTTGGAAACAGGGGAAATTTTGCCTTGTGGTACTTTAAGACCAGAAACAGTTTACGGTGTTACTAACATTTGGATAAATCCAGAAGTAGAATATGTTAAAGCTAAAGTTGATGGAGAAACATGGATTTTGAGTAAAGAAGCTGTAGAAAAATTGAAAGACCAGCTAAAAAGAATTGAAGTGGTTGAAAAAATCAAAGGTTCTGAGTTGGTTGGGAAGTATGTGGAAAATCTTGTGACTAAAAATAAAGTTATAGTTTTGCCAGCAAGTTTTGTAGACCCTGATGCTGCTACAGGCATAGTTATGTCTGTTCCTTCCCATGCCCCATACGATTGGATTGCTTTGCATGATTTACAAAAAAATCCAAAAGATTTGGAAAAATATGGAGTTAAGCCTGAGCAAGTTCTGGAAATAAAACCAATTTCTCTGATTAAAACTCCAGGTTTTGGTGAGCATCCAGGAATTGAGTTTTGCGAAAAATTTGGAGTTAAAAGCCAGGAAGATAAAGAGAAATTGGAAGAAGCAACTTCAGAAGTCTACAAGAAAGAATTCCATCTTGGTGTTTTGAAAGAAAATTGTGGGGAATATGCTGGGATGAAAGTTTCCGAATGTAAAGAAAAGCTTTCAAAAGAATTCATGGAAAAAGGAATTGCTGATTTAATGTGGGAATGTAGTGGTTTAGTGATTTGTAGATGCGGGACAAAAAATCATGTCAAAATTCTTGAAAATCAATGGTTCTTGAAATTTTCCGACGAAGAGTGGAAAGAAAAGGTAAGAGAATGTATAAAGAGAATGAAGTTCTATCCAGAAGAAGTTAGAGCTCAGTTTTTGAATACAGTTGATTGGCTTAAAGATAAAGCTTGCACTAGAAAAACAGGCTTAGGAACAAGATTGCCTTGGGATAAAAGTTGGATAATTGAAACTCTTTCTGACAGCGTCATCTACATGGCTTTTTACACTATAGCAAAAGTGATAAATGAAAGGAAGATAAAAGCTAGTAAGCTTAAAGATGAAGTTTTTGATTACATTTTTCTTGGAAAAGGAGATTTAGAAGAAGTTAGCAAAGTTTCTGGCTTGGAAAAAGAAGCTATAGAAGAAATGAGGAAAGAATTCGAATATTTTTATCCTGTTGATTTAAGGAATTCTGGAAAAGATTTGGTACAAAACCATTTAACATTTTACCTTTTCCACCATGTTGCAATTTGGGAAGACCCAAAGTATTGGCCGAAAGCAATAGGGGTTAATGGTTATGTCAACATAAGCGGAGAAAAAATGAGTAAGTCAAAAGGCAATATAATACCTTTGAGAGAATTGATTAAAAAATATGGAAGTGATTTGACAAGGATAAACTTGGTTGCTTCTGCAGAAAACATGGATGACGCAGATTGGAGAGAAGAATCAATTCCAAGTTTTGTTTCAAGAATAAATTTCATAACAAAACTCATAAAGAATTTGAATAAAGCGAAAAGGGAAGAAATTAGAAAAATTGATTTGCTCTTGCAAACAAAAGTTCAAGAAAATGTGAAAAATGCCACTCAAAATTACGAGCAGATGAAGTTTAGGAGTGGTGTGCAATTTTCTTTATTCTCTTTTGTAAATGATTTGAAAGATTATGTTGAAAGGTGTGGTAGCTTTAAAAAATGTAACAGAGCTGTTTTGTCAGAAGCTTTAGAAAATTGCGTAAAGCTTCTTTCTCCAATAATTCCACACATAGCAGAAGAGTGGTGGAGCATGTTGAGCAAAAACAGTTTTGTTTCAAAAGAAAAATGGCCTGAGTTTGATGAAAGCAAAATTGATAAAAGTGTTGTTGAGTTGGAAAGAATTTTCCAAAAAGTTTTAGAAGACCTTTCAGAAGTTATGAAGCTTGCTGGAAAAAAGGAAAAAGCCTATTTTTATTTCGTCACTGACAAAGAAATTGAATATTTCAATGAATTTTTGAGTTATTTGAAGAAAAAGTATGGATTCAAAAAAGTTGTTTTATACAAAGCTTCTGACGAAAAGAGATATGATCCAGAAAATAAAGCGGCAAGAGCAAAGTATGGTAAACCTGGAATTTATTTAGAAGATTAGAAAACTATTGCAGTTGTTTCTATCACTGCAGCCAAAATTAGAAAAGCTAAAGCTGCACCCATCAACTCAAGGCTATCCCTTATTATCAACCAGAAATTTTTAACACTTCTTTTAGTGAAAGCCAAAGAAGCTAAACCACCAGCTATTCCTCCTATGAAGTAAGCTAAGATTTCTAAGCTTCCATGCGGAAAGAAAGTTAATATCGCTAAAGGTATTCCTTTGAAACCACCAAGACTTTTTGCTGTCATGCCTATCGCAACAGAAAGAACTGAAGCATTCCATGCTAGAATGAAGATTGCTCCAGCCCCAAAAAGGAAAGAAAAAATGAAAGAAAGGGTTAAAACACCTATGTTGTTCAACAAAATTGTTGAAAAAGTCCCGCCAAAAGTTGCTTTGCCCCTTATCAAGTTTATTTGAGTTATTTGGTCTTCAAAAAGTTTTTCTGATAAATGCTCTGGTATCATCAAGTAAAGAATTGATTGAGTTAAAACCATGCCAGCGAAAAAAGCTATGTAAGCCAAAATAACTCCTCTATGCCTTTGGAAAATGTTTATATTTTTGAGTTGTTCTGGGTTTTGCTCTATTTTTGCACCTTCGTATCTTATCAAATCAAGCATGAAAGGCATTATTGCAAAAGTTATCAAGAAATTGCTTAGAAGACCAACAGATTCTTGAAAAACAAGGAAAGAAATTGCTAAAGAAATTGTAGAAACGAAACCTCCTAAGATGAAAACCCAGAAAGGTTGTTTCAAAGCAATCCTAACGTTAATCAATTTTTCTAAAACCATGCTATCTATAAAAATTTATCCTTAAAACGATTTAATTTTTAACTATGAAACCTAAGAGTTTGGGAATAATTTTGCTCTTCTTGATGGTAACTTCAAGCCTTTATTATTTCATCGCATCTTTCATTTTTCAACCAAGGTTGCCAGAAACTAATGTAGTAGATTATGAGTTGGATATTCCTCAAAAAAATTTGGTTTTAAGAAAAGGTATGATATTGTTGGAATTCTTATACAACAGTAGCTGTCAAGATTGTGGAGAAAAAATAGAATTCTTAGATTCTCTTGCTTCGCAATACAAAGACAAAATTTTCTTGGAAAAAATCAAAATCGAAAAAAATAGCACAAAACTCCGTTTAATTGGCTTCAACATAACAGAAAATAAAATTTTCCTTCGTGAAGAATGGCTTGAAGAAGGTGAAATAGAAGAAAACAAAGTTTTTAAATTGGCTTGCGATTTAATGCTTTCTCCTCCAGTTGAGTGTGTTAGTATATGAAAGTTGTTGGAATAGATTTGGCTGGGAGTGAAAAAAGAGAAACTGGTTTTTGTTTTTTGAATGAAAATATGGAAGCTAAAGTTTTCACAGTTTTTTCCGATAAAGAAATTTTGGAAAATGTTAAAAAATTTAGGCCTGATGTCGTAGCTATAGATGCCCCTTTGGCTTTACCAAAAGGGAGAAAAAGTTTGGAAGAAAAAGGGGAAATCCATTTAAGAAAATGTGATGAAGAGCTTTTGAAAATGGGTATAAAATTTTTCCCAATAACTCTTGGCCCTATGAGAAAATTGACTGAGAGGGGAATAAAGCTTAGAAAAATTTTGGAAAAGTGTAAAATCAAAGTTATAGAAACTTATCCTGGTGCTGCACAAGATTTGTTGAGATTGCCAAGAGCTAAGAAAAATAGAAGAAAATTGCTAAAAGGCTTGAAAAGAATTGGAATAAAAAATTTGAGAAAAGATTTGACAGAGCATGAATTAGATGCAGTTACTTGCGCTTTAGTTGGAATGATGTACTTGAGAGGAAATTTTTTAGCTTTGGGTGAAAAGAAAGAAATTTTGATGATTCTCCCAAAAATTTGATTTATTCGAGAACAGCTTTTATCCTCCTTATTCCAGCTGCAACACCTTCTTCTTTTATTATCTTGAACTTCCCTAACTCTCTTGTGTTTTTGACATGAGGACCTCCACAAATTTCAATTGAAAAATCGCCTATGAAATAAACTGAAACTTTTTCCCCATACTTGTGCTCGAAAACTGCTTGTGCACCTCTCTTCTTCGCTTCTTCTACTGTCATCTCTTCTCTCCAAACAGGCAAACCTTTTCTTATTTGCTCGTTCACCAAATCTTCTATTTTTTTCAACTCTTCTTCAGTCAACTTCCTTTCAAAGTTGAAGTCAAACCTTAACCTTTCAGGAGTGATGTTTGAACCTTTTTGAACGATATCTTTCCTTCCCAAAACTCTCCTTATTGCTTCATTCAGTAAATGAGTTGCTGTGTGAAGCTTAATGGTTTGCTCGGAAGCATCTATTAGTCCGCCTTTAAACTTCTTTTCAGCCCCTTTCCTCGAAATTTCTTTGTGTTTTTCGTATTCTTTCCAAAATCCTTCTTCATCAACTTCTATTCCTTTCTCTTTTGCAAGCTCTTTTGTCATCTCAAAGGGGAAGCCGAAGCTTTGGAACAAAAGGAATGCTTCTTCCCCGCTTATCTTCTTCCCTTTAGCTATTTCTTCGAATTTCTTCAAACCTTTTGAAAGTGTATTCCTAAACTTGTTCTCTTCTTTTCCAAGCTCTTCAAGAATAAAACCTTCTTTTTCTTTTAGAATTGGGTATCTTTTCTTGTAAATTTCTACCACAACTTTTGCAATTTCACCCAAAAACCCTTTCTCTATTCCCAAAATCTTCCCATGTCTTATAGCTCTTCTTATAAGTCTTCTCAATATATAGCCTCTATCAACGTTGCTAGGTAAAACAGGATTTTCGTCACCAAGGATAAAAGTCGAAGCTCTTAAGTGATCTGTAATAATTCTTAAAGAAATTTCTTGCTTTTCATCTGGCTCTTTTATTCCTGCTATTTCTTTTATTTTCTCGTATACTGGTTTTAAAGTTTCAATTTCATAAACACTTTTTTTGTTTTGCAATATTGCTACAGTCCTTTCAACACCCATTCCTGTATCAACATTTTTTTGTTTCAAAAGCTCAAACTTTCCTTCTTTTGTTTTGTTGTATTCCATGAAAACATTGTTCCAAAGTTCAAAGTATTTTCCACATTTACATCCTGGTCTACATTCTTTACTGCAAGGCTCTTTCCCGCTATCGTAAAAAATTTCTGTGCATGGACCGCAAGGTCCTGTTAAACCAACAGGTCCCCAAAAATTTTCCTCTCTTGGAAGGAAAAAAATCCTTTCTTTCGGAATTCCCAAGCTTTGCCATATCTTTGCGCTTTCTTCGTCTCTTGGCAAATCTTTGTCGCCAGCAAAAACCGTAACATAAATTTTTTCTTTATCTAAAGCTAACCATTGTTTACTTGTCAAAAATTCTAAGCTCCATTTTATTGATTCTTCTTTGAAATAATCTCCCAAAGACCAATTCCCAAGCATTTCAAAAAATGTTAAATGAAAAGCATCGCCTACTTTTTCTATGTCATCTGTTCTCAAACATCTTTGCACATTCACAAGTCTCTTGCCTAAAGGATGAGGCTGACCTAAAAGATAAGGGATTAAAGGATGCATGCCAGCTGGAGTGAACAAAACTGTAGGATCATGTTCTGGAACTAGAGAAACATTTGGAATAGTTTTATGCCCTCTTTCTTCAAAAAATTTTATGTAAAGCTCTATCAGTTTTTCAGAATTTATCATAATATCAGTTTTAGCTTTTCAATTTAAAGAATTTTTTTCATTTGAAAAGAAGGGAAAGAATTTCTGGTGTTAAACCTGAAAAGAAAAGAATTGTGGGTATTAGCAAAACACCCATGCAATGACTTCTTTTAATCTCTAAATGTGCACACAGTAAACCGATGCTCGTTGAAATGAAAAGAACTATTAAACCTTTAAAACCAGTACAAATGAAGACCATTGCACAAATGAAAGTTATGATTGAAAGTGTTAAAGTCTTGTAATCTAGTTTAACCAAAAATTTTGGGATTTGCTTACCAAGCTGAAGTGTGAGCAAAGCGGAAATTCCAGAAACTAAGCAAATCACACCTATCAAAAGCAAAACATCATAAAAATTCAAGTTGTTTAAAATTTGTTGAATTGCAACGCTTGAACCACTCCTTGGGTTTGAAACTAAATAAAGCGAAATTAAAGAGAAAACTTCATTTCCAACATTTATTCCGGAAAGTGTGACCAAAAAACTTCTAGCATCACCTCTTCCCCCAAGGTATTGCACAATAACAGCAGCTTCTGAAATTCCAACACCTGGTAAAAAGCCGACGATTAAACCTGCTACAGAGCCTAAAAAAATTGATTTGAAGATTTCAAATACAGAAATCTTCAAACTGAAATCTTCTTCTTGCTTTGGTATTTTCGATGTTTCGGAAAAACTTATTATTAAAGTGCTTAAACCAAACATACCAGTTAAAACTGGAAAAAGGATTTGTTGCTGAGGCAAAATTTGTGAATTCAAAACAATTAAACCAAAAATCCCTGAAAGCAAAACTATGAAAGCTGATGAAATTATTTTCTTTGGCTTGCGCTCTGAAAAAATCATGAAAATGATCACAAAACTTATCACAAAGTGAATGTAGGGTCTTGTGATTTTGTAGAAGTATGTGAAATAAGATGATAAAAATGTTATGAGAAAAAGCGAAAGGATTAAAGAGCCAATACCACCTATTACAGTAAGTTTAATCGCTTCATAGCCTCTCCCTTCCAAAAGAAGTTTGTGTCCTGGTAAAACTGATAAAGCAGTATTTTCTTCTGGTGCGCCTAAGAATATAGAAGGTATGAAATTGAAGAAAATCTCACTCATGGCTGTGGAAACAATCAAAACTGCTGAATGATAGGGAGATAAATTTAGGGAAAGAGAAAGTGAAAAAAGCAAAGGTATCAAAGTGTTTACATGCATACTAGGCATTAAACCTGAAAACAATCCTACCAAAATTCCTAAAATTGAAATCAAGATGAAATCAAACATATCACTTTAAACTTTCTAATATTTGGATGTCTGTTGGTTTTCTAGGAACAATTTGTAATTCGCCTTTGTATTCACTAACCATTCCTGTTATCTTAATCGTTCTTCCTTTTCTTAAGTCGTATTGAGTTATTCCATTACTACTCAATTTGTTCGCTAAACTTGAAAAAATTGGAACTTCAATCCTTGAATCACCATCTTTTAAAGTTAAAAATATATGACCTTGCGGATGTTTTCTTACGTAAGAAATTTTGCCAGTTGTTGAAATCACTTTACCTATCATGCTTGAATCTATTTCACTTATTTTTGTTTCAGAAGGAGAAACTGCCAAGCTTGAAAAATATATTAAAATTAAACCAAATGTTGCAACGAGTGCACAAGCTATCAATAAAATTCTTTTATTCATTTCCATACTTGACTTGAATCAAGAAGAAATTGATATAGATTTAGAACTAAAAGAGTGAGTTAAATTTTTTTCCCGGAACTTTTTAGTTTGAAGTAGAAGAGAGAAGCAAATGTGTTGAAAAAAGCTGAAATCAAAGTTTGGCTTATAACACTTCTTACACCATTTACCACAATATAAAATTCCTCAAGCCTGAAGTAATTTAAAGCAATGCCCAATAAATTCAAAGGCAATGTTATCGCTATTACAATTAAAGAAAGTAAGAAAAGGCCAACAAAAATTGATAAAACATGCCCTTTAGTTATTTTCCAACTTTTTTTGATACTTTCGATTACTCCTTTCTCCTCAACTACTAAAATTGGGATAACTACACTCAATCTAAAAGAGACGAATATTGTGAATATGAGCAGAGCTAGGAAAAGAATTATAGATAGTATCACAAGAGGGGTAAAGTAAAAGGAAGCTCCAAACATTAAAATCACGATAGGAATTAAAAACAAAATACCAAACACGAGAATTAAAAAAATATTTGCAATCAAAATCTTTCCAAATTTTCTCAAAGAGATTGAGATAGCTTTTTTCAAATTCCATTTTTTGGATTTCAATTCAAATTGAATTATAACTGGAAATGCTCCTGCCACCAAAATGGAAAAAAATATAAAAAGTGGCAATGAAACTAAGACCATTAAAAGTAATATTGGAGCTGTTTCTTGGAACAAAGCTATGGGTAAATAAGTGAGTGCTGGAAATAAAGTGAGCAAAAGAACTTTTGGATGTTTTTTCACAAAATCAAGAGTATCTTCAAAAGATTTTATGCCTAAACCCATTTTTCCCTATAATTTTTGAAATCTCAAAAATAAATAGCTTAAATTAATCAAGCTTTGCTGAAAGCTATGTTTATTTTCTTATCTTCAAACTCAAGAACATCTGAGAACTTCCCTTTAGTGAATCCTAATTTTACAAATTTTGCCCCAACTTCTTTTGCTATTAGCTTTTTGTTTTTTTCCAAAAGCTTGTTTGTATTTTCATCTGAGTTTAAAGTCAAAACAATTCTTTCTTTCACAACAAAACCAAACTTTTTCCTCATCTCTTGTATTTTTCTTATTAATTCTCTCAAAAGGGCTTCACCCAAAAGCTTTTCATCTAGCTTTGATGGAATTAAAACTTTACCCAAATCAAAATCTGAAGCTGAAAATTCACCTTTTGGTTCTTCTTTCAATAACTTTATCTCTTTACTGTTACACATCTTAAGCAAAACTTCTTTCAAATTTTTTGCAGCATTCAAAACTTTTTTATCTTTTGGGATTAAGAAAACTGAAGCAATTGGCCATCTCAATTTCAAGTTTGCTTTTTGCCTTGCAGCGCTACATGCTTCCACAATCTCTCTAACAATTTTCATCTCTTCTTCAAGCTTTTTGTTTATCATTTTTTTATCAGCTCTTGGCCAATCTTCAAGGTGAACTGAAAGCTTTCCCTTTTTCAAAGGCTTAACGATTTCTTGGTAAACTTGCTCAGCCAAGAAGGGACAAAATGGAGCTAAAAGCTTAGCCAAAGTTTCTGTTACTGTTAAACAAGTGAAGAAAGCTGATTTTTTATCTTTACCTTCATACAAAGGCCAAACTCTGTCTCTTATCAACTTTATATACCATCTTGAAAAATCGTTCAAGATGAAATTCAAGATTTCGTTCGCAGCTTTATGAGCATTGTGATTTTGAAAGTGTTTTGTACAGCTTTCTATTAAAGAGTTAAGTCTTGAAAGAATCCATTTGTCTTCTTTCTTCAAGCCTTCAGGCTTTCCTGCAGAAGAAACGTAAGTCTTTACGAAATTGAATGTATTTCTGACTATCACAAAAGATTTTGCTATTTCTTCTATAGTTTGCCAGTTAAAGTAATAATCATTCCAAGGCTCGCTTGAAAGATAATAAAACCTTAATAGATCTCTTCCGTACTTTTCTATCACTTCTTCAGTGCTAACTATATTCTGCAAACTCTTAGACATTTTTTGACCATGAGCATCCAAAACAAATCCATGCATCAAAACACTTTTGAAAGGAGCTTTACCAAAAGTCATAACACTTGTTATCATCAAGGAATTCCACCATCCCCTGAATTGGTCCGCTCCTTCTAAAATGAAATCTGCTGGCCAAAGCTTCTTGAAAAGTTTTTTGTCCCTTGGAAAACCAAGAGAAGCCCAAGAAGCTACTCCTGAATCAAACCATACATCTAAAACATCTGGAACTCTTTTCATCTTTCCTCCACATTTACAATCCAAAAAAATCTCATCTATGTAAGGCTTGTGAAAATCTTTTGGCACTTTGGGTAACTCTTCCCTCAAACCAATAACTCTTATGTTTCCGCATTTTTCGCAAATCCAAATTGGCAAAGGAATCCCCCAATATCTTTGCCTTGAAATAGGCCAGTCTCCCAAAGATTCGAGCCAATTCTGAAATCTTTGGCTTGCCCAAGGAGGATTCCATTTTATCTTCTTATTCTCTTCCATGAGTTTGTCTTTTATTGCTGTAACTTTGAAAAACCATTGAGGTACAGAAATTTGAAGCAAAGGTGTATCACAACGCCAGCAAATTGGATAATCGTGCTCAATTGTTTCTTCATGCAACAGAAGACCTTTTGCCCTAAGTTCTTCAATTATTAGCTTGTCAGCATCTTTCACGAACATTCCAGCATATTTACCGCAACTCTCATCAAAAGTTCCATCCATTTTAACTGGTGAAACTGTAGGCAATCCTGTTTCTAAACCAACTTTATAGTCTTCTTCTCCATGGCCAGGAGCAGTGTGAACTAAGCCTGTGCCTTCTTCTAAGCTAACAAACTGATCCGAAAGAACTACTCTATGGGCATTTGTTAAAACTTGTTGGAATTTGAATTCATCGGCAAAAGGATGTTCGTATTTCAAATTTTCCAAGTCTTTTCCTAATTTTGTCTCTAATATTTTGTAATCTTTTATTCCAACTTTTTTCATAACTTCTTCTACAAGTTGCTTGGCCAAGATTAGAACTTCATTACCTACTTGAACAAAAGCATATTCTGCATTAGGCTTTACCATTATTCCAGTATTAGCGGGTAAAGTCCATGGAGTAGTTGTAAAACAAACCAAAAAAGTGTTAGGACTTCTTTTTGTCCTAAACTTAACATATATACCAGGATCTTTAATTTTCGTGTATTCTATCTCATTATAAGCCACCACTGTTTCACAATTGTGTGTAACAAATCCATTCACGATAAAGTTATGGTTCTTTCCGACGTTTAGATCTGCTACTTCTTTCATACCAATTTGTTCTATTTTTTCTATCTTTTCCCAAATTAAACCATTTTTAATTCTATTCTCTTTTACATAAGTGTTAAATTTCGGTAAGCCTTCTCTACTCAACTTTTTTCTGATTTTTGTCTTCAAATAAGAAAGCACATAAGACGATAACACTTCCCTTTCTTTACAATAAGCGTAACCTATAGTTTCCAAGAATTTTACGATATTTGAAATTCTGCAACTTATTCTTCCCGTAACTACAACTTTTTCTTTTCCATTGACATTTTTATATTTCTTTGTTATAGGTCTCGTCTTTATGTCAAATTCTCTGAGCAGCCCATAAATAGATTTTACAAATTTTGTAGCAGAAATCTCTAAATTTCTATTTTTTTCTACTCTGAAAATTAACTCCTTAAAGTATTTTCCCGTATCTCTTAAAATTGGTTTACTTAATTCAGCGCCGAAATAGCCACGTAAGAATTCTGCTTTAATGATTTTAGATTTTATTTTTTTTAATATTCTGGGGATATCAAAACCAATTTCATATTTTTTTCCACATGGCATGCCTAAAGCTATAAGTAAAATTCCAAACGAAGAAGAATAGCAGTACATTTCATTACCTTGTCCTTTCACTTCTTTGTTTCTTTCTCTACTTTTTATCTTACTTGGTTTGAACCCTAACTTTTTCAAATCTTTTTTAATCTTTTTAAGATCTTCTTTGGATTTGGCTGAAAAGGATACTACAATCTCCGGGAAATCTTTACCTTTCTTCTTTCTTATAATAACAGAACCTTCCCCAAACAAGTAACCCAAAATTCGGAAAAGAATTTCATTTCTTTCATCTTTCTCAAATAAAGGCAAAAGATTTTTACCTTCAAGTTCCTGTAAAACTCTATTCATAACTTTGTCTATTCTTTTAGAATTTCCATATTTCCTATTCAAATTTTTGATTGTGTTTACAATTTCTTCTTTTGTTAGGATTATTTTATTTGAATTACACTCTTCAACAAAAACTGGAAGATGAATCACTCCAACCTTCTCACCTACCCTCAAATCTCTAAGCTCTTTCCAACCTTCTTTAGTTAAAAACGGGTGATCTAAAGTTGCTTCGATACTCAATCCACTTTGGGTTTCGACCTTCAAGACCATATCTTTTGTTTCCAGATATCCGTTTATGTGTGATGGCAACAAATCAAAATTTTTAGGATTTAATGTCATAACTTTTTCATTTTTCCAACAATTTTTTAATTTATCCATACTTTTCCAACTATAATTAGTAAAAACTAAAGAATCTTTTGTCACACATCTTGGACAAACATGAACTGGATAATTTCCTTTGTACAAAAAACCTTTTTCAAAAGCTTTTTTAAAAGTGAACCAAGCACCTTCTATGTAATCGTTTGTTAAAGTTAAGTAAGGGTTTTTCCAATCCATCCAAACTCCAAGGTTTTCAAACTGCTTTCCCATTATTCCTATGTATTTTGTTGCAAACTCTCTACACTTTTGAATGAAGTTTGCAGCTCCAAATTTCTCTATATCTTTCTTGTTCTTGAAACCAAGCTCTTTTTCAACTTGACGCTCAATCGGAAGACCGTGTGTATCGTAACCTGGTTGATCCCAAACATTAAAGCCAAACATTCTGTAAAAGCGAAGGTAACAATCTTTTATAACTTTATTCATTGCAGTACCCACATGAATGCTACCAGTAGCGTAAGGAGGGCCGTCTAAAAAATAAAATTTTCTTGCATTTTTCCTTTGAGCTTTAGCTTTTTCATAAATCTTATTCTTTTTCCAAAATTGTAGCACTTTTTCCTCCAATTCTCTTGGAGTAACTTGTTTTGCCATAAATTCATTTTTAGAATTAGATTTTAATAAAATTTTAGAATTAGATCCGGGCATCGCCTCTCATTTTCTCCTTATTTAATTATGGAAAGCCAAACACTTAAATTTTTCTCACAACTTAGATGCTCAAAATGAATAAAAACTTCTGCAAGAATTAAATTTATAGGGGGTAAGTGGATGAATTTTTCTCCACCAAAAGGCATGAGGGATTTTGGGCAAGAAGAAACAATTATGCGTGAGTATGTTATTCAAACGATCAAGAAAGTTTTTGAATGTTATGGGTTTGAAAGTATAGAAACTCCGGCTTTAGAAGATTTGGAGCTACTAACAGCAAAAAGTGGTGAAGAAATCTCAAAACAGATTTTCAGAGTTGAAACTGAAAAAGAGAGAAAACTTGGTTTGAGATTTGACTTAACTGTGCCTTTAGCAAGGTTCGTTGCAAACAATCCTCAATTGCCAAAACCTTTCAAAAGATATGCTATTGCTCCTGTTTGGCGCTACGAAGAACCTCAAGCGGGAAGACTTAGACAATTTTACCAAGCAGATATTGATATCTGTGGTTCAGAAAGCATGGAAGCTGATGTTGAATGTTTAGCATGTGCTTTAGATTGTTTGAAAGCTTTAGGGTTTGAAGATGTAGTTGTAAGAATAAATAACAGGAAAATTTTAGATGCTTTTGTCGAGATTGTTAAAGAAAAAATTCCGGAAGAAGTTAAAATTGAGTTTGGAAGTTTGGAAGTTTTTAGAGCAATAGATAAGTTGAGCAAGATTGGGGTTGAAAATGTGAAAGAAGAGTTGAGAAAAATTGGTTTGCAAGAAAAACAAATAGAAAAATTGCTTGAAATGATATCTTTGAAAGGTGAGTTTGAGGAAATTCTTGAAAAGAGTGAAGCCTTATTATCAAAAAGCAAAAAAGGGAAAGAAGGTTTGGAAGAATTGAAGAAAATTTTTGAAATTTCTAAATTTTACGGAATTGAGAAAAAGCTTGTTTTGGATTTCAGTTTGGCTAGAGGTTTGGATTATTACACTGGCCCGATTTTTGAAATTGAAGTTAAAGGAGGAAAAATTGGTTCCATAGCTGGTGGGGGAAGATATGATAATTTAATTGAATTGTATGGAGGAAGACCAACTCCCGCAACAGGAATTTCTTTGGGAATAGAAAGGATAATGGAATTGAAGAAAAAAGAAATGAAATTGCCAAAAACAAGAGTTAAAGTTTTTGTGGCAAATGTTGACGAAAGCATGAAAAGAAAAGCTATTGAAATTGCAAAAGAGTTTAGAAAAAAAGGAATCCCAACGCAAATTGATTTAATGGGAAGGAATTTGAAAAAACAATTGGAATATGCTGATTCTGTTGGGATTCCTTTTGTGGTGATAGTTGGTAAAAAAGAAGTTGAAAAAGGTAAGTTGAAATTAAGGGATATGGTGAAGAAAATTGAAATGGAAATGAGAATCGAAGAAATTATAAAAACAGTAGGAACATCTTCTTAAATTGGTCTTTCTCCTGAGTAAATGCTTTCTTCCAAGATTGCACCGCATTCGCTACATATCAAGCCTTCGTTGGAAAATTCAAGCTTCTCGCTTCCACATTCTGGGCAAGACTTCATTTCAATCTTGTTAAAGAAAAAGAAATTCATCTTTAAATGTTTTGCTATTCTCAAAATGTTATTTTCATGTCGATAGGTTTGTATCGATTTCGAAGTGAGGAATGAAAGAGAAAGGTTTAAAAAGCTTTAAAAGTTGAAAAACAAGGTTAAAAATATGGTAATGAAAATCATTCCAGATACAAGTGTAATAATTCATGGGAATTTGAGTCAAATGCTTGAAAAAGATGAGTTGAAAGATATTGAGTTAGTGATACCTTTAGCTGTTTTGGATGAACTTCAAGCACAAGCATCAAAAGGAAGGGATGTTGGTTTTGTTGGTCTCGACGAATTGAAAAAAATAAGAAAATTGTGCGAAGAAAAAAATATAAACATAAAATTTGCTGGTGAAAGACCAACTTTAGAAGAAATAAAACTTGCAAAATCTGGAAGGATAGACGCTTTGATAAGAGATGTTGCAAAAGCTGAAGGTGGAAAGCTTTTGACAGCTGATTATGTCCAAGCTTTAGTTGCTGAAGCTGAAGGCATTCCTGTTGAATATATTTCACAAGAAATAAAAACAACTGGGCTTAAATTTGAAAAATATTTCACTCCAGACACCTTGAGCATACACTTGAAAGAAGGTGTTGCCCCTCTTGCAAAAAGGGGGAAACCTGGGAAATTTGAGCTTGTTAAGATTAGCGAAGAAAAGCTCAGTGCTGAAGAAATAGAAGAAATGATAAGAGAAATTTTGGAAGCTGCAAGAGTGAGTGAAGAAGGGCATGTTGAAATAGCATGCTCTGGAGCAATGGTATTGCAGCTTGGAGATTACAGAATAGCAATAGCTAGACCTCCTTTTTCCGATGGTCTTGAACTTACGATTGTAAGGCCTATAGTTAAGCTGAAGCTTGAAGATTACAAGCTTTCTGAAAAGTTGATGAAAAGGTTGAAAGAAAAAGCTGAAGGAATTTTAATAGCTGGCCCTCCTGGAAGTGGAAAAACTACTTTTGCTTCTTCTATTGCAGAATTCTACAAAGAACAAGGAAAGATTGTTAAGACTTTAGAATCGCCAAAAGATTTGCAAGTTGGTCCTGAAATAACCCAGTATGGTCCTTTGGAAGGAGATTTTGAAAAAACTGCCGACATCTTGCTTTTAGTAAGGCCTGATTATTCCGTCTACGATGAAGTTAGAAAAACTAAAGATTTTGAAATTTTTTCTGACATGCGTTTGGCTGGAGTTGGAATGATTGGGGTTGTGCATGCGAGCAACGCAATAGATGCTATTCAAAGATTTATCTTAAGAACTGAGCTCGGAATGATACCCCATATTATAGATACTGTAATTTTCATCCAAGGTGGAGAAGTGAAAAAAGTTTATGAGTTAAATCTTGTGGTAAGAGTGCCTACGGGGATGACAGAGGAAGATTTAGCAAGACCGATAGTTGAAATAAGAGATTTTGAAACTGGAAAGCTTGAGTATGAAATTTACACATTTGGTGAAGAAAATGTTATAGTTCCGGTTATTGAGCAAAAAATTTCTCCTTTGAAAAAACTTGCAATGCAAAGGATAATGCAAGAAATAAGCAAGTTTGATCCAAACGCTGAAGTTGAGCTTGTTTCTGATTCTAAGGTAATAGTTAAAGTTAGGAATGAGGTTATTCCGAAGTTGATTGGGAAGAATGGAGAAACAATTGCAAGCATAGAGAAAAAGCTGGGGATACATATAGAAGTTGAGCCAAAGACTTTGAGTTTTGGGAAAGAAGTAAGTTTCAATATAAATGAAAGTGGGAAAAATATAGAATTTTGTTTTGATAAAAGCTTGGTCGGAGAAATTGCAAATTTTTACGTTGAAGAAAATTTCTTGTTTTCCGCAACTGTAGGAAAAAAAGGCAAGATTAAAGTAAACAAATCTTCTGAAATTGGAAGAGAACTTGTTAGGGCTTTAGTCAACAAGAAAAAAATTAAAGTCCTCATTTAACTCTTATCAATTTAGAATTTGTCAAAATTTTTGGTCCAGTTTTTGTCAAAAGAATTGTATTTTCAAACCTACAACCTCCTAAACCTTTAACATAAACTGCTGGCTCTATGGTGAAAACCATATTTTCTTGAAATTTTATTTTCTCCAGTTTTTTCAATTTCCTCAATTTTTTTAATTTTTCTTTCGGTATTCCGATTGTTGGAAGTTCATGAATTTTCAAACCAATTCCATGACCAAGAGAATGTTGCATGAAAAAGCCTTGTTTTCTCAAAAAATTGTCAACTTTTTCAAAAAGTTGAAAACAAGGAAGACCAACTTTCAGAGATTTTAAAGCCAGTTTGTAAGCTTTAACCACAGTTTCAACAATTTTCTTTTCTTTCTTTCCTATTTCACCTTTGATAAAGGGTACGGTAACATCTGTTTTATAGCCTTTATAAGAAGCACCGAAATCCACGTAACCCAAGCCAGAAATTAATTTATTAGTTGCTCTTGGTTTGGGATGAATTTTTGCTGCTCTTTTTCCACAAGCAACTAAAGGTAAAAAAGCAAGCTTAGCTCCTTGAGAATAAATTTTTCTTTTTATAGCTAAAGCTATTTCTTTTTCTGTGACTTTTTCTTTCTTCAAAAGGCTTTCGATTAAAGGAATGCAAGAATTTGAAATTTCAGCCGATTTTTCAATTAGCTTTATTTCTTTTTTGCTTTTAACTATACTCATGCTTTACACTATCTTTCCATTCTTCATTAAAAGTTCGCCATCAACGTAAATTTCTCCTTTTCTCATATCTTTGAAAAAATCCCAATGTATAGTTGAATCGTTTTTGCCTCCGAAATGCTTGTTGTGACCTAATGCAAAATGAATTGTACCTCTTACTTTTTCATCGATTATAATCATTCCACCAGTTGGTTTGGCTTTAGGGTTAGTTCCAATTGCAAATTCCCCTATTTTATCCTTGTCGCCAGAAGCATGTTTGAAAACATCTTCAAAATTTTCTCTCCCTTTTTCTATCTTGTAGTCAATCAACTTTCCATTCTCAAATTTAAACCAAACTCCTTCAACTTGTTTTCCATAATGCCACATACAAGGCAAATCAAAGTAGATTTCGCCATTAACAGAATTTTCGACTGGGGCACAAAAAATTTCACCATCAGGCAAATTTATATAACCAATTTCCCCTTTTTTCGTTACAATGCCGCAAGCATTTATGAATTTTCTTCCTTTGATGGAAAATTCCAAATCAGTTTTTTCACCTATTATTTTTATTTTATCTGCATTTTTCACCTTCCCAATAATTTTTTGGTTATATTCGTAAAGCTTCTCATAATCAACTTTCATTGAATTCCAAAATGTTTTTTGTAATTTTTGAAAAGGAATATTCAAAGCTTCTGCCAATTCTTCTGTTGGAAATCCTATCAATGCTGCTTTCATCTCCTTTCTTTTTTGCCTCCTTTCTTCTCTTTCCCTTATAGGCTTAACAGTTTTTCTCCTTATTTCAACTTTATTTTGAGGGAGCTTTCTTGCAAGGAAAGGGTTTGTATCATCAATCACAATTTTCACATCAACAATTTTTGAAAGAATGTCAGCAAGCTTTGGCCAATATCTCAAAAATTTAGTGTTGATTGTTTTATAAATTTTTAAACTTAACTCATCACTCCCATAAGTTATTGTTGGCTGTGCCCCAATTTTTGCTGCTTCTAAAGCTAAGGCTTCAGCAAATTTTAGAGATTTTGGGCCGCAAGAAATTAATGTAACATCTTTTTCTTTCACTGCCAAATTTTTATGAATAATATTTTTAGCAATTCTTTGCATTTCTTTTTCAGAAATCATAATATAAATTAGAGTTGTTATAAAAATTAAAAGCCCTCGTAGCTCAACTTGGATAGAGCAGCGGCTTCCTAAGCCGTTGGTTGGGGGTTCAAATCCCTCCGAGGGCATGAAGTGAGAAAAATGATATTCAAGCCTTATGATGTTCGTGGGATTTACCCTGAAGAAATAAACGAAGAAATTGCATTCAAGATTGGAGCTGCATTTGGAACTTATGTGAAAGGGAAAATAGTTGTTGGGCATGATTCAAGGTTGAGTAGTCCCTCTTTGAAAAAAGCATTGGTAAAAGGTTTGATTTCTACAGGAGCAAATGTAATTGATATTGGATTAACAACAACACCAATTGTTACGTTTGCGACAAGATATTTAAATTGCGAAGGAGGGGTAATGGTATCTGCAAGCCATAACCCGAAAAACTACAATGGTTTCAAGTTTTACGGCAAAAACGGGCTTCCTATTGGAATGGGTTATGGTTTAGAAAAAATAAAAGAAATATTTGAAAGCAATTCTTTTTTGAAAGGAAAAGGGAAAGTAATAAAAAGAAGAATTCTTAAACCCTATTCAAAATTCTTGTTGTCGCAAATAAAAATCGAAAAAGCTGTAAAGATGAAAGTTGTTGTTGATTGTGGCAATGGTTCAGCAGGCATAATTTATCCGAAAATACTTAAAAAAATTGGGTTGAAAGTTCATGAAATTTGTTGTGAGCCAAATGGAAACTTTCCAAACCATGAACCAGACCCTTCTAAAGAAGAAAATTTGGAAGATTTGAAAGAAAAAGTTGTAAAAATCAATGCAGATATGGGATTTGCATATGATGGGGATGGAGATCGTTTAGTTGTAATTGATAAAAATGGGAAAGTTGTAAATTCTGCTGTAATCTTTTCAATTTTAATAAAAAGTGCTTTGGAAAAATCTCCTGGTGGTAAAATAATTTACACTGTCGTTGATTCAAGAGCGATTGAAGAAATGATAAGAAAAAATAATGGAATTCCTGTAGCTTGCAGAGTTGGGCATACTTTTATTTCACAAAAAATGAATGAAGAAAATGCAATTTTGGCTGGCGAAATTTCTGGTCATTATTATTTTAAAGAAATGTTTGGTTGTGATGATGCATTATTTGCAACTCTTAAATTAATCGAGTATCTTGTGAATTCTGGCAAAGATCTAGAGTATTTTGATAAAGCTTTGCCGAAGTATTTAAGCAAGAGACTAAGATATCCTATAGAAGAATCTGAAAAAGTTAGTTTCGTAGAAAATTTGAAAGAAGAGTTTTTAAGGAAAAAATATAGAATAGATACAACTGATGGTGTAAAGGTGATTTTTGAAGATGCTTGGCTTCTTGTTAGGGCTTCTAACACAGAGCCTTTGATTGTAATTGTTTATGAAGGAGTGAATAAAGAAGCATTTGAAAAGATGGAAAGTTTGGCTGAAGAAATAGTTAAGAAAATACCAAAATCTTAATTCACCATTTTCTAAGCAAATAAAGTTTGAACTATAGTTTTTCCAAACTGCTCAGCAGCTTCTGGCCCTTTGGCTGTGATTATTTTTCCATCTTTAGTAACTAGCTCACCTGTATACTTTGCTCCTTTAGCTTCTAAATTGTTTGCTTCGCTTGGCCAAGCTGTAGCTCTTTTACCTTCAAGAATTCCTGAATTAGCTAAAATGGAAGGAGCTATACAAATTGCTCCAATTACTTTTCCTTGCTCGTAAGCTTCTCTTGCTATTCTTAAAGCTTGTGCATCTTCAAAGTAAATTTCGGCTCCTGTGCCACCAACAAAAATTATTGCATCATAACTTTTTACATCAACTTCACTTATATCAAAATCAACATTTACAGTTGAACCAAGCATTCCTTTTGCAACACTAACATTTTTTGAAGCTATCTCAACCTTTGCTCCTGCTTTTTCAAGAATTTCTTTTGGCTTTAAAAGCTCTTCATCTCTAAAATTTTTTGGTGCTATTATCATCAAAATTTTCTTTCCTTTTAAGTTTGGCATAACTTCTTCCTTTTCAACACAACCAGCAATTAAAATTATTGCTATCAAAATAAAAAACCAAAACAGCTTCACAATTTAAGAAAGGAAGAACTTGAATAAATCTTTTTCGGTGAAATTTTTTATCTAAAAAATAGAAATAATTTTAAGTGAAAACATGAAAAAATTGGTTTTGAGCTTTTTAACTCTTTTAATTTTTTTGTCATCTCTTATTTCTTTTATAAAAAGCATTGAAAGCACAAGCGGGGAATTTGAAGTTAGCCATGAGGAAATTTACTTGAATTGGACTAATAACTATGAAGAGAATTTAACAATAACTTCAAATTTCATCATAAGAGTAGTTTTTGATAATTCAAGCTTACTTAAAGCAAAGTATTCTCAAGGCTCAAACATTCCTCTCATCGTTAAAAATAACTCTGGTGAATTAACCAATGAAAATAGCGTTGATGAATCAAATCCTGCTAACTTCACTTTAAAGCCTCATATTGAAGGAAATGTGGCTGGAAGATATGAAGAAACTTTCATTATTTTCAATTCAACAAATTCAAGCGAAAATACAAGCGTTAAAGTAATTTTGGATTTGCCAATAGAGATAAACACTTCTTGGTTTGGAGAATTTAATGGAAGCATGCCTTCTGAATCAAAAGAATACCACTCTTTCTATTTTCTACCTTTACCTAACACTACAAGCATAACTTTAAATTTAAAATTTGAAGAAGGAGATTTGGATTTGTTCTTATTAGCTAATAACACACTTCTTGCCAAATCCATAAACAAAGATGAAAAAGAGGAAAAATTGAGCTACAGTTTCATCAACCAAAATTTAACTTATGAAATAAGAATTTATGGGAACTTCAGCTCCAACATTCCATACAATGGTAGCGTTGCATTAAATCCTTTAACTTCAAGTTTGAAGAAAATTGATTTTGGCTCTCAAAATGTTTCGGATAAAACGCTAACTAAAGATTTTACCTTAATCAACCTTGGTAACATTTCAATTGAAGATGTGGAAGAAAAATTTGAAATTTATTACGTTAAAGAGTTTATGGGAAATGGGAAAGCTAACTTCACTTTCTTTTTACCAGGTTCTTCCCTATTCGAAAAAATAAAAGTAAGGTTGATTTGGAATGGAACAGTAAGCTACAACTTTTCACTTTTCAACTCAAGTGAAGAAGTTTGCAACTCTTCTAAAAAACATTTGAGCGCAAATGTTGTTAATGTTGAAAAAGAAGAGTTTGTTGAAGTTAACAATAGTGAAAAAAGTAGCTTATGGAGAATTGAAGTTAAAAATGAAAGTGTGAATATTTCACAATATTATGTTATTGTTCAAGCTTTTGTTAATGCAAGCAATTGGATATCAACAAACTTCTCAAATTACGAAAACAAAAGTTTTGATGTTGTTGGGAGCGGGAATGAATCAAAAGGAATACAATTGAACTTAACCACTCCTCCAAATGCTATAAGTGGTAAGTATAAGGGATTGATAATTTATTCTTCTAGGAATGGGGAGCTTATAATTCCTTTAGAATTCAACTTAACAAACAAGCTTAATATAAGCTTAGCTGAGTTAAAAGAAGAAATAATAAATGTAAGCACTCAACAAGGTTTTGTTAACGCTACCCTTCTCATCACTTATTTCAACGGTGAAAAAATTTCACCTCAAAACTTTTTCAATTTTTCTCAAAATTTAAGTTTTGAATTGTACGAGCCGAATGCTTCTTACAAGCTTAAAATTAATTTCACAGACATCTCAAATGAAACTGATTGGAAATTCAACTTAACAATACCTATGAAAATTCCGGGCGGAAAATATTACATTCTTGCTAAGCTTGCTTCTGAGCTTTATTCAGGACAAAGCCTTGAAGACCCTTCAAAACAATTGATAATCAATGACACAGGTTTATTCATGAGTGCTACTTATCCCTCTTATTTGAGAAATGGAACAACTGGGATAATAAATGTGACTATTAAAAACTTTGGGCCAATAAATGCAACTGATGCCAAAATCAAGTTGATAAACGAAAGTTCTATAACCAACATAAGATTTCTATCAACAAACTGCCAAAGAAAAAGCACAGGAGAAGAAGTAACATTTAACATTTCAGCTTTCAACTCAAAAGGTTGTTACGTTGCTTGGGAAATTACTGCAAGCGAAGAAGGAGGGACAGCAATTTTATATTTAAGAGGTACTTCAGGCAACTGGTTTAGAAATTTGACGATAGAAATTCCGATAGAAGAATACTATGAAACAACTAC
>Ga0105162_1000509_pt1 | contig 25369 bp, 26 predicted proteins | sample JNZ201metaG_FD_81532 | JGI IMG/M metagenome (GOLD analysis project Ga0105162, IMG submission 81532) | Hot spring microbial communities from Jinze hot spring, China to study Microbial Dark Matter (Phase II) - JNZ 20120812A | ecosystem: Environmental > Aquatic > Thermal springs > Hot (42-90C) >...
CTTGCACAGAGGGTTGATCAGCTTGCAGAGGCACAGAGAAAGACGGAAGAGAGGTTGAACCAGCTTGCACAGAGGGTTGATCAGCTTGCAGAGGCACAGAGAAAGACGGAAGAAAGGTTAAATGAGCTTATAATTGAGCATCAGAGAACTCGCGAGATATTGATGGGAATTTCTGATACAGTTGGATATGGGCTTGAAGATAAAATTATGCCGTATATGTATGACTTTGCAAGAAGTGAGTTTGGAGTTGAGGTAGAAATAGTTGAAAGAAGGAATATTGTTTATCCCGATGGAAGATATGATGAAGTTAATGTTTACATTGAGGGAAAGAAAGATGGAAGAAAGGTTTATGTAATCGGTGAATGCAAGTCAAGACCGAGCAAGAAGGAGGTTAAGGAATTAATGAGCGTGCGGGAGCGATTGAGCAAGTTTTTAAATGCAGATGTCTATGCTTTCATAGTTGGTTATACTTTTTCACCTGAGGTTGAGGACTTTATCAGGGAAACATATCCGGATTTAAAGATGGTAAAAAGTTATGAGTTTGATTTAAAGTATGGGAAAAGGAGTTAACATTTTGTTGTGAAACAAATTTTTCTCCTCAAGTGCTATGTCAACGCCATTGATGAGACAATACAGAAAGATAAAAGCACAATATCCAGATGCAATAGTTTTGTTTAGAATGGGAGATTTTTACGAGACATTTGAAGAGGATGCAAAAATTGCTGCGAAAGTTCTTGGTATAGCACTTACGAAAAGAGCAAATGGAGCAGCTGCAGATGTCCCGCTTGCTGGTTTCCCACATCACGCACTTGATACATATCTTCCAAAACTTGTGAAAGCAGGTTATAAAGTCGCCATTTGTGAGCAACTTGAAGACCCGAAACTTGCAAAAGGAATAGTTAAAAGAGATGTGATTGAGATAATTACCCCAGGAGTTGCTCTTACTGATAAACTTCTTGACAATAGAGCAAATAATTTCGTATGTGCCCTGTTCTTTAAAGAAGATAAAGCTGGTGTTTCATTTGCAGATGTATCAACGGGTGAATTTTACGCAACCGAAGTTTCAATTGAAGAACTACCAAATTTACTTGACACAATAACTCCAAGCGAAATTTTATTCAGCAAATCAACAAGAAACTTAATTGACAATGTCCTTGAAAAAACGAGAATAAAACCAGCTCTTACAAAACTTGAAGATTGGGTTTTTAAATATGATTATGCTTTTGAAATTTTGACCAATCATTTTCAGACGCAATCTCTTAAAGGTTTCGGTATTGATGAATTTGAACTTGGGATAATTTCCGCAGGAGCAGTTTTGCATTATTTACAGGAGACGCAAAGGACAAAACTTGTCCACATCAGAAAAATCTCCCGCTATGATACAGGTGATTATATGATTCTTGATCCGGCGACAAAGCGAAATCTTGAAATTGCAACATCATTCTCTGGTGAGACAACTTATGGGACACTTTTTTCAATTCTTGACAAGACGCAGACGCCGATGGGAGCTCGTCTTCTGAAAAGATGGGTTTTAAGACCGCTTAAAAAACTTGAACCAATTCAAAAACGTCTTGAAGCAGTCAAAGAACTCTACGAAAACTCAAAGTTAAGAAAAGAACTTTACGAAGTTCTCGGTGAAATAGGGGATATTGAAAGATTGATTTCAAGAATTGCAATTCGTGCGCATCTTCCAGGGACAACGGGAAGAGCAAATCCACGGGATATGATAAATTTAAAAGAATCACTTAAAAAAATTCCGAAGTTAAAAACATTGCTTTCAAATACAAAAGCTGACACGCTCCAGAAAATATGCAAGCTTCTCAACCCGCTTGAAAATGTCGTCTCATTGATTGAAACAGCAATTGTTGATGACCCGCCAGCAACTGTTTCAGATGGTGGTGTGATAAGAGATGGGTATAGTTCCGAACTTGATGAGTTAAGATACATCGCTCGCTCGGGTAAAGAGTTTATAGCAAATTTACAGCAAAAGGAGAGAGAAAGAACTGGAATACCGAGCTTGAAAATTGATTATAATTCTGTTTTCGGTTATTACATTGAAGTTACAAAAGCACATCTTGACAAGATTCCGCCTGATTACATACGAAAACAAACACTTGTGAACGCAGAAAGATTTATAACTCCGGAACTCAAAGAATATGAAGAAAAAATTTTCACTGCGGAAGAAAAAATTTCTGCACTTGAAGCTGAACTATTTAACGAACTGAGAGAGAAAATTTCTGAACATACTGAGGCGATACAGAAAAACGCACAGTTAATCGCTATGCTTGATTGTTTCGTTTCGCTTGCAGAAGTTGCTGTTGAAAATAATTATACCTGTCCAATTGTTGATGAAAGCGATGTGATTGAGATAAAAGACGGTAGACATCCGGTTGTTGAAAAAATTTTGCCACCGGGGGAAAAATTCGTCCCGAACGATGTTCGCCTTGATAATTCTGAAAATCAGATTTTGATAATTACAGGTCCGAATATGTCGGGTAAAAGTGTATTTTTAAGACAAGTTGGTTTGATAGTTTTACTTGCTCAAATCGGGAGTTTTGTTCCAGCAAGTTATGCAAGGATCGGAATTGTTGATAGAATTTTTACAAGGGTTGGGGCTGAAGATAACATTGCTGGTGGAGAAAGCACGTTTCTTGTTGAGATGCATGAGATGGCGAACATTTTGAACAATGCAACGCCGAAAAGTTTAATTTTGCTTGATGAAGTTGGGCGAGGCACAAGCACATTTGATGGGATTTCAATTGCTTGGGCTATAACTGAATATCTTCACGAAAATCCACGTGTAAGAGCGAAGACAATTTTTGCAACGCATTATCACGAACTCAATGAACTCGCGGAGTTATTTCCGAGGATAAAGAATTTTAAAGCAGATGTAAGAGAAGTTGGAGATAAAATCATTTTCCTTCATAAAATTGTCCCCGGTTATGCAGACCACAGCTATGGGATTGAGGTCGCAAAGATGGCGGGTCTACCGAAAGAAGTCACAGACAGAGCAAAGGAAATACTTATGAATCTTGAACAAAAAGAATTAACACCGCATGAGAAATCAAAGAAGAAAATCTCAAAGGAGATACTTAAAGAGAAGTTTCAAATAAGTTTATTTGAGCTTAACGATAGCAAATTAAGGGATGAAATTTTAAATCTTGATCTTGACAATATGACTCCACTTCAGGCGTTGATGAAACTTCACGAATTGAGGGGGAAGATAAAGAGTGGGGAGATTTGAGATTGTCTCTATATTCAATACATCGTTCCACATATTGAGACAGCAAAAAAATTAACTATTGACAAACTTTTGGGAGTTTTTTAACTTTCAGATGTGAAGATTTTGGGCTAAAAGCCCTTTTCATTTCAATCAAGGAGAATTTCAATTATGAGAGGAACGCCGACAAATAACTCAATTGAGAAGGCGTTTACAATCCTGTCTGTCTTCTCCCAAAACGGGGGAAGATATGAGCTGGGGGTTGGGGAGATAAGCAGAATTTTAAAAATGCACAAAAGCACCGTCCACAGATTCCTTCGCTCAATGGAAAAAATTGGAGTGGTTGAAAAAGATGAAGAAACAGGAAAATATCGGCTGGGATTGAAACTTTATGAACTTGGAAATTGTGTCTCTTTGAAAAAAATTATGGTGGATAGAGCAAGGGTTTATCTTGAGGAACTTCATTGGTATTTGAATGAGACAGTTCATTTTGCGACATTGAAAAATGGCGAAGTTGTTTATCTTGATAAAATAATTGCAGATAGAACATTTGTTATAATTTCGGAGATTGGCAAAAGATTGCCCGCACATTGCACTGGGTTAGGGAAAGCGATGCTTGCTTTTCTGCCTGAAGGTGAGGTTGAGAGAATTATCCGTGAAAAGGGGCTCAAAAAATTTACAAAGAATACAATCACGAATAGGAAAAAACTTTTTGAAGAGTTAAAAATTATCAAAGAACGCGGGTATGCTATTGATAATGAGGAAATAGAAGATGGTTTAAGATGCATTGCTGCGCCTATTTTTAACGGTGAGGGCAAAGTCATTGCAGCAGTGAGCATCTCTGGACCATCAAGCAGGATAAACGAGGAAACATATGATGAGTTTTCAAAATATGTCATCAAAACCGCAAAGTTGATCTCGGAAGAATTGAAAAACATAAATTGGAGATTGATCTGATGGCGGAAGTAAAAGAGTTAACACAGGAAAAAACGGGCGTTATAAATAAAGTTATTGAGCTTAAAAATTTTATCGGTGGGAAATTTGTTGATTCGGTAAGTGGAAAAAGATTTGAGAGCAGATACCCTGCAACGAATGAAGTTATAGCGACCGTGCCAGAAAGTGGCAAAGAAGATGTTGAGATGGCGGTAAAATCCGCTGTTCAAGCTTTTAAAATTTGGAGCAAGATGCCAGTCAAGGAAAGAAGCAAGTATTTGATGAAGATTTCCGAACTCATTATGGAAAAGATAGACGAGCTTTCATATCTTGAGTCAATAGATGTCGGGAAGCCGATAAAACTTTCAAAAGGGATGGAGATACCGCGTGCATCTTATAATTTTTCTTTCTTTGCAGAATTTGCGAAGTATGTTCATACAGAATTTTATGAAACAGATGATAGAGGTGCGATAAATTATGTTCTAAGGCGTCCGGTTGGAGTTGCAGGTCTTATAACGCCGTGGAATCTTCCCCTTTTGCTCACGACATGGAAAGTTGCGCCGTGTCTTGCAGCTGGAAACACTTGCATTATAAAGCCCTCGGAGCTTACGCCGATAACTGCGACAAAACTTGCTGAAATCGCTGCTGAGGCAGGTCTACCTGATGGAGTTTTAAATGTCGTTCACGGTTTTGGTCCAAATTCAGCTGGCGAATTTATAGTTTCGCATCCGGATGTTAAGTTAATTTCACTTACTGGTGAGACGACGACGGGGCAGGCGATAATGCGGACTGCTTCGCAGCACTTGAAAAAACTTTCTTTTGAACTTGGTGGTAAAAATCCAAATATAATTTTTGCTGATGCAGACCTTGAACAAGCACTTGATGTGACAATTCAATCAAGTTTTTCAAATCAAGGGGAAGTTTGTCTTTGTGGTTCAAGAATTTATGTTGAGAGAAAAATTTACGACGAATTTGTTGAAAAACTCGTCCAGCGTGCAAAACAGGTTAAAGTTGGAGATCCACTTGATCCGCAGACGGATATGGGAGCATTGATAAGTGAAGAACATCTTCAAAAAGTTCGCACCTACCTTGAAATTGCAGTTGCAGATGGGGGAAAAATTTTAACAGGTGGAAAAACACCAGAGCACCTTCCTGAAAAATTCAGGTCCGGAAACTGGCTTGAACCTACCGTGATAGTCGGGTTAAATGATAATTGCAGAGTTATAAAAGAAGAAATTTTCGGTCCAGTTGTAACTGTTTCGCCTTTTGATACAGAAGAGGAAGTTATTGAAAGAGCAAACAACACACATTATGGGTTAAGCGCAACAATTTGGACTCGTGATCTGACAAGAGCACATCGTGTTGCAGGTCAAATTGAAGCAGGAGTTATATGGATTAACACATGGTTTTTGAGGGATTTAAGAACTCCTTTTGGAGGAATGAAGATGAGTGGAATTGGGAGAGAGGGCGGAATTTACAGTTTTGAATTTTACACCGAATTGAAAAATGTTTGCATAAAACTTTAAAGCGAAAAACAACAATGCCGGATTATATTGAAACATTTGCGGAGGAATTATTTTTTGCGGAGATTGATTTGAAGCCGATTGAACCGCTGACATCAAGAAATGGAAATTTAACGATTGAAGATGCGTATAAGATACAATTGAAAAATGTCAAGAGAAAACTAGACAAAGGGTGGAAGATAAAAGGGAAGAAAATAGGTATCACGAGTTTGGCGGTTCAAAGAATGTTAAATGTGAATCAACCTGATTTTGGGTATCTTTTTGATACGATGTATGTTGAAGATGGTGGGGTTGTAAAGCTTGATAGTTTAATTCAACCGAGAGTTGAAGGGGAGATAGCATTCGTTATGGAGAAAGATTTGAAAGGTCCAGGAGTAACAGAGGCAGATGTTTTAAAAGCAACCGCATTCGTAGTTCCATCAATAGAAATTGTTGATAGCAGGATTAAAGATTGGAAGATAAAAATTCAGGATACGATAGCTGACAATGCTTCATCTGGAATGTTTGTGCTTGGGGGGAAGAAAACACTTGTTGATAATCTTGAATTTAGATGTTTGGGGATGATACTTGAACAGAATGGCGAAGTTGTCGTCTCGGGTGCAGGGGCAGCTTCGCTTGGAAATCCTGTCAAAGCGGTTGCGTGGCTTGCGAATAAACTTTCTGAATTTGGTGAGTATTTGAAAGCAGGTGAGATAGTTTTATCAGGTGCGCTTGCCCAACTTGTCGTTCCGAAGAAGGGTGATTTTTTCAAGGTGACGATCCAAAAACTCGGAAGCGTGAGCGTTAAGTTTGAGTGAAAAACAATTAACAGGAGTTCAAAAATGTATGCACGCTTCACAAGGTTTCTGGATAAATTCGTTGAATTTAGGCTTTCTCATTATTCAGATTGGCTTGAATCAGGAGAACTCGTTATGCCTTATGCGATATTTGAGGAATTTAGAGCAAAAAACAGAATCATTCTTGTTGCTGATACTGATGAAGACAGACAAAAGATAAACGAGTATCTTAAAAATCTTATCAGGTTAAACATAAAATCGCCTGATGAAATTGACATAGACGAGTATTTTCCAACAAAATTTTAAGTTAAAAATGCAAGATGAACTTAAAAATGGAAAGGTTAAGTGCATAATTGTTGGTAGTGGGAACATTGGGACTGATCTTTTGATAAAAATTTTGAGATATTCCAAGATTCTTGAGCCGGTTATGATGGTTGGCATAGATCCAAATTCAGATGGGCTTGCGAGAGCAAAACGCCTTGGGATTGAGACAACTTATGAAGGGATTGAAGGATTTTTGAAGCGTAAGGATTTGGTTGATGAGGTTGATATAGTTTTTGAGGCAACGAGCGCGAAAGCACATTTGCAGAATGCGCCGATTTACAAAGAGCTTGGCAAAATTGCGATTGATTTAACCCCGGCTGCTGTTGGTCCCTATGTCGTCCCGCCTGTAAATCTTGGCGAGCATCTTGATAAGTTAAATGTTAACTTGATAACTTGTGGGGGTCAAGCGACAATCCCGATGGTTTATGCTGTGTCAAGAGTTGTGAAAGTTCATTATGCTGAAATGGTCTCTTCCGTTGCAAGTAAAAGTGCAGGACCTGGAACAAGGCAAAATATAGACGAATTCACTCAGACGACTGCAAGAGGTCTTGAGGTTATAGGTGGAGCAAAGAAGGGTAAAGCGATAATAATTTTAAACCCGGCTGAACCGCCGATAATAATGCGAAATACGGTTTATACGATTACCGATGAATGCGACCCAGATGAAGTTGCTGAATCAATTTATCAAATGGTTGATGAAGTGAAAAAGTATGTGCCAGGTTATAATTTGAAATCTGAACCGATTTTTGATCCCCTTGAAAAATATCCGATAAGAATACCAGGTTATGGCGAATTTAAGCGTGGATATAAAGTTACGATTTTGCTTGAGGTTGAAGGTGCGGGACATTATTTGCCAAAGTATGCTGGAAATCTTGATATAATGACTTCAGCAGCACTTAGAGTTGGAGAACTTTTTGCGGAGAAAATTTTAAAAGAAAAAGTTGCACAATAAAAAAGGAGAAAAAAATGGACGATAAAAAAATCATTATAAATGATGTCACACTTCGTGATGGGATGCATGCTCTTTCCCATCAATATGAAATTGAAGATATGATTGAGATAGCAAAAGCACTTGATTCAGCAGGTGTTGATATAATTGAAGTTTCTCACGGCGATGGTCTTGCTGGGAATGCAATTAATTACGGATTTTCAAAATATCCTGAAACCGAATATATATCAGCAGTTGCAGGTGTTTTGAAGAATGCAAAACTTGATGTTTTGCTACTTCCGGGAATTGGAACGATTGAAGACCTTGAGGTTGCAATTGATTTTGGTGTAAAAGTTGTCAGAATTGCGACGCATTGCACGGAAGCAGACATCGCAATTCAACATATTGAGTATTCAAAGAAAAGAGGGATGGATGTTGTTGGATTTTTGATGATGGCTCATATGATTCCGCCGTCTGAACTTGTCAAGCAGGCAAAGATAATGGAAAATGCGGGAGCTGATTGTGTTTATGTTGTTGACTCAGCTGGAGCGATGCTACCGCAGGATGTAGCGGATAGGATTAAAGCATTTAAAGACAATTTGAACTGTCAAGCGGGTTTCCACGCTCATCATAATCTTTCACTTGGTGTTGCAAATTCTCTTGCAGCAGTTCAAAGTGGAGCAGATAGAATTGATGCATCATTGTGTGGACTTGGAGCAGGGGCTGGAAATGCACCGCTTGAAGTTTTAATCGCTGTTTTCAATAAAGCAGGGATAAAAACCGGATGTGACCTTTACAAATTAATGGACGCTGCTGAAAATTTGGTAAGACCGATGATGAAGAGAAAGAATGTTGAAGTTGTGATTGACAGAGATAGTTTATCTCTGGGTTATGCGGGTGTTTATTCTTCGTTTCTTTTGCATGCAAAAAGAGCATCTCAAAGATTTGGAGTTGATACAAGGGATATTCTGCTTGAACTTGGAAGAAGGAAGATGGTTGGAGGACAGGAGGATATGATAGTTGATGTCGCCGTTGAACTTGCAAAAAAATTGGGGAAGGAGATTGAGGTTGAATAACAAAACAAAAATTTTCCATAAATGTGAAGTCAAAGCCGAAGCATAAGCCAAACGAGAAGTTAAAGCAAATCGCAAAGTATCTTCATCAATGCGAAATTGAAAGAAAAGAGGCAGAACAAGTTGTTAAGACGCATCCTGAATTGACAATTGACGATGCTTATTTAATTCAGAAAGAACTTGTCAAAATCAAACTCGCTCGGGGAGATAAAATCATCGGTTATAAGCTCGCCTTCACAACCCGCACAAAGCAAAGGTCAATGGGAATTTCAACGGTTGGATTTGGATATCTTTTTGATTATATGAAAATAGATGACGGTGGGGAACTGAACCTTGCGGGGGTCATCCATCCAAAAGCTGAAGCTGAAATTGCTTTCATAATTGGAGAAGATTTATATGGTGATGTTTCACCGTATGAAGTCATTGAAGCGACGAAATTTGTTGCACCTGCGATTGAGTTTGTTGATTCAAGGTTTAAAGATTTTAAGTTTGAGTTAATTGATGTGATTGCAGATAATTTTTCTGCGTCAAGATTTGCAATTGGTTCTGATGTTAAAAGACCAAGTGAAGTTGATTTGAGATCGTCGGGTGTGATTTTTGAAAGGAATGGAATTCCCGAGAAAACAGGGGCTTTGGGCGCAGTGCTTGGGAATCCTGCAATAGCAGTATCTCAACTTGTAAAGTTTTTATCAAAGCGTGGGGAGAAAGTAAAAGCAGGGAGCGTAATTTTAACTGGCAGTATAACCGAAGCAATTGATGTGAAAGAAGGCGATTTTATAAAAGTTACAATCTGTGGTGTCGGTGAAGTTTCAACTTTTGTCGTGAGAAAATAAAACAAATGAGAAAAATTTATGCCAGTTGTGATAATAAACATGCTTGAAGGAAGGAGTTCAAAAATGAAAAGAGATTTGATCAAAAGGGTTACAGATGCAATTGTTGAGTCGTTGAAAGTCAAACCTGATAGCGTTCGTGTGATAATAAACGAAGTCCCGAAGGAAAATTTTGCGGTTGCTGGTCTTCCAATTGAGGAATACAGAGCGAGGCAGAATGGGCTTGCCGTATCAAAAGGCAAGGTCAAAAAATAAATTAAAATTAAAAACGGAGGTGCTACAATGTCAACACAATATGAGATCAAGCAAAAGGTAATTGAGCCAAAAAGATTAGCGTTTGATTATCTTCTGAAACGCTACGGGAACAGACCAGCTTCAAGATATGAAGAAGCAACGGTTGATATTCAGCAAAGAGAAAATTTCCATTATCGTCCAACTTGGAGAGAAGGGGTTGAAATTTTTGACACGAATTATTCCGAGCTGAAACTTACGGATTATTATTCGTTTCTTGATCCAAGACAGTATTACTATTACACTTACAATGCAACCAGAGCCAAAGGTTATGAAGCAGTTGATAAGTATTTTGAGTTTTGTGAGGAAAGAGGACTTTTTGAAAAGGTTGATGAGAACTGGCTTAAAGTTTTTAACAGATATTTCATCCCGCTTAGGCATCTTGAATATGCTGGATGGATTTTGCTTGTTGGAGTTGCAAGATTTGGATACGGGACATCAATAACTCAATGTGCTGAATTCAATGCCTGTGATAAGTATGCGAATGCTCAGTTGATAACGAGAATTGCTTTTGAACTTCCAGAACCAGATGGTGATATTTTTGAAAATGCAAAGAAGACATGGCTTGAGGACAAAATTTTCCAACCATTGCGTGAATATGTTGAGAAACTTCTCACGGTTCAAGATTGGGGCGAGGTTTTGATCGGGCAAAATCTTGCGATTGATGTTTTTATGAATCCACTCGTCCATGTTGAACTTGATAATCTTGCGGTTGAAAACGGGGTCAGCGTGTTTTCGTTTTTCAGCAAATACTTCTACGATATGTATAAGGACAATATGCGATGGACGGAGAAACTTTTTGAGGTTTTGCTTAACGATCAAAATTACGGTGAAAGCAACAGGAAGTTTATTGAGTCAAAATTGAATTATTACGCAGGTCAGATTTCAAAAGCAATTGATGCGTTTGAAGATATTTTCAAGATGCCGAAGAAGAAAGGTGATTTCAAAAAAGCAAAGGATGCGGTCTTGAATCACGCTCGCGAAGTTTATGGAAAACTTGGTTTAAATATCAAAATTTAAAATGGAGGTGAAAAATGGTAGCAGTAGAAACAAAAAGGGAAAGGTTTGTGGCTGTTGATCTTCAAAAGACGGAGGAAGGTTATAATGTTTTGCAGGCAATTTTAAAGGATAATCCGGGTGCAAAGATTGATGAATTTCCTGGCTATTACAAAGTTAAGCATCCTGAAAAACTTATCGTGAAGCGAGAGACAGTTGAAAGTTTCATGGGTCGTCCTTGGGATACGCAGGAGTTTAATCTCGTGATAATTTCTTATGCTGGAAATTTCGCTGAGTGGGATGATGAGAAGATACTTATTCAATGGGATACGCATATGTGAAAAAAAATTAAAACAAAACAACGGAGGTGCAAGCTATGGCTAAAAAGAAATTAACACTGGCTCAAAAATATCATATCTACACGCGCGGGCTTGATTGGGAGCCAACTTATGTCAGCAAAAAAGATATTTACCCATATGCGGAATACGAAGGGATAAAAATCAGGGACTGGAATAAGTGGGAAGATCCATTCAGGATGACGGTTGAGGCATACTGGAAATATCAAGCCGAGAAAGACAGGCGTTTTTATGCGATTCTTGATGGCTTTATTCAAAATCAAGGTCATCTTACTCTTTCCGATGCGAGATATTTGAATTCAATCAAACTTTTCATTCAGGGAGTCACACCGCTTGAGTATATGGCTCATCGTGGTTTTGCATTTGTTGCGAGGCATCTTCCCGGTGCTGGACCAAGGACAGCGGGATTTTTCCAGTCAATGGATGAGTTAAGACACACGCAGATTGAGGTTCACGCAGGGAGCAATTTCAATAAGTATTACGATGGATTCCATTCAATGACGCTTATGCATGATAGGGTTTGGTATCTTAGTGTTCCGAAGTCGTATTTTGATGATGCTGTGACAGCTGGACCATTTGAGTATATCACTGCGATTTCGTTTTCATTTGAATATGCTCTTACAAACTTTCTCTTTGTTCCATTTATGTCAGGTGCAGCTTACAACGGCGACACTCCAACGATGACATTCGGATTCAGTGCTCAATCAGATGAATCAAGACATATGACGCTTGGACTTCAAGTTGTTAAGTTCTTGCTTGAACAACACGAGGACAATGTCCCGATAATTCAAAGATGGATTGATAAGTGGTGGTGGCGTGGATACAGATTAACATCGCTTGTTGGGGCAATGATGGACTATATGCTTCCGAAGAGAGTTATGTCGTGGAAAGAATCGTTTGAACTTTACATTGAGGATCAAATTCTGGAAGGTTTGTTCAAAGACCTTGAGCGTTACGGCATAAGACCACCTTTGCATATGGAGCATTCTATTAAAGAGAAGGATTTCCTCTCGCATGATGTTTACTGGATTTTGTTCTCATTCACATACGCAGCTGCTTTCCACACTTGGATACCAACGGAAGCGGAGATGGAGTGGCTTGCTGAGAAATATCCGAATACATTTAACCAGTATTATCGCTGGAGATATGAAAAAGCAAAAGAAGCAAAGACACCGCTTCCGGGAGATAGATTTTACTTCTTGAGTCTACCACAGTTGTGTCAGGTTTGCCAGATACCGATGGGATTCACGGATCCGGATGATCCGAAGAATTTCGTTCAGAGATATACTGAATATGAAGGCGAAATTTATCATTTCTGCTCCGAAGGATGCAAATGGATATTTGAGCAAGAGCCCGAGAAATATGTTCAGGCGTGGTTGCCTGTTCACGAGATTTACAAAGGAAATTGTTTTGCTGAACCACCGAAAGGACCTGATGATGTTGTCCCGCAGGTTTTGAAATGGTATAACATTCAAACTGACAATTTTGATTACTTCGTGAGTGAAGATTACAAGAACTGGAAAGAGTGGCACAAAGATATGGCAACTGTTGTGGTGTAATACTTTTTTAAAATGGCGGGCATAAAGCCCGCCCTCTGAAAATTAAAAACAAAAATTTTGGAGGTTTAAAAATGCCAGTCAAAGCTCTTTATAACTACAAGTTCGCTCCAAGAGATAGAGCAGAAGTTTTTGGAGATGATATCATCGTTTATGCATACTGGATTGACAATCCATTTTTCTGTGCTGCTTCTGCATGGAGAGTTCCAAAAAATATGAAGTGGAAGGACTTTACAGGAATGATTTTCGGACAGCTATACGGGCTTGATCCAGAATTTAAAAATGTTAAGAGCTGGAAATGGTATCATTTTGAAAATGAATTTAACCCCGACGCTGAAAAAACACTTGCTGAACTTGGTCTCAGGCATAAATCAATTGTTAAGTTCAAACCAGCGTAAAACAAAATTTAAAAACTTTGATGAGATATAAAGTTAAAATAGAGCCGATAGGGGTTGAGATTGTCTGCGATGAAAATCAAACGATTCTTGATGCATGTTTAAGAAATGGCATCTGGGTTCCGCACGCCTGCACGCACGGGACATGCGCAACCTGTAAATCAAAAGTAGTTGAGGGGGAAGTTGACTTCGGGCTTGCGTCAAATTTTGCTCTTATGGACTTTGAAAGAGAAGAAGGTTATGCTTTGCTTTGCACTGCTAAACCAAAATCTGATCTTGTGATTGAGGCTGATGTTGAAGTTGAAGAAGGACTTGAATTTTCGCCTGTGAGAGATTTCACTGGTGAAGTTATTGACATTGAAGATTGTGCGATGGATACAAGGAGAATCAAAATTAAAATTGAAAATGATAAAATAAAATTTCTTGCCGGGCAATACATTCAGCTTGAAATTCCTGAAACAGGACAAAACAGAGCTTTTTCAATAGCATCTGGACCTGAAGCGGATGGAAACGAAGAAATTGAGTTGCACATACGGAAGGTGCCCGGCGGGCTTGCTTCCAAATATGTTTTTGAGGACTTAAAACCAAAAGATAAACTTAAATTTGCAGGTCCATTTGGAAGGTTCGTCCTAAGAAAGCATTTTGATAATCCGATACTTTTTCTTGCAGGTGGCACGGGGCTTGCACCAATTAAATCAATGATAATTGATGCTCTTAACTCTGGATTGAAGCAGGAAATTTATCTTTTCCACGGCTCACGCTCGCTAAAACATGTCTATGACTTTGAATTTTTCAAAGAAATTGAAGGTAAATTTGCAAATTTCTATTATATCCCTTCAATTGATAATCCAGAAGAAGGATGGACTGGTGAAACAGGATTTGTTCACGAAGTTGTTGGCAAAAGATTCCAGAAATTTGAAGGGTTCAAAGCTTATGTTTCTGGACCACCGCCGATGGTTGACGCTTGCATAAAGACATTGATGAAGGGTCGCTTATTTGCAGAAGATATTTACATTGAAAGATTTTTCACCGAAAAAGATAGAATCACAGGAGGTTCAAAAGTTGGCATCGTATCAAGAATTTGAAAATAAAATTGAACTTGAAATGATTGACCTTAAATCGCTTGAAGCAGGAGAATATCAAATAATCGGCGGAATTAAAACGCACTTTCATAGAGCTGGATTAGGGAAACCGCTTGTTTTCATTCACGGCTCGGGTCCGGGCGTGTCAGCGTGGGCAAATTGGAGATTGACTTTGCCATTTTTTGCTGAAAACGGATTTGAAGTTTTTGCTCCAGATGTCGTTGGCTTTGGGTATACGGAAAGACCGGAAAATTTTGAGTATAATCACAAAAGCAGGGTCAAACATATCGTTGATTTTATTAAGCATTTTGACCTTAAAGAAGTTAACATCGTTGGAAATTCCATGGGTGGGGCACTTGCTCTCGCAGTTGCTCTTGAAATCCCAGAAAGAATTAGAAAACTTGTCATAATGGGAAGCGTTGGAGTTAAATTCCCAATTACGGAGGGACTTGAATTTATCTGGGGCTATAAACCAAGCATTGAAAATATGAGGAAAGTCATCTGGTATTTGTCAAGCAATCCAGAACTTGTTGGGGAAGAGCTTGTGCGATTAAGATATGAAGCGTCAATTCAGCCGGGGTTTCAAGAGACATACGAGAAAATGTTTTATCCGCCATATCAAAAGCATCTTGATGAGATGGATGTTGAAGACAGATTGAGCGAGATAAAAATTCCGACGCTTGTAATTCACGGAAAACTTGATAAGGTGATACCGTATCAGATAAGTATAAGAATTTTTGAAAAGTTGCCAAACGCTCATCTTCACATTTTTGGAGATTGCGGACATTGGACGCAGATAGAGAAGAAAGATGAATTCAATGAGCTTGTGAAAGATTTTCTTCTTGTGGATTGATAAAAAATCAGATTTTGAGATATGAAACTTGAGCAAAAATATGTGTTAACTTCTGAAATCGCAAGAGAGATCGTAAATAAAGCGGAAGAAAGAGCCAAAGAACTTGGTGTCAAAGTTTGCATTGCTGTTGTTGATGACGGTGGGAATCTCGTTGAATTCAGAAGAATGACGGGAGCTCCAATTTTGAGCATTGAGATAGCGTTGAATAAGGCATTTACATCAATTGCTTTCGGACTTCCAACGGGTCAATGGTATGATTTGATAAAAGATGAGCCGGCTCTTTTGTATGGGATTGTTCACACGCCCCGACTTGTGATATTTGCAGGTGGATTGCCGATAAAATACGGTGGCAAAATAATCGGTGGTATAGGTGTAAGTGGCGCAACTTCCCAACAAGACGAAGAAATTGCAAAGGCTGGAATTTCAATTTTTGAAAACCAAAAAGTGTAATCGTGATGCAAAATGGCGTTTTTAAAATTCGGCTTATGCCAAATGATATAATTTTCACATGTAAACCCGGCGAGACGATACTTGATGCAGCATTAAGAAATAAAATTTCTCTCCCGCACGGTTGCACAAAAGGTGGATGTGGAATTTGTAAGATAAAAGTCGTTGGAAAAGTTGATTTCGGTCGTGTTTCAAAAAACAGATTAACAGATGAAGAAAAAGAGAAAGGATTCTGTCTTTCGTGTAGAGCTGTTCCGCTTGAAGATGTTGAAATATCTTTAATTGATGGTTCAAAGCTTGACGAAAGCTTTGATTATAAGCGATATTTTTCGCTTATCTTTGGCTCAAAAACAGTGCTTTAAATTAAAAAACTAAAAAACGGAGGTGCGCTATGCCATTTAGAATCTCTCGTCTCGGCTATGTTGAAGTCAAGGTCCTTGACCTTGACGATGCTCTTGACTTTTACACAAATGTTCTTGGTCTTCATCTTGTTGAAAGGGTCGGAAATAAAGCATATTTGAAGACATGGGATGAGCAGCTTGCTTATTCTGTTATCTTGACCGAGTCGGATTCAGCTGGTCTTGTCAGAGCCGGATTCAGGACAGTTGACCCTGAAGATGTTGATTATTTTGAAAAGAAGTTGAAACAATACGAAGTGCCGTATGAGGTTATCCCGGAGGATTACAAGCGTGGGAAGGCGATAAGATTTACAATTCCATCGGGGCATACTTTTGAAATTTATTATGACATTGAAATTCCCGGAAATTTCCTCCCGAAGGAAAGCCCCGACCCATGGCCAAGGAATTTAAAGTATGATGCTATTAACCCGCCAAAGATTGATCATATGCTTATAACCGCCCCTGACCCAACGAAAACAATAAAATTCTGTGAAGAAGTTCTTGAATTCAGAGCAACAGAATATATTGTCAATGGTGAAGGGCAACCGGTTGCAGCGTGGCTTTATCAAGCAAGGCAACAACCACACGACCTTGCTATAATCCCAGGGCGTGAAAAAGGATTGCATCATTTCGCTTTCCATATTTCAAGCGCTCAAGATATTTATCACGCAGCTGATATAATGGTAATGAACGATGTTAAAATTGATTGGGGTCCGGGTCGCCATGGTATAACGCGTGGAGCGGGAATTTATTTCTTTGATCCATTTGGAAATAGAATTGAAACTTTCGGCGGATACACTGCATATTTGTTTGATCCGGGTGCAAAGCCAATTATCTGGACAGAGGAAACAATGGGCAGAGGCGTCTTCTACTACGAGCGTAAGCTTGTTGAAACATTCCTCACCGTTTATACATAATTAAACAAAAGTGGGGCAGTCATTGCCCCGCTTTTAATTCCTTCACTTTCCAATTCTCATCTATCCATAAACCTTTAACTTCAACATCAAATCCCCATTGCTTTATTTTCTCAACCGCATTTAGAATTTGCTTAATGTGTGTGTTTTCATCAACTGGATTGCCAGCGCAATCATAATGCCCAGAAATTACAACAAGATTTGAAGCGTGGGCTTTAATTGATATTTCAACATTTCGCTTTATCAATTCAATCACATCATTTCTATTGGATGTTAAAACACCATCAACTCCGGGGAAAGTTATCAAATCAACGAAATCAACATTATAATTTTGCTTTAGAAATTCAATTACTGGAACTTGAGTTCGTCCGTCAATGCAGTTTATTGCAGTTGCAAATTTTGGCATCGTCTTTGCTTTTTTTCAAAAATTTAACACAAAAAACTTATTTTAGACAAACGATGTTTTCTATATAAAAGCCGAAAAATTGTTTATTTGAATTTTCGGGCGTAAATTTAAAAAACTTTTGAACGAAAGATTTAAAAACAAAACTTGATTTTTTATGTCTCAAAATTCTGATAAAAATTTGCCACTTAACGAGGTCAAAAATATCATAAATAGATTCCAAAATTTTCTCATAACAACGCATGTCAATCCAGATGGAGATGGACTTGGATGTGAAGTCGCACTGCTTTACTTCCTACGAAAACTCGGTAAAAATGCAGTTGTTATGAATGTAAGTGAAACACCGGGAAATTATAAATTCCTTGACCCAGAGAATGAATTTGTCATTTTGAACGAGAACGAGGCAACTCACATTGAGAAAATTTTAAATGCGGACGCAATTTTCATCTGCGATATGAATCAATCGCACAGATTAAAAACGATGGAAAAATATATTCTCCAAAGCAAGGCAATTAAAATCATAATTGATCATCATCTTGAAGCACAGGACTTTGCGGATTATTATCTGATAGATATAGATTCCCCGGCAAGTGGTGAGATATGTTATAGGTTGATAAAGTCGTTTGATGATGTTAAAATTGATAAACAAATTGCGATTGGACTTTACACTGCAATTATGACCGATACTGGTTCATTTAGATTTCCGAGAACTGACTCTGAAACCCATCGCATAGTTGCGGAACTTCTTGACGCTGGCGTTGATCCAACGGAAATTTATGATAAAGTTTATGAGCAAAGTTCTCTTGGTAGGATTAAACTTCTTGGCAGATGTCTTTCGGAACTTGAGACAAGATATGAGGGTCGGCTCGGTTATATTGTGGTGACTCAAAAAATGTTAAGTGATTATGGTGTTAAAGAATGGGAGACGGATGGATTTGTCCAATCAATTTTAAGCGTCGGTGGAATTAAAATTGCAATTTTTATTCTTGAACTTAAAGATGGTGTTAAATTAAGTTTCAGGTCAAAAGGTGAGATTCCGATCAATGAACTTGCGAAGGAATTTGGTGGAAATGGACATAAAAACGCAGCTGGAGCACGGCTTTACAATGTAGGTGTTGAGGAAATTTTAAATCAAGTGATTCAAAAGGCAGAAAAATACGCATATCTTGAAGAAAAACAAATTGAGGTTGAAAGATGAAGTTAACATTTTCAAAAGGGACATTGACGACAATAAAAGCAGATTCAATAATTGTTTTAACATTTTCAGATGAAAAACTTCTCAAAGAGACAGCTCAAAAACTTGACAAAGTTTTAAACGGGCAGGTTAGCACGATCATATCTGCTGGTGATTTCAAGGGCAAGGAAAAAGAAATTGCGGTTTTATATCCGAGCAATTCAAACTTGAAAGCAAAAAGAATTATTCTCGTTGGAATTGGGGAACGAGATAAAATAAACCTTGAGAAAATCCGTCGCTCGGTCGCAGTCGCATCAAAAAAGGCACAAAGCTTGAAGTCCGAGACAATAGCGATTGAATTTCCGGATTATTCCCTTCTCAAAGATAAAATAAATGAAACGCTTGATTACATCGCCCAGGCAATAGCTGAGGGTTCGGTTCTTGCACTTTACAAATTTGACAAGTATTTGACGGATGAAGAAAGGAAGAATAGAAAAGTCAAGGAAGTGATTTTATTTGTAGAGAAAGATTCAAAAGAGATAAAAGAAGGTGTTAGAGTTGCGGATATAGTTTGCAGTGCGGTTTATTTTGCTCGTGACCTTGCAAATGCCCCAGCAAATGAGATTTATCCGGAAACACTTGCGAAAGCTGCTGTTAATTCAGGGAAAAAGTATGGTTTCAAGGTTAAAGTTCTCGGGAAGCCAGAAATTGAAAAACTTGGGATGGGTGGACTTCTTGGTGTTAACTCCGGAAGTGCGAAACCACCAAGATTTATAATTATGGAATACAACGGGAATCCCAGAAGCAAGGAAAGATATGTGATTGTTGGCAAGGGTATAACTTTTGATAGCGGTGGAATTTCACTAAAACCAGCTCAGGGAATGGATGAAATGAAGATGGATATGTCCGGAGCTGCAGCTGTTATCGCAACGATGGAGGCAGTTGCAAGATTGGAATTGCCCGTAAATCTTGTTGGTCTTGTCCCTGCAACGGAGAACATGCCCGGTGGCTCTGCTTATAAGCCCGGCGATATTTTGAAGACATACAGCGGAAAAACGATTGAAGTTGATAACACAGACGCAGAAGGTAGAATCATACTTGCAGATGCTCTTGGATATGCGCAGAAATATAACCCAACAGCCATAATTGATCTTGCGACTTTGACAGGAGCTTGTGTTGTCGCTCTTGGATATTTTGCAACGGGTATGTTCGGAAATGATGAAAAATTGATGGAGGAAATTAAAAAAGCTGGTGAAAAAACTTATGAACGTGTCTGGCAACTTCCTACATGGGAAGAATACGATCAACTTATCAAAAGCGATGTTGCTGATGTCAAGAACACGGGCGGAAGATGGGCTGGGGCGATAACAGCAGCAAAGTTCCTTGAAAAATTTGTCGGAAATTACCCATGGGTTCATCTTGACATCGCTGGAACGGCAATGCTTGATAAAGAATATGATTATCAGCCCAAAGGTGGCTCTGGTGTTGGTGTAAGATTACTCGTTGAATTTTTCAGGAACAAAGCACAGAAGAAGTAAGGTTCTAAATTTTAGAAACTTTCGTTCAAATTTTAAATTCAGCGTCGTTTTTTAGATTTCTTTTTCAATAGCAAATTCAAGTTTTCAAGAATTTTCGTCAACAAAATCAATTTTTGCACTGATGAATTCGGAATGTAATTGTAAAAACACAGAACTTTATCGCAGTTTAAACATAGATGAGCGAAACTATATTATCAAAAATTGGGAATACTCCGCTTTTGAAGATAGAGAAAGTAGCAGGACATTTGAAACATGTTTCAATTTACGCCAAAGCGGAGTGGTTCAATCCCGGGGGTTCGGTTAAAGACCGACCCGCTCTTTATATGATAATGGATGGAATTAAAAAAGGTCTTTTGACAAAGGATAAAATCATCATAGATGCAACAAGTGGAAACACCGGCATTGCTTATGCGATGATAGGCGCTGTCCTTGGCTATAGAGTTAAACTTGCCATTCCTCAAAACGCAAGCCCCGAGAGAAAGAGAATTCTCAAAGCTTACGGAGCTGAACTTATCTTCACAAATCCACTTGAAGGAACTGATGGAGCGCAAAAAATTGTGAAAGAGATAGTTAGCCTTGAACCCGAAAGATACTTTTATCCCGATCAATACAACAACGATGCAAATTGGCTTGCGCATTATGAAACGACTGCAGTTGAAATAATAAATCAAACAAGAGGGAAGATAACCCACTTTGTTGCGGGTCTTGGGACGACGGGAACTTTTGTTGGAACAGCAAAGAGATTGAAGGAGTTTAACCCAGAGATTAAAACGATAGCTGTTCAACCCGACTCACCTCTTCACGGAATTGAAGGTTTGAAACATTTGCCAACCGCGTTAGTTCCGGGAATTTACAAACCAGAACTTGTTGATGAGATGATTGAAGTTTCAACGGAGGAAGCGTATGAGATGGTAAAGCGACTTGCACGTGATGAGGGTTTGCTTGTTGGTGTGTCATCTGGGGCGGTGATGGTTGCGTGTTTGAAAATTGCTGAAAAAATTGAAAATGGTGTAATAGTCACGGTGTTTCCCGACAGCGGTTTGAAGTATTTGAGTGAAAAATTTTGGGATGAAACAAATTTTGAATATGAAAATGATCCATCTGACGGAGGAAATAATTTCCGAAATAAAATCGCACGGTGAGAAAACTTATCCAGAGGAATGCTGTGGAATTTTGCTTGGGAAATTTGAGATTGATAAAAAATTTGTCTTTGAAATTTTGAAAATTGAAAATTCTCGCGAAAGCGAAAGAGAAAGGCGTTTTCTTATAACACCTCAAGATTACATCAAGGCGGAAAGATATGCCCGTGAAAAAGGTTTTGATATTGTGGGAATCTATCACTCACATCCGGATCATCCTGCTCAGCCGTCGGATTACGACCGAGAACATGCATTTCCATTTTTGTCCTATATCATTGTTTCAGTTGAAGGTGGAGTTGCTAAAGAAGTTAACAGCTGGGTTTTAAGCGAAGATAGAACTAAGTTTCATCTTGAAAAAATTGAAATCAAAAACAAAATTTAAAATAAAATTATGCCTGTCAAAGTTATGATTCCAACGCCTTTGAGACCATACACCGAAAACAAAGATTCAGTTGAGGTTGAAGGTCAAACGATAGATGAAATACTTTCAAATCTTGCTTTGAAATATCCACAGTTAAAAAGACATCTTTTTTCCGAAGATGGAAGGTTGAGAAATTTTGTGAATGTTTATGTGAATGAAGAGGATATAAGGTATCTTGATGGCGGAGATACTAAAATAAAAGAAGGTGATGTTGTGAGCATAATTCCAGCAATTGCTGGTGGAAATTTTCAAGAAAAAATTTTTTAAGGTGGTGAAATTATGACGGAGCAAATTTTAAACAGAGGTGTAAATCTTAACACAGATGGAGTTGAATTAAGTCGTGAGGAATTTTTAAGATATGGTCGTCATCTGATAATGCCAGAAGTTGGGCTTGAGGGACAGAGGAAATTGAAATCTGCGAGTGTTTTAATCATTGGTGCTGGTGGGCTTGGCTCTCCTCTCGCATTTTATCTCACGGCTGCTGGCGTTGGAAGAATTGGAATAGTTGATTTTGATGTCGTTGACATTTCAAATCTTCAAAGACAAATAATTCACACAACGAAAGATGTTGGAAGGTCAAAACTTGAATCAGCCCGTGAAAAACTCTTGGCTCTGAATCCAAATGTAAAGATTGAAACATACGAAACACGCCTCACGAGTGAAAATGCACTTGAAATAATAAAAGATTATGATGTCATCATAGATGGAACGGATAATTTCCCAACTCGTTATCTTGTAAATGACGCTTGTGTTCTTTTGAAGAAACCAAATGTTTATGGGAGCATATTCAGGTTTGAAGGACAGGCATCTGTTTTCTATGCAGAGGAGGGACCTTGTTATCGTTGCCTTTATCAGGAACCACCTCCACCAGGGCTTGTCCCAAGCTGTGCAGAAGGTGGAGTTCTTGGGGTGTTGCCCGGAATTATCGGAACAATTCAAGCTCTTGAGGCGATAAAGTTAATCCTTGGCATCGGTGAAACATTGATTGGAAGATTATTGATTTTTGATGCGCTTAAAATGAAATTTAGAGAGCTTAAACTTCGTAAAAATCCAAATTGCCCAATTTGTGGAGAAAATCCAACGATTAAAGAGCTGATTGATTATGAAGCATTTTGTGGTATAACCCCGGAACAGACGCTTCGTGAAACGGGCTTTGAGATAACTCCGGAAGAGTTGAAGCAAAAACTTGAAAATGGTGAAGATGTAATTTTGATTGATGTCCGTGAGCCACACGAGTATGAAATTAACAGAATTCCTGGAAGTAAATTGATCCCGCTTTCAAAACTTCCTGAAAAGGTCAACGAGCTTGATCAGACACGGGAAATTGTTTTCTATTGTAAGATGGGCGGGAGAAGCGCAAGAGCAGTTCAATTTTTAAGGGAGCTTGGCTTCACACGTGTTAAGAACCTTGCAGGTGGGATTGATGCGTGGATTGAAAAAATTGATCCATCAATGATGAGGTATTGAGAGAACTTGCCCCTAACCCTCTCTCTATTTGATTAGAATAACTCACCCCCTAACCCCCTCTCTATGTGATAGAGAGGGGGAATTAAAGGGGGTGAGTAAGAAAACTCACCTCCGTCCTTACGGACGCCTACTCTCTATTTGATTGGAATAACTCACCCCCGTCCTTTGGACGCCCCCTCTCTACGAAGTAGAGAGGGGGGAGGGGGGTGAGTAGGACAACTCACCCCCGCTCTAACGAGCACCCCCTCTCTATGCGATAGAGAGGGGGAAAGGGGGTGAGTAAGGGTGAGTTAATACTTGACTTTTCTTTTAACACTCACTAAATTTTAAACGAGGTAAAAATCAAGGGAGGTTTTAACAATGAGAACTGTTAAATTCTTCGCTTTTGCACAAAATCCAGAGTGGATTAACTTTACTGCAGGTAATTATGTTGGTGCGATTGCAGTTGAGGGGAATTACATCTGGGTTGGAACAAGTGGAGGGCTTGTTAAAATTGATAGGACAACAGGAAATATGACTTTTTACAACGAATTAAATTCAAGTTTGCCAAGTAATTGGGTTTGGGCAATAGCGATAGATGGACAAGGTAACAAATGGATTGGGACAAGTGGAGGACTTGCAAAGTTTGATGGAGTAAGATGGACAGTTTATAACACATCAAATTCAGGTTTGCCAAGTGATTATGTTTCTGCCATAGCGATAGATGGAGAAGGTAACAAATGGATTGGGACAAGGGGAGGAGGACTTGCAAAGTTTGATGGAGTAAGATGGACAGTTTATAACACATCAAATTCAGGTTTGCCAAATAATGGTGTTCTTGCCATAGCGATAGATGGACAAGGGAACAAATGGATTGGGACAGATGAAGGAGGACTTGCAAAGTTTGATGGAGTAAGATGGACAGTTTATAATAAATCAAATTCAGGTTTGCCAGATAATGATGTTCGTGCCATAGCGATAGATGGACAAGGGAACAAATGGATTGGGACAAATAGAGGACTTCCAATGTTTGATGGAGTAAATTGGGCAGTTTATAACACATCAAATTCAGGTTTGCCAGATAATGATGTTCGTGCCATAGCGATAGATGGACAAGGGAACAAATGGATTGGGACAAGGGGAGGAGGAGTTGCAAAGTTTGATGGAGTAAGATGGACTGTTTATAAAACATCAAATTCAGATTTGCCATGGGATTATGTTTCTGCCATAGCGATAGATGGACAAGGGAACAAATGGATTGGGACAGATGGAGAAGGACTTGCAAAGTTTGATGGAGTAAATTGGACTGTTTATAACACATCAAATTCAGGTTTGCCAAGTGATGTTGTTACTTCTATAGCGATAGATGGACAAGGGAACAAATGGATTGGGACAGATGAAGGAGGACTTGCAAAGTTTGATGGAGTAAGATGGACTGTTTATAACACAAGGAATTCAGGTTTGCCAAGTAATAGTGTTTTTGCCATAGCGATAGATGGACAAGGTAACAAATGGATTGGGACATTGTGGGGAGGACTTGCAAAGTTTGATGGAGTAAATTGGACTGTTTATAACACAAGGAATTCAGGTTTGCCAAGAAATGTTGTTAATGCCATAGCGATAGATGGACAAGGAAACAAATGGATTGGGACAGATGAAGAAGGAGGACTTGCAAAGTTTGATGGTAAAAAATGGACTGTTTATAACACATCAAATTCAGGTTTGCCAAGTGATGTTGTTTATGCCATAGCGATAGATGGACAAGGAAACAAATGGATTGGGACAGATGGAGGACTTGCAAAGTTTGATGGTAAAAAATGGACTGTTTATAACACATCAAATTCAGGTTTGCCAAGTGATGTTGTTCTTGCCATAGCGATAGATGGACAAGGTAACAAATGGATTGGGACAGATGGAGGACTTGCGGTCTATCGTGAAGGTGGAGTTATACTTGATGTTGAGAAATATACTGAAGAGATGCCATCAAAGTTTGAGCTTTATCAGAATTATCCGAATCCGTTTAATCCATCAACGACGATTGAGTTTGACATATTTGAGAGGGCGAATGTGAAGATTGTGATATACGATGTTTTGGGTCGTGAGGTTGAGAGGGTTGTAGATGGTGAGTATGATGCTGGTAGATATAGGGTTAATTTTGTTGCACAGAATTTGCCAAGTGGTGTTTATATTTGCAGGATGGAGGCGGGTGGATTTGTGAAGGTTGTGAAGATGGTATTGATGAAGTGACTCACCCCCTAACCCTCTCTCTATTTGATTAGAATAACTCACCCCCTAACCCCCTCTCTATGTGATAGAGAGGGGGAATTAAAGGGGGTGAGTAAGAAAACTCACC
>Ga0105162_1000510_pt1 | contig 25354 bp, 25 predicted proteins | sample JNZ201metaG_FD_81532 | JGI IMG/M metagenome (GOLD analysis project Ga0105162, IMG submission 81532) | Hot spring microbial communities from Jinze hot spring, China to study Microbial Dark Matter (Phase II) - JNZ 20120812A | ecosystem: Environmental > Aquatic > Thermal springs > Hot (42-90C) >...
GGTTTAACATGAGTAAAATTTTATTTTTTCTTAGCAATATATATAGAGCAAGGAGCAAAATTAACTACTTTAGCTGCTGTACTTCCTAGAGTATACCTAATAATATCAGGTCTTACTCCCCTTGCTCCCATAATTAAAAGATCAGCTTCTTCTTTTTCTATAAATTGAAGAATTGCTTCAGCTATTGAATAATCTAAAATCACTTCAGTTTTTATTTTAAAAGTATCTTTAAGTTCATTTTTAGCTTCCTCTAAAAGCTTTTTAGCTTTTTCTATTTCCTTTTCTTCTTCCTCTTTTTTCATTTCTTCTCTCTTACGAACTATATGAAGAAGAGTTACTTCATCGATTAATTCTTTTAAAAATTTTTGGGCTATTTTTAGTCCTTCTTTAGAATCTTGAGACCCGTCATAAGCTATCACTACTTTCATTTTTTAACCTCCTTAATCCAGTTTTAGTTTAAAATGATTATATATAAAAATATAACAAAAATTAAATTTTTGATAAGCTTATTTTATTTTGACAAAATTTTAAAATAGGTTATTCTAATTTTAATTTCCTAATTCATTTATTAAGAGGGGTGATAGGTGTGAAAAGATTTTTAATTTTTATTTTTTTAATATCAGCTCTTTTTTTATGGTTTTCTAAAAATTGGGCTGAAGAAAATACAGTAATTTCTAAAAAAGTATTAATTTTACCTTTTGAGGTTTATTCTTCTCAAGAATATTTATATTTGAAAGAGGCAATACCTGAAATGTTAGTTAGTCGTTTGTTTGTTCCTTCAAAAATTGAAATAATAGAAATGGAAAAAGTAAAAGAGGCTATAAAAAATTATGAAAAAATAAATAAAGAGATAGTTAAGGATTTAGGTATTAAATTTAAATCAAATTATGTAATATGGGGAAGTGTAACTGTTTTAGGAGATGCAGTTAGTATAGATGCTCAAATTTTAGATATATCAGAGGAAAAAAAACCTGTTCAATTTTTCCAAGAAGTAAAAAATGTTTCAGAAATTATTCCTCAACTTGGAAGATTTGCAAGAAAAGCTAAAAAGTATATAGAAGGTAAGGAAGAAGATTTTTATCAGGAAGAACCTTATTATGCAATGGTACCTTACGGAATCGGGAAGGAACATCCTGAAAGAGGCTACTATTACTATGCACCTTATCTTTATCCCACTACACCTCGTGAGACAAAACCAGAGGTTACCAGAGCAAAAAGTCCCTATGGAGAACCTTTTATAGAAGGCTTAACCAGAAATTTAGTAATTGATCTTTCTACAGGAACAATTGGATGGGCTAAAGAAGAGGAGGAAGAGGATAAAAATAAAAATCAAACAGTTTCTAATTATCCTAATTATCCTCCAGTCTATCCACCACAACCCTATTATTCTTATTCTCCTCCACCAACTTATTATTACTATTCTCAGGAAGAAGAGGGTTTTTTTTCAAAAATTTGGTCCCGGATATGGCCTTTTGGTGAAAAGGAAAAACCAGCTATGCATCCTACTCAGGTAATCCCCATGCCTCAAACTTTTCAGAATCAACCAGTTAGTCAATCTATTTCTTCTTCTGAGCAAAAAATTACCTTACCACCCTCCTCACCTCAAATTTTCCCCCAACCTTCTAAGCCAGAGTTAAAAGATAATCCCTGGAAATGGGAGTAAATTAACAAGTTAAATGAAAAGCTCCTGCTACTGAATTATTTGAGGAATAAAGTTCATTAAACCTTTTGGTAGCTTTATCTGTAGGATAAATTTCTATTTTTATGTTTAATTTTTTTGCTTTTTCCTCAACTTCTTTGTCAACTTTCATTAATCCACTAGCTCCTGTTCCAATAATTAAAAATTCTATAGGTTCTTTCCAAACTTCTTCTAAATCTTCAATTTGCAATTTATGACCCTCTTTTCTCCACCAATTAGAAAAAATCTTTTCTTCTTTAGAAGTTTTAATAATTATAAGATCCTTATTAAAATTCTGATTTTTAAAAATAAGTGATCCAAAACTGTAATGGGAAATCATTTAAGCAGCTAAACTTAATTTTTCTTCTTCTCGTTTTAAAGCTTCTGTTCTATAATAAGCAATAAGGGCTTCTATAAAACTGTCTAACTCTCCATCCAAAACTTCTGTTAGGTTATAAGTAGTTAAGCTTATACGATGATCTGTTACTCTATTTTGAGGATAGTTATAAGTACGGATTTTTTCACTTCTTTCTGCTTTTCCTACTTGAGATTTTCTCTCTTTTTGAATCTTTTCATTTTGTTCTCTTTGAGCTAATTCATAAAGCTTTGCTCTTAAAATTTTTAGTGCAGTTGCTTTATTTTGATGTTGACTTCTTTCATTTTGACAACAAACCACTATTCCTGTAGGAATGTGAGTGATTCTTACTGCACTTTCTGTTTTATTGACATGTTGTCCTCCATGTCCACTTGCTCTCATAGTTTCTATTTTTAAATCTTCAGGACGGATTTTAATAGTAACTTCATCTACTTCCGGTAAAATAGCTACAGTAACTGTAGAAGTATGAATTCTTCCTGAAGATTCAGTTATAGGCACTCTTTGAACCCTATGAACCCCACTTTCATATTTTAATCTACTATAAGCTCCTTTTCCTTCAATTTTTGCTATAACTTCTTTTAAACCTCCTAAACCAGTTTCATTAACATCAAGTATTTCAAATTTCCATCCCTTTTTTTCAGCATATCTTTGATACATTCTTAAAAGTTCAGCTGCAAAAAGGGCAGCTTCTTCTCCACCTGCACCTGCTCTAATTTCCAAAATAACATTTTTTTCATCGTTAGGATCTTTAGGTAGGAGAAGAATTGGTAATTTTTTTTCTAGTTCTTCCAGACGAGATTCTAAAATTTTTAGTTCCTCTTTAGCTAGTTCTATTAATTCTTCATCTGTTTCTTCTTTTATAATTTTTTTATTTTCTTCTATTTGATTAAGTATTTTTTTGTATTCTCTAAAAGTTTCTACTATTTCTGAAAGTTCAGAATGTTCTTTTGCTAATTTTGCATAAAATTCTCGATCAGAAATTATAAAAGGATCTGTAAGTTTAGCCGAGATTTCTTCAAAATTTTTTTCTAAATTTTCTAATTTATTTAAATAAAATTTTGCAAGTCCCATAAAATTTATTATTTTTCTTTTTGGGAAGTGTAAAAATCTTCATATTTTTTCATAAATTTTTCGATTCTTCCTTCGGTATCAATAAATTTAAGTTCTCCTGTAAAAAAGGGGTGGCATTTAGAGCATATTTCAACTTTAATTTCTTTTTTAGTAGATCCTACTGTAAATTCATTTCCACATGCACATTTTACTATAGCATTTGGATAATACTGAGGATGAATACCTTTTTTCATTATTTACCTCCATAAAACGCCCCTGGAGGGACTCGAACCCCCAACCTACGGCTTAGAAGGCCGCTGCTCTGTCCTGTTGAGCTACAGGGGCGAAAATTTATAAAATTAAATTTAACCAAAAAATTTATTTTGACAAGACTTTCTAATAAGTTTATAATAGTTAACCATATGGAAATACACTTAGATTTGTTTTTTGAAGATTTAGAAAAAGAAAAAATAAGCTTACTTTTTAAAGATGCTTTTCCATGGGAGCCATTAAAATATTTAAAAGAATATCTTTTGGATAATGTTTCGGAGATTAATAAAGATATTCCTATAGAAATTCCTCTTCCTGAAAGTTTATTTCTTACATCTGAAGGAGAAATGATTCCCTTGAGGGAAATAGAAATCTTTGAAGGAAGTTATTATTTTAGAAAGCAAAAAATAGAAGGAAGTATCTTAAAAGCTGGATCAGTTTTAATGGGTAAAAAAATTTTTTTTGAAAATGAAGTGATAGTAGAACCTTTTGCAGTTATATTTGCTCCGGCTTACTTTTCTAAAGGGACACAAATAAGACAGGGAGCTTATATCAGAGGAAATGTATATACCGGTGAAAAAGTAGTAATAGGTCATGTTACTGAAGTAAAAAATAGCATTATTTTAAGTTTTGCTAAAGCTGCTCACTTTGCTTATGTAGGAGATAGCATTTTAGGAAAAGAAGTAAATCTTGGAGCAGGTACAAAACTTGCTAACTTGAAGTTTTCAAAAAAGGAAATATTTTTAACAATTAATAAAAATACTTTTAATACGGGTTTGAAAAAACTGGGGGCTATTTTAGGAGATAAAAGTCAAACAGGATGTAATGTAGTTTTGCAACCAGGTACTTTACTAGGGAAAAAATCAATTATTTATCCTGGTAAAGTAGTTGGCCCTGGTTATTTCCCTCCAGAAACAAAAATAAAATAATAGGAGGAAAATAATTTTATGAAAAACCTATCTATTTTAATTTTGATGGTACTAACAATAGTATTGAATTTTAGAATACTTTTAGCAGATGAAGAGAAAATTTTAGCTGAAGTTGGTCCTTATAAATTATATGAGAAAGATATAAATGAAATGATAAAAAAAGATTCTCAAATTCAACAGTTTTTAAATTCTAAGCCGGAATTAAAAGAAGAAATAATAAAAACCCTTGTTAATAGATGGGTTCATATCTCTATTTTAGCTCTTGCAAGCAAAAAAGAAGGATTAGAAGATAATCCGGAAGTTAAAAAAGAACTTTTAGAATTAGAAAAAGTAATCTTAGCTAAGAAATATTTTGAAAAAAAGGTACAAAACTTAGAAATAAGTGAAAAAGAAATAAAAGAATATTATGAAAAAAATAAGGAGAAATATAAAGAACCAGAAAGCATTCATATTAAACATATTTTAATTTATATTCCTAAAGATGCTGATAAAAAAGCTCAAGAAGAAGCACTTAGTAAGGCTAACAAAATTAGAAGCCAGCTTTTAAAAGGTGTAAAGTTTGAAGAGTTAGCTAAAATTTATTCAGATGATACTGGGTCTAAGGAAAAGGGAGGGGATTTAGGAATTATAAAAAAAGGACAAACCCTTCCTGAATTTGAAAAAGAAATTTTTCAACTTAAACCAGGAGAAATAAGTCAACCAATTAGATCTCCCTATGGATATCATATTGTAAAGGTAGAAGAAAAATTTCCTGAAAAAATTCTTCCCTTTGAGAAAGTTAAGGATTTAGCTAAAGAAGAATGTTTTCAGGAAAAACAGGAACAACTGATGGATAAAATTTTAGAAGACCTTTCTAAAGAATACCAACCCAAAATTTATTTAAACTTTGAAAATAAAGGATCTAAAAATGGACAAAAGTAATTACTTGATAAGAGAATTTGAAAAAAAAGTTCAAAAATTAAATCTTTCTCCAAAAAATTTATGGCAAGTATATTTCTATTTTCCTTTAGAAGTTTTATTTTTAGATATAGAAACTGAGGGATTATCAAAAGAGAAAAATGAAATTACTTTAATTGGAATCTATAAAAATTCAAAATATTATTGTTTTGTTAAAGATATAAATTTAGAAAAAGCCTTAACAATGCTTGCTTTTACTCCTATTTGGATTAGTTTTGGTGGAGAAAACTTTGATCTTCCCTTTATAAAAAAAACTTTTTCCTTTTTAAAAACACCTTTAATTCATATAGATTTGTTTTTTTTAACACGGGAATTGGGATTAAAGGGTGGATTAAAAAAGATTGAAAAGATTTTAGGTATTTCTCGGGAAACTGAAGGATTAAATGGTTATGATGCAGTAAAATTATGGAAAAAATGGATAGAAGAAAAAGATCGTAAATCTCTTGAGTTACTTATCCTTTATAATAAAGAGGATGTTATTAATTTAAAGAAAATAATGGATTATGTAGCATTTAAATTATTGGAAAGGGAGGGAGGAATAGATGAAAAGGTTCACCATAACTTCTTATAAAATAATTTTACTGATTTTTTTTACTTTTATATTAGGAGTTTTTGCTAAGACATTTGTTGATAAAACAGAAATTTTTGGTTCTAAAAAGTTGGTAGCTCAAGACGGAACTCAAATTTCTTCAGCAGCCTTAGATAAGGCTTATGAACTTTCGCAAGCTTTTTCTCTTGTTGCAGAAAAAGCAGCTCCTGCAGTTGTTTATATCGAAACTGAGAGAATAATTTCATTACCTCGTGATATATTTCCCTTTGAGTTTTTTGAAGATGAATTTCTTAAAAAGTTTTTCTCGGTTCCACGTTATAGACAAAGAGGAGCAGGTTCAGGATTTATAATTTCTCCAGATGGATATATCGTTACTAATAACCATGTTATCCAAGGAGCTCAAAATATTGTAGTAAAATTAATAGATGGAAGAAGTTTTTCTGCCAAAATAATAGGAACAGATCCTTTTTCTGATATAGCTCTTCTTAAAGTGAATGCTAAAGATTTACCTACTTTAACTCTAGGTAATTCTGATTTAATTAAAGTTGGGGAATGGGTAGTTGCTATTGGTAATCCCTTTGGGCTTTCTCATACTGTAACTGTAGGAGTAATAAGTGCTAAGGGAAGAAGTGGGATAGGAATTTCTGATATAGAAGATTTTATTCAAACAGATGCAGCTATAAATCCAGGTAATTCAGGTGGTCCACTTCTCAATTTAAAAGGGGAAGTAATAGGCATGAATACAGCTATTTTTAGTAGATCAGGTGGTTATATGGGTATAGGTTTTGCAATTCCTAGCAATATAGTAAAAACTGTAGTAGAACAGTTAAAATCTAAAGGAAAAGTAGAAAGAGGTTTTTTGGGAGTATATATTCAGGATTTAACACCCGCTTTAGTTAAAGAATTCGGTTTAAAGGTCAGTGAAGGAGCTTTAGTAACTGAAGTAATGCCTGGTTCACCTGCAGAAAAGGCAGGAATTAAAGAAAAAGATGTGATTGTAGAATATAATGGGAAATCTATTAAAAATGCCTCAGATCTTAAAAACTATGTTCTTCTTACTAAACCAGGCACTACTGTAAATTTAAAAATTATAAGAAATGGAAAAGAAATGGAATTAAATGTAGAGATAGAAGCTCCTAAAAAAGGATTTTTAATTTCACAAGCAGAATTTAAAGAATTAGAAGAATTTTTAGAAGCTCTGGGATTAGCTGTGGATAATATTACTTCTGATATAGCAAGAAAATTAAGACTTTCAGATACAAAAGGTGTTATAATTACTGAGGTTTATCCTGATACACCCGCAGACTATGCTGGACTTACTCCTGGTTTAGTAATTGATGAGGTAAATCGTAAAAAGGTTAATAATGTTCAAGAATTTTTTCAAGCTTTATCTTCCTCCTTACAAACTAAAAAAGTTTTATTGGGGATTCGCACCCCCAAGGGAAGATATTATGTAACCTTAAATGTTGCAAATGAAGAATAATTTTCATAAAACACTTATTATCTTATTTTTCATTTTTTGGCTTAGTTTTCATTCTTTAGGATTTTCTACAGAAACTATAAATAAAATTGTGGCTGTAGTAGGAGATGAATTTCTTACCCTTTATGAATTGGATGAAATGTGTACCCCTTTTTTTGAAAAATTCATAACACAAGATTTACCTCCTGAGGCAAAGGAAAAAGTTAAAAAACAGATTAGAGAAAAGATATTAAAATCCTGGATAGAAGGTACACTTTTAAAGATAGAGGCTAAGAAATATGGAATAACTGTTTCAGATGAAGAATTGGAAAGATTTTTGAGTGCTGAAATAAGGATAAAAGGTGGAGAAGAAAAGTTAAAGGAATATTTAAAAACTCAAGGAATAAGTTATGAAGAATATAAAGAAAATTTAAAAGAAGAGTTGTTGAAAATTAAACTCGTTCAATTGCAAGTTAGAGAAAAAGTTGTGATTACACAAGATGAATTAAAAAAAGCTTATGAAGAAGCAATTAAAAACTATGATATAGCTCCTAAATACTGGTTATCTATTTTAATAATAAAAGAAGATGAAAATTTGGCTAATTTTATATATGAAGAAATTCTTAAAGGAAAGAATTTTGAAGAGCTTTATAAAAGCGATCCTTCTAAGATAAAATTTATAAAAGAAGAAAGTTTTAAAAAACAGGAAATAGCTTCTGATATTTTACAAAATATAGAAAAAATATCTCCGGGAGAAGTTGCTCCTATTATAAAAAGAAACAATGAATTTTATATTATAAGATTATTAAAAACTGAAGCAGGTAATCCTCCCAGTTTTGAAGAAATGCAAGAAAGATTATATCAAAATTTATTTCAATTAAAGTCTGAGGCTATATTAGAAAAATGGATCAAAGAGCTGGAAGAAAAAAGGTATATTAAAATTTATTTATAAATGGTTTTTTCTATAGATGCTTTAGTTCTTTCTAAAGAAAAATTAGGGGAAATAGATCTTTTATTAGAACTTCTCACCCCAAATGGAAAAATTTGGAGTATAGCTAAAGGAGCACAAAAGAGTTACAAAAGATTTGTGAATCTTCTAGAGGAATTTAATTTTATAAAAGCTCATTTAAGAAAAACTTCCAGAGGAAAAATTTTCATTTTAGAAAAAGCAGATCCTATTTTCTTACCGGAAAAAATAAGAGAAAATTATAAAAAATATATTTTTCTTTGCTTTATAGGAGAAGTTCTTTCCAAAACAAACTTTGTTGGGCTTAAAATAGAATATTTTCTCTTCATAAAGACACTAATTGAAAGTATTGATACTTATAAATTTTTCAGTTTGTGGAAACCCCTTTTTGAATTGAAAATTTTAAAGTTTTCTGGATGGACACCTCAATTATATAAATGTGTGAAATGTGAATATATCCCTAAAAAAATATTTTATTTCTCTGTAGAAAAAGGCGGTATAGTCTGTTATAAATGTAAAACCTCAGAAAGTGAATATTTGGAGATAGAAGTAATTAAAGTTTTAAGGAATTTAATTGAGGTCTCTAATAATTTTGAAAGACTTTATAAAATAGAAGAAGAATTAGAAAAAAATTTATTAATTAAGGAAAAAGTTTTAAAAATTAGTGAAAAATTTTTTAAATTTTTTTTGCCTTTTGAATTTAATTCTTTAAAATTTTTAAAGGAATATGTGTTGGGGGGCTAAGAAGATATGGAGAGGAAGTTAGAAAGTAGATTTTTTGAGGAAAGACAATATGTACTTGAAGGACTTGCAGCTAAAGAATCATGGAGATTATTTAAAATTTTAGCTGAATTTGTAGAAGGATTTGAACTTTTACCAAGAGTTTATCCAGCAGTAACTATTTTTGGTTCCTCTAGGACCTTACCAGATCATCCTGATTATAAAAAAGCAGAGGAGTTAGGTAGATTATTGGTTGAAGCTGGTTTTTCTGTTATAACTGGCGGAGGTCCTGGTATTATGGAAGCAGCTAATAAAGGTGCCTTTGAAGCAGGAGGTTATTCAGTAGGCTTAAATATAAGACTTCCTTTAGAACAAGAGCCAAATTCATATACCAATCTGAAATTAGAATTCAAATATTTTTTTATAAGAAAAGTAATGATGGCAAAATATTCAGTAGCTTTTATATTTTTTCCGGGAGGATATGGTACATTGGATGAAATGTTTGAAGTTTTAACCTTAGTTCAAACTAAAAAAATTAGGCCTATACCTATTGTATTGATTGATACCAATTTTTGGTCTCACCTTTATAAATGGTTAACCGAATTTTTAGTTCCCAGTAATAAAATCTCTCCTAAAGATGTTGATTTATTTAAAATTTTTGATACTCCTCAGGAAACAGTAGAATATATTAAAGAATATTTATGGATTTAAAAAATAAACATCTTCTTGATATTGCATCCTTTTCTAAAGAAGAAATTGAGGAATTTTTAAATTTAGCAGAAAATCTTAAAGAGATTTTATATCGTCCAATTCCTAAGGTTCCCACTTTACGAGGTAAATTAATAGTTCATTTGTTTTATGAGCCTTCCACAAGAACAAGATTTTCTTTTGAAAAAGCTGCCAAAACTTTATCAGCAGATACTTTAACTTTTACAGGGAAAGGAACAAGCATTGAAAAGGGAGAGACCTTACTTGATACCATCAAAAATCTAGAAGCTATAGGAGCTGATTTATTTGTTATAAGACATCCTATGGCAGGAGCTCCCCATTTAATTGCTAAATATAGTAAAATTCCTGTAGTAAATGCAGGAGATGGGACCCATGAACATCCTACACAAGCGCTTTTAGATCTTTTAACTGTAAAAGAAAAATTGAATACTCTTTTAGATTTAAAAATAGCTATTATTGGAGATATTAAACACAGTAGAGTTGCTCATTCTGACATTTTAGCCTTCCAAAAAATGGGTTCTAGAGTATATGTAGCTGGACCAGCTCAACTTTTACCAGATCCTAAAGAAGAAGATTATTACAAAATCTCAAAAAATGGATTTAAAGTTTGTTATAAATTAGAGGAAGCATTAAGGGATGCAGATGTGGTTATAGCTTTGAGAATCCAAAAAGAAAGACATGAAGAAGTACTTATTCCGAGTTTATTAGAATATCATGAATTCTTTGGTTTGAAGCTTAAACATTTGGAATTAATTAAGGATAAAGCTATTTTGATGCATCCTGGACCAATAAATTGGGGTGTTGAATTAGCTTATGAACTAGAGAAGTATCCCTTTCAAGTCATTTTAGATCAAGTAGAAAATGGAGTAGCAATAAGAATGGCTATTTTGTTAAAGCTTTTAACAGGTGAAAGAGGTTATGAAAGTTTTAATTAAAAAAGGTAAGATTATTGATCCATCTCAAAATATGGATTTTGTTGGGGACCTGCTTATTGAAGATGGAAAAATTGTAGGAGTTGAAAGAAACATAGAAATAAATGAAAAAATAAAGATAATTTATGCTGATAAAATGTGGGTATTACCTGGATTAGTAGATATTCATGTTCACTTAAGAGAACCTGGAGAAGAATGGAAAGAGGATATTGAAACAGGAACGAAATCAGCTTTATATGGAGGAATTTTAAGATTAGCTTGTATGCCTAATACTAAACCACCTAATGATTGTCCTGAGGTAACTTCATATATTATAGAAAAAGCTACTCAAAAAGCTTATGTCACAGTATATCCCATAGGTTGTATTACTAAAAACCAAGAGGGTAAAATAATTACTGAATTTGGAAGATTAAAAGAAGCTGGAGTTAAAGGAGTTTCTGATGATGGAAAATGGGTTCAGAATTCAGATGTAATGAGAAGAGCCCTTTTTTATGCTAAAAATTTTGATTTAGCAGTTATTTCTCATTGTGAGGATTCTACTTTAAGTAAGGGTGGACAAGTTAATGAAGGTTTTTTTTCTGCTAAATTAGGTTTAAAAGGTATTCCTGCTTCAGCTGAAACTATAGGTGTGATAAGAGATTTAATATTAGCTAAAGAAACAAGGAAATCTATACATTTAGCACATTTATCAACTAAAGAGGTTATTCCTTTTTTAAAATGGGCAAAAGAAGAAGAAATACCTTTTACTGCCGAAACCTGTCCTCATTATTTTACTTTGACTGAAGAATGGGTAGAAAATTATAATACTTTAGCCAAGGTTAATCCCCCATTAAGGACTGAAAAAGATATTATAGCAATAAAAGAAGCATTAAAAGATGGTTTAATCGAAATTATAGCTAGTGATCATGCTCCCCATAGTCCTCTGGAAAAAGAAATAGAATTTGAATTAGCAAGTCCTGGTATAATCGGACTTCAAACCCTTCTTCCTTTGAGTCTTAACCTTGTTAGAGAAGGTTATTTAAGTCCTTTAAAACTTGCCGAATATTTAATTTTAAATCCCTCTAAAGTTTTAGGAGTTATCCCACCCTCTTTTAAAAAGAATGCTCCTGCTGAAGTTATAATAGTAAATCCAGAGGAAGAATATATATTAACTGAGGATATGATAAAATCTAAAAGTAAAAATACTCCGTTTTTAAATCAAAAACTAAAAGGTAAAGTTAAAATGGTCATCCTCAAAACCCAAATTTTTGACTTATCTAATTAAAACTGTATTCTTTAAAATACATATGTATTAAAATTAATACATATTTGAATTTTTATTATAATTATAATATTAGGAAAAATCATAAAAAATAATTAGGCATAAAAGTTGATTTTAAAATTTAAAAATTTTTGAGGGATATAAAAATGGAATATCAGAGGACTCTTACTAAAAAAATATTTTTAGAGGGAGAAGGAATTTTTAGTGGGAAAAATATAAAAGTGGAAATTGAGCCAGCAGAGGAAAATACAGGGATTGTATTTATAAGAGCGGATATTTCTTCCAAACCAATAATTCCCCTTAAAATAGAGAATATAATCGGTCTTGATGGAGCTACAGCATTAACAGATGGAGAACATTTTATTTATTTAGTTGAACACCTTCTTTCTGCTTTTCATGGTTTACAAATAGATAATGCTATTGTTTATGTTTATGGAGAGGAAATACCTCTTTTAGATGGTTCAGCTTATCCTTGGGTTAGGAAAATTCAAGAAGTTGGATATAAATTTTTAAGTGCATTAAGAAAAAAATTTTATTTGCGTAAAAGTTTTGTTTATCAAAATGGAATAGGAAAAATTATTTTTCGGCCATCTAATATGTTAAAAATAAAAGCTATTATTCAATTTGATCATCCCTTAATAGGATATCAAGAATTTTTGGTAACTCTAAATTCAAAATCTTATATTAAAGAAATTTCTTTTGCCAGAACTTTTGGATTTAAAGACATTTTAAATGAGAGAAAAAATAAAGGGATTATAAAGGGAGGTAATTTTTCAAATGCTATAATTCTTGATAAAGAAAAGATTTTAAATCCTGATGGTCTTAGAGTTTTTGATGAATTTGTGAGGCACAAAATACTTGATATTATTGGAGATGTTTTTGCTCTTGGTCAACCCTTAATAGCTGAAATAGAAGCATATCAAACAGGACATAAATTGCATATTGAGGCTTTAAAAAATCTCTATAAGTTAGGATTATTAGAAACTCTTGAAAGCAGAGCACTTACTTTTTTGCTGATACCTAAAAAAACAAGAAAATTTGAATGATTATTTTATAATTTTACCTATTTTATAAATAAGTCCGTCTTTTTTTTCCAAAACCTTTTCTAAAAAAATTAAGTCTATTTGATATTTTAAATTTTTCTTTTCAGTAATAAAATCTATTTTTTTAATAATATAAGAAAGAGGTGAATTAATTAAGTTCTCAATATCTGGGAAAACTTGAATAAAAATTTCATCATTTTCTATAGCAATCTTATAAGGTTCATAAACGATTTTTACTAAAGTTCCAATTGGGATATTATCAAATAAAAATTTTATATCTTCTGGATAAAGACGAATACATCCGTGGGTAGTTCTTCTTCCTATACTGTAAACTTTATTGGTTCCATGAATAGCATAAAGTCCTCTTGAAAGATATAGGGCATAATCCCCTAAGGGATTATCTGGTCCTGGAGGAATTATTTCGGGTAAAGTAGGATCTTCGGATCTTATAGAGGGTGGAGGATACCAAGTAGGTCTTTCTTGTTTTTTTGTTATAGCATAAATTCCCAGAGGAGGAAGATTGCCTTCTTCACCTATTCCAACAGGAGCAGTAAAAAAAGTTTTCTCTTTAAGATAATAAAGTCTCATTTCAGGAAGATTAATAATTATTAAGTTTGTAAAAGAAGAAATGAATTCTTCAGGAATTAAAATTTGTTTAGGTATAATTATTTTTTCTCCTACAGGAGGAATCCACGGATCTATATCAGGATTAGCCAGAACTAAATGAGAATAACCTACCTTAAAAATAACTGCTAAATCTACCAAAGTATCTTTAGGTTTAAGAGTGTAGGTGAGATTTTCATAATAAATGAATTTTCCAGGTATTAAAAAGGTAAAAGTAGGTACAGAGTTAGAAGTATTTACTTGGCAATAGCTTAAAGTAATATAAAATAAAACAAATAAAAATCCCAAAATAAAAAGATGAAATTTCATAATATTTTGCAGAAGATTGGTAATACTCCAATAATTAAACTAACCAAAATAAAAGTCAAGTCATCTGTTGAAATTTGGGGTAAATTAGAAAGTCAAAATCCAGGAGGTTCTGTAAAAGATAGACCAGCTCTTTTTATGATAGAAGATGCTGAAAAGAAAGGAATTTTAAATCCTAAAAAAGTAGTAATTGAAGCATCAAGTGGTAATACCGGAATAGGTTTAGCCTTAGTGTGTACAATAAAAGGATATAAATGTATTATTGTAATGCCTGAATCTGTTTCTATAGAAAGAAGAAAATTGATGCAAGCTTTTGGAGCAGAAATACTTCTAACTCCAGGGGATTTAGGTACAGATGGAGCTATAGAAACTGTATATGAAATGTTAAGAAAGTATCCAGAAAAATATTTTTGTCCTGATCAGTTTAACAATCCTGCTAATTGGATAAGTCATTATAAAACTACTGGTCCAGAAATCTGGAGAGATACAGAAGGGAAAGTCACTCATGTAGTTTGTGGTTTAGGAACTACAGGGACAGCTATGGGAATAGCACATTTTGCTAGAGATAATAATCTTCCATTTAAAGTAATAGGAGTTGAACCTAAGGTAGGTCATAAAATTCAAGGTTTAAAAAATATGAAGGAGTCTTATCCTCCCAGCATTTATGATAAAAAACTTCTTGAAAGGGTAATTAATGTAGATGATGAAGAAGCATTTTACTGGACTCGCAGACTTGCTAAAGAAGAAGGTATCTTCGTTGGAATGAGCTCTGGAGCTGCGTTAGCAGGAGCTATAAAATTAGCAGAAAAAATAAAAGAAGGGCTAATTGTAGTAATATTCCCTGACGGAGGAGAAAGATATCTTTCTACACCACTTTGGAGTTTTGAGATTAAAGGGATGGATTTTAGTAGAGAAGTGGATCTTATTCTCACTAATACCCTTTCTGGTAAAAAAGAGGTTTTTAAACCTTTAAATGAGAAATTAGTAAAAATTTACACTTGTGGACCTACTTTAAATGCCAGACCTCATATTGGAATTTACCGAAGGCTTATTACTGTGGATATATTAAAAAATTATCTAAGACTTAAAGGATATAAAATATTTCATATAGTTAATTTGACTGATTTTGATGATAAAACCATTCATCAAGTTCTTTCAAATAATCTGGATTTGAAAGAATTTACTTCTCAAGTAGAAAGAAGGTTTTATCAAGATTTAGAATTTTTAAAAATTGAAAAAGCAGATCTTTATCCCAAAGTAAGTGATCATTTAGAGGATTTAAAGGAATTGGCTTTAAAAATTCTTGAAAAAAATAAAGCCTACATTAAATATTCAAGCCTTTATTTTGATATTTCAAGATTTTCTGGATATGGAGAACTTTCTAAAATAAATTTAAAATCCCTTAAACCAGGTGCAACTATTGATCTTGAGGAATATGATAAAGATGAACCCTTTGATTTTGTTCTTTTAAAAAGGGTTCAAATTTTAGAACTCAAAAAAGGTTATTTTATAGAAACTTCTTTTGGTAAGGTTAGACCAACTTGGCATATTCACTGCGCTGGTTTGATTTTAAAATATTTAGGAGAAGAAATAGATCTTTTTACAAGTGGGATTGATCTCATTTTTCCACATCATGAAAATACTCGAGCAGTTGCTAAAGCCTTAACAGGAAAAGAAATAGCTAGATACTGGATCCATTCAGATTTAGTCTTTTATGAAGGAAAAAAGCTTTCTTTAGAAAATGCAATAAATGTTGAGGATATTAAAAATAAAGGATTTTCAGGAAGAACTTTAAGGCTTTATTTTTTGAGAACCCATTATAGAAATAGATTTAATTTTAGCTGGAGAGGGCTTGAAGAAAGTGCTAAAATCCTTGAAAAAATAGATAAATATTTAGCTTATTTAGAGGCTTCTCCTGAAAATAAAAATGACGATATAATAAAAGAATTAGAGAGTATATTAAATGAATTTGAAATAAACTGGAAAAATGCATTAAAAGAAGATCTTAATACACCTTTAGCAATTTCTGAGCTTATTTCTTTTTTTAAAAAAATTTACCCTTTTCTCAAAAATGGAATTTCTTCAGAATATAAAGGAAAAATCTGGGAAAGTTTAAAGGAGTTCAATTTTGTTTTTAAAATTTTAAGATTTCCTCAAAAGGTGAAAGATGAAAATATCTTAGAAAAATTAAGAGAAAGAGACTATGCTAAAAAAGAAGGTAATTACCAGTTGGCAGACAAAATAAGAGCAGAAATAGAAAAGACAGGATTTTATGTATTTGATTTGCCATCTGGAGGAGTTGCAGTAAGATTAGAAGAAGAATGAAAATTACCCAAATTTTATATGAGATTTATAAAAGACTTTATTCTTATTTCGGTCCTCAAAACTGGTGGCCTGCAGATTCGCCTTTTGAAATATGTGTAGGTGCTATTTTAACCCAAAATGCTAATTGGAAAAATGTAAAAAAAACTCTCGTAAATTTAAAAAATAATAATCTCCTTGATCCTTTGAAAATTTATAAAATTTCAAAAGAAAAATTAGCTCAGATTATAAAACCCTCTGGGTTTTATAATCTCAAAGCCAAAAGACTTAAAGAATTTGTTAAAGTTTTAGTTGAAGAGTATGAAGGTAATTTAGCTAAGCTTTTTTCAGAAGATATCTATAAAATCAGAGAAAAATTGTTGAGTATAAAAGGACTTGGGAAAGAAACAGTTGATAGTATTCTTTTATATGCAGGTAATTTGCCTATTTTTGTGGTTGATACTTATACTTACAGAATTCTTTTTCGTCATAATCTTATTCCTGAACAAACTTCTTATGATGAAATACAAAGTTTATTTATGGAAAATCTTCCTTTAGATACAAAACTTTTTAATGAATATCATGCTCTTCTAGTTGCTTGTGGTAAAAATTTTTGTAAAAAAAGAGAACCTCTTTGTAATTTTTGTCCATTAAAAGATTTATAAAAAAATACAATTATAATTATGTATATTGCGAGAAAACCAGTTTTTGGACATTATGAATATTCTATTAGAGAGTCTTATTATGAAGGCCCTTATTGGAAAAGTAAACTTATTTTAGACCTGGGATCAACTCCGGAAAAATATATTACCTATTATAGTGAGGTTGCCTTTTCTATTGATTTAGAAGAAAGACTTGAAAAATTAGGTTATAAAGTAGATCAATGGATACTTGAGAAATTATTTTTTAGATTTTTAAATCCAGAAGCTCAAAGAATGATTACTCAATTTACCCGTCCCAAAAATATTAGAAGGCAATTTAAAAAATTTTCTTTAAAAGATATTCATCCCTTTGATATTAAAAGAATAATGGTTCTTAATTTTGGAATGTCTAATCCAGAAAAGTATATCAATATTCCCTATCCCTTTTTAGGTGATCTTTGTGAAAAATCAAGAGATGAACTGGAAAATTATTTTTGGGATCTGGAGGATCGTTTGAAACATACCGAAAAAATTAGATATATTATAGCAATTTTTGGTCTCTCTTATATTTCTTCTAGAGCCACTCAAGAAGATATTGATAAAAATTTTTTAGATAATTTTTGTAGTCTTTTGAAGGACGAAGACTTTTTAATGGGTATGAATTCAGAAGAGCTGCATAAAAATTATTTTTCACGATATATATGGATGTACTTTGATATGGTACCTTTTTTCTATGCACCAAAACCTGTATATCTGGAAGAAAAGGAAATTTACTTAAAAGCTTCTCAATTTTTAGGTATTTCCTCAAAAGTTCTTAGAAAGGCTTCTAAAAAGGATTTGTTAAAAATTTTTAGAGAAAAAGCTAAAGAGCTTCATCCAGATAAAGGTGGATCTCATGAAAAGTTTATTGAGTTGAGAAAAATCTTTGAGGATCTGTTTAAAATTAAATAAAGGGGAGGAAAACCTCCCCTAAACATATAAAAAGGAATGGTATGAGAGTGAGTTTAGAAATTAATTTGAAGCACTGTCTGGATTCTAAAAGCGTTTTTTAAGTGATCCTTTCCTGATGGATCATAAACTCCCATTTTATGAAATTGGTCTGTAGTACTCAAACGGTAATATTTATCATAATTCATCCATTCAAAGTTTAGCATCAAAATGTTATTTTCATGAAGATAATAAGCTAATCCAACCATATAATGTTTACCTATATCATCTGTTTTGGGAATCCATTTACTACAGGTATTATCAGCACAAAATCTGTCAACATTGCTATTGGGATCAATCCAGTCATAACGAGCAAAAAGATGGAGTTTTTCATTAAATATAGGTAAAACAACATCTCCAAAAGCTGACCATAGTTCGTTTTTTAAAACTTTTCTTTTACTTCTATCTTCATAAGGAGTAACTACCCAGTTTCCCTTATGATTACCATAAGCTTGACTGTATTGAAGAGTAATAACAAACCATGGATGTTGATAAGATAACATACCTAAATGTACATCATATCTTGGATATTTTGGGGATCTAAAGTAACTGTTATTATTCTTCTGTCCTCCTGTTCCGGAAATAAAAAAATAACTAAATTGTAATCCAGCTAAAGGTAAAACACCTTCAGTGGAATAAGGGAAGGGTCTTAAAGTAAGTCTTCCCTCAATTGCTTTTCCCATATTCGTTTCAGAATCTTCATATCCTACTCCATTCATGTAAGAAAGCCACCAAGAACCATATTTTCCTATATAATTTTTCCAGGTTGGGTAATGATAGGTTAGATTTTTAACATATCTTTCATTTAATTTTCCCCCTAAATTTCCAGCAATGGAAAAGCCTCTATCTGCAGAATTAAATGTACCTACAAACTCTCGAGCCATATATCCTTGCATACGATAGGGATTTATAGTTTCCTCAAAATCTAACCAAGGGAAATGCCCTAAACCAAACTCAGAGATAATATCTGTAAGAAAGCTCAAATTAGGAAATTTGAATAATCCGTACGCATATTTTAACCTAAGATCATTGGTAGCCACATTACCTGCTTTAATATCCGGAGTAATTCTAAAAGAAAGCCATGGAGTAATCTCTTTTATTACATTAATATAACCACGAGTAAGAGAAAAATAACTAAAACCTTTAGTATCCTCAACTCTGTTAGGAAGATATCCATTAGAATAATCTATATAAGTAAGGGTTCCTACTTTTAATCCTCTTAAAGCAGAAGGTAATATAGAACTATCCTTTTGAATTTTTTCTATTGTAGTTTTTGTTATTTCTTCTTTTTGCTTTTTTGCTTCTGTTTCAGCTTCTTTTTTGATTTCCTGAGCTTCTTCTTCTGTTAAGACTCCTTTTTTGATAAGAATTTTTAAAAGGGCATCGGTAGAAGATTCTGAGGAAAGTGCATTATTGAAAGGACAAAAAAGGACCGGAAAAATTAATCCCAAATTTAAAAAAAATTTTTTGTTTTTTAATCTTTTGATTCCATTTTTCCATCTTTTCATGTCTCCCTCCCTTATTTAGTTTTTAAATTGTATTTTTCCCAGTATTTGTAAATTTGCTTTACTACATTATCAGGTAAAGGAACATAATAAAGATCTTCAGCAATTTTATCTCCTTTTTCAAAGGTCCATTCAAAAAATTTTATTACCTCTTTGACATTAGGTTTATCAAGAGGAATGATTGCAAAAGAGGCACCAGTTATAGGATAAGAATCTTTTCCTGGCTGATAGGTAAGATCTACATAAAAATCCTCTAAAATATTCCATTTTACATTACTAGCAGCTTTTTGCATACTTTTGGTAGATGGGAAAATAAAAATACTTTCATCTTTATTTAAAATTTTAGCCATAGGTAAGTTATTTTGTTTAGCATAAATAAATTCCACATATCCTATAGAACCTATACTTTGTTTTATATAATTAGTAACTCCAGGATTTCCTTTAGCACCTATCCCAACAGGCCAATTTACTGAAGTTCCAGCCCCTATCTTTTCTCGCCATTCAGAGCAAGCTTTACTTAAATAAATAGTGAAAAGCCATGTTGTTCCTGAAGCATCAGATCTTCTTATTACATTAATAGGAAGATCAGGAAGTTTGATTTTTGGATTTAAGTTCTTAAGATAAGGATCATTCCATTTAATGATTTTGCCCAAATAAATATCACATATAGCCTTATGATCTAAATTTATAGAAATATTTTCTAAATTGGGCACATTATAAGTTATTACTACAGCTCCTATGATAAAAGGAAATTGAATTAAATTATATTCTCTCAATTCTTTTGAAGTAAGTGGCTTATCACTTAATCCAAAATCAACAATTTTAGATTGAGCCTGTTTTATTCCCCCTCCTGAACCAATTCCTTGATAATTAATTTTGACTCCAGTAAGTTTATAATACTCTTTAGACCATGTTTCAATTACCGGTTGAGGGAAAGTAGCTCCAGCACCCGTTAAATCTAATGCTGATGAGTTCCCATAAAATATCAAAAATAAAAAAATAAAAAATATTGAAAAAATTAGTACAGAACAAAAACTTATGACTTTACTTTTTACCATCATTCTTACCCCCTATTTTAATTTTTAGCTAATAATTTACAGGAAGATAATTAAATAATGATTAATTTAAATTTAAATTTTGATAAAAATTAAATTAAAAATTGATTAAAATTCATGAATTTAATAAAATAGTGACTTTAGTTCCCTTTCCAACCTTACTTTTGATATTCATATCCCAACCATGTGCTTTAACAAAATGTTTTACTATAGCTAATCCTAATCCTGTTCCTCCAAGTTCTCTTGATCTTGCTTTATCAACTCTATAAAATCTTTCTCCTAATCTAGGAATATGTTCTTCAGGAATACCTATCCCTGTATCTTCTACAGAAATAGAAAGAGGAAAATCTTTATAAGAAATAATAACTCCTCCTTTTTCTGTAAATTTTATTCCATTATCTACTAAATTCATAAGAATTTGGATCAACTTATCTCTATCTGCCTCTATAAAAGGGGTTTTGGATAAAATTTTCTTTTTTAAATAAAGATTTTTTTCCTTAGCTTTCTTTTCAAGGATGCTGATTACTGTATCTATTGCTTCAGTAACATTTACCTTTGTTTTTGTAATTTTAAGTTCTCCTAATTCTATTGCTGAAAGAATCAATAAATCTTCTACCAAAGAATTCAATCTTTCGCTGTGTTTTTTAATGATTTCTAAAAATCTTTTTGCATTTTCTTTATCTTCTAAAGCCCCTTCAAGTAAAGTCTCTGCAAAGCCCTTTATAGCAGTAATAGGAGTTTTTATTTCATGAGAAACAGCTGCTACAAAATCTGTTTTCATTTGCTCAAGTTTTTTGAGTTTAGTAATATTATAAAAACTTAACAAAACTACTACTTTATATGAATTTTGAAAAAAAGAAAAAATTTTTAAAGGTTTTGCAGTAACAGACAATATTCTTTCTTCAGGATAAACTGTTTCTATTTCATCTCTGATTTCTTGTTGACTTTCAAAAACTTTATTTATTATAGAAAAGATTTTTTCAGTAAATGGTATTTGATTTAAATTTATTTCTTTGGAATTTTTTATTCCGAAAAATTTTTCAAATTGAGAATTTAAAAATAAAATATTATAATCTTCATCTATTAAAAGAATAGCTTCTCTTACGTTGTTCAATATGGTACATAAAATTTTACATTCTTCATATAAAGTTTCTAAATTATCTAATTGGGAGGAATTGGGACAGAATTTTAAAAAAGGCATTTTAAACCTCTTCAGGGATATAATATCCAACTCCTCTTAAAGTTTTAATATAAACTGGATTAGCTGGATCTTTTTCTATTTTATTCCTTATTCTTTTTATATGGACATCTATGGTCTTTGGATTTGCATAACCTTCTTCTCCCCATACCTCATTAATTATTTGTTTTCTGCTACAAATCTTTCCTTTTCTTTCTGCTAAAAAGGATAGTATTTTAAATTCAAGAGGAGTTAAAATTATAGGTTTATTTTCTATTTTCACTTGATATTTATCTTTATTTATATAAAGATTTCCTATTTTAATAATGTTTTCTTTTGATTTTCTATTTACTCTCCTTAAAAGAGCTTTTATTCTGGCAATTAGTTCTCTAAAACTAAATGGTTTGGTTATATAATCATCCGCTCCAAGTTCCAAACCGAGAATTTTATCGGATTCAAGTGTTCTTGCAGTAAGCATAATAATAGGAGTATGAGAGGTTTTAGGATCTTCTCTCAAAATTTTACAAAGTTCAAAACCACCTATCCCGGGAAGCATTAGGTCAAGTATAACGAGATCATAGGAATTATTCCTTATCTTAGTTAGACCTTCTTCACCATTATAAGCAAAATCTACTTCAAAGCTTTCTTTTCTTAGATTATAAAAGAGAAGTTCTACTATGTCTTTTTCATCTTCAATAATCAGAATTTTTGTTGAAGACATTTTTATAAAATTCTCAAAAATGATAATCAAATAATATAAAAATGTCAACAGTACTGAAATTGACAAAACAGAAAAATTTTGATATAAAAGTAAGCTTAACATTAAAGGGAATGTTAAAGAGATGAAAATTAATTTAGATCCTTTAAGAATGGAAAACTGGCAAATAGCTTATGAAGCAGAAAAGAGAATGAAAACTATTTTTCAGTTAGCTGAAGAATTAGGGCTTTTAAAAGAAGAAATAATTCCTTATGGTTACTATATAGGGAAGGTTAAGTATAAAGAGGTTTTAGAAAGACTAAAGAATAAACCTAATGGTAAATATATTAATATCACTACCATTACACCTACTCCTTATGGTGAGGGGAAAACAACTACAACTATAGGGCTTATTCAAGGACTTGCTAAAAGGGGTAAAAAAGTTACAGGAGCTATTAGGCAACCATCTTCAGGTCCTTTATTTAATTTAAAAGGGGGAGCTACTGGTGGAGGTCTTTCTCAGGTTATTCCTATAGATAAAATCACTTTTGGTTTTACAGGAGATATTAACGCAGTTGTGAATGCTCATAATCTTGCGATGGTAGCTCTAACAGCAAGATTGCAACATGAAAATAATTATGATGATAAAATATTAGCGAAAAAGGGATTAAAAAGGCTTGATATTGATCCTAAAAGAGTGGAAATGCCATGGGTAATTGACTATTGTGCTCAAGCTTTAAGAAAAATAATAATAGGACTTGGAGGGAAAAAGGATGGGTATCTTATGGAAAGTAAATTTTGGATAGCTCCTGCATCAGAAATAATGACAATTCTTTCTCTTTCACAAAGTGTTAAGGAGCTAAGAGAAAGAATAGGTAAAATAGTTGTAGCTTTTGATAAATCTGGCAATCCTATTACTGCAGAAGATTTAGAAGTAGCAGGTGCTATGACAGCTTGGTTAATAGATGCACTTAAACCTAATTTGGTTCAGACTATTGAAGGACAACCTATATTTATTCATACTGGACCTTTTGCTAATATTGCTATTGGACAATCCTCTATTCTTGCAGATTATTTAGGACTTAAATTAGCAGAGTATCATATTACTGAATCCGGATTTGGTGCTGATATAGGATATGAAAAATTTTGGAATATAAAATGTAAAATTTCAAAGTTAAAACCTGATGCAACAGTAATTGTAATTACTTTAAAGGCATTAAAATATCATGGAGGTGATTTTGATAAAAAGGTTTTTAAATCAATAGAAAAAGGCTGTGAAAATCTTATTCACTGTATAAATATTATTAAAAAAAGCGGGATAAATCCTTTGGTATGTATAAATAAGTTTATAGATGATAAAAAGGAAGAAATTTCCTTAGTTAAAAAAATCTGTGAAGAAGAAAAGGTGAGGATTGTAGTTTCTGAACACTGGTTAAAAGGAGGAGAAGGGGCTTTAGAATTTGCAGATGCTGTGATAGATATATGTAAAGAAGATTCTGATTTTAAATTTTTATATCAGGATGAAGAACCTATAAAAAGTAAAATTGAAAAGATTGCGAAAGAAATTTATGGAGCAGAGGGAGTAATATATCTACCTATAGCTGAGGAAAAAATTGCAGTAATTGAAAGAGATAAAGAGTTAAAAAAAATGCCCATATGTATAGCAAAAACGCATTTATCCCTTTCTAATGATCCAACTAAGAAAGGAGTCCCTAAAAATTGGAAATTTGAAGTAAAAGATGTTTTAATTTTTAGAGGAGCAAAACTAATCGTTCCTGTTGCAGAAAATATTAACCTTATGCCTGGGACAGCTTCTGATCCCCGTTTTAGAAAAATTGAGGTAGATTTAGAAAAGGAGAAAATAATAGGGTTTTTTTAAAAATATCCAAAAATGTCAGCCAAAATTTTAAATGGAATAGAAATTTCTAGAGAAATCAGAGAAAAAATAAAAGAGGAAGTGAAGGAGCTTAAGCAAAGATTTGGAATTATTCCCGGGCTTGTAACGATCTTAGTTGGGAAAGATCCAGCTTCCCTTTCTTATGTACAATCTAAACAAATCGTCTCTAAAGAACTCGGGTTTTATTCAATTCAAGAAAATTTACCAGAGGATGTTTCAGAACAAGAGTTAATAAAACTTATTCATAAATATAATGAAGATTCTAAAATTCATGGAATCCTTGTACAATTGCCTTTACCTAAACATATTAATGAGAGAAGGGTTTTTAATGCTATTGATCCACGAAAAGATGTAGATGGTTTTCATCCTGTAAACATGGGTAGACTTGTTTTGGGTGAACCGGGATTTATTCCATGTACTCCTTTGGGTATTTTAGTGATGTTAGAAAAAGCTGGATGTCAGGTTGAGGGAGCTGAGGTAGTAATATTGGGGAGAAGTAACATTGTGGGTAAACCTCTTGCTATTCTTCTTATGCAGAAAAGAAAACCTATTGGCAATGCAACCGTTACTTTATGTCATACAGCTACAAAAGATTTATTTTTCCATACCAAAAGAGCAGATATTTTAATTGTAGCAATAGGAAAGCCTAAATTTATTAAAGAAGATATGATTAAGGAAGGATCAGTAGTAATAGATGTAGGAGTAAATAGAATTGGTACAACTCCTGAGGGAAAAGCTATTCTTTGTGGAGATGTTGATTTTGAAAGAGTTAAAGAAAAAGCAGGTATTATTACGCCAGTTCCTGGAGGAGTAGGACCTATGACAATCACAATGCTTATGAAGAATACTCTCGAGTCAGCCAAAGCTTGGAATAAAATACCAAGTAGGTTGGCTTTTCAATAGAAGTGTGTTAAAATTAAACCTTATTCTAAAATCTTTCTAAAAATTTTTAGGAGGCATTTTTGTTACCTTATGAAATTAAAAATTTTGCCCAAACTTTAGCTAATGGGGCATCAGTTATTTCTATAGAAAAAAAGAATTTATTTTCTTCTCTCAAAAAATATATTCAAAAGGATCCTCAATTGATTTTGTTCAATAAAAAAAGATTTAAAAAATTGGCATATGAATTAGGAATTAGTCTTGAGGAAATATCTAAAGAAGACCCCTTTTTAATAAAAAAACTTTTAAAAATTTTAACTGAAATTGAAAATGAAAATCCTATAATTAATCTTTTACCTCAAAC
>Ga0105162_1000512_pt1 | contig 25288 bp, 22 predicted proteins | sample JNZ201metaG_FD_81532 | JGI IMG/M metagenome (GOLD analysis project Ga0105162, IMG submission 81532) | Hot spring microbial communities from Jinze hot spring, China to study Microbial Dark Matter (Phase II) - JNZ 20120812A | ecosystem: Environmental > Aquatic > Thermal springs > Hot (42-90C) >...
GAAAGAATGAGATTGATATTACCATTGTGCGTTTTCCAAAGATTCTTCACTACACAAAAACCTCGCATATGTCTCGCTAAATTCTTCTTATTCTTCAGTCCTCGCTTGAGTCGGAAAAAGTCTTTCAGCAATGAAAACTTGGATTCACACATGTTTTTACCAAATGATACTGCTTGGCCAAGAAAGCATTGAGTTATTCATCTTGGGGGACCTGCTTTTGTCAAGAGTTGGTTGAGGGGTGTCCCCTCTTTAAAGGATAATGCGGTTTTTGGAAAGTTTCAATACTTTTAGTTAACATTATCAAGCACAGGTACTGGGGAGTGAAGTGAAACTTGTCCCAGAAGAATATACGAGCCCGATCTGCCCAGTATGTGGCGACAAGAATCATGCAGATGGTCGGAACTATGAATGCAAGAGTTGCGGATTTAGATATCACAGGGACGGAGTAGGCGCGATAAACATTTTGCAAAGGTATCTTGGAAAAAAATTCCAAGTAGTAGCGGGATTGGCACCCGTCAGAGGAGTGAGGTTTAAACCACACCTCTGTGGCCATGGAGTTAAAAACGCTCCATGGAAGGCAGCCTAAATGAGCAGCTAAGAATCCCACCCCCTTTAGGGAATTGGGAGTGTCAAGTGAATATTGGCTCTTGATAAAAGGACGTCGAGAAGAGGTATTATGTTTCTTTGGTCTACCTTTCTTATGTTCAACAATGCCAGAAATTAGAAAGTTTTTGATCCAAGTTTGAACACTATGCTCATAAACACCTAAGAGAAAAGCAACTGTACTTTTTGGAAGGTGTTCATCCAACAATGTTGTAAATGACCAGTTCCATGCCTGAATTAAAATAGCCGACCAGGGATACCCCGGTCGGTTTTTTGGTATTTTCTGCTTAGTCATCTTCTCCATCAGAGTAAAATAGTTCATTGACCTCTGCCAACTCGTCAGGAGAGACGTAGTCAAAGCGAATAGGTGTGAATGGCAGATGCGTGCACTTTGGTGGCTTTTTGCCGTACATCATTATAGATACTACTTTGTTTCTTATGTACCAGTTCAAAAACTGCTCTTCATCTCCCCTTCCGTCGGATTCTTTAAGGCCTACCATTAGAACATACCAAATAGTCTGTTCAAGGTCTTCATACGAATAGAGGAATGCTTGTTGATACCCCAAAAGTATGCGGTCCATCTGCGCACAAGGTGTTTGTACTGTTTGTCATTTTAAATTCTTCTGATAGTGATGATGCTTCTCATCGATTTATGCCGTAGATTTTCAACAACACTAATGCCTTTCGTCAAACCAAGCCTTTAAACTCCATTGCCTAAAATTCTTTGTATATATTTGGTATATGTACATAAACCTCCAACGACTTTTATTTGTTTCGATTGTTTGAAAATTCTTTTGAAATGGACGTGGATGGTTTTTGTTTTGACTGAATGCAGCTTTGCGGTAGAATTGGAATGGGAGTGTGGGTTGGAATAGAAACACCGATTCGATGAGGTGAAGAGGTATGGCGCAAGATTTTTCCAAATTGTATTTGATTGTTGACTGGCGTGATGATGTTTTGATGGATTTTGTTGATGATTTAACCTTAGAGCATATCGAAGGTCAATTGCTTTGGGAAGAGGCTTGGCATTCGTGTGCGCTTGATGGTGTTGTAGTGCCATTTGAAGAAATGGATGCAGTTAAAGAAATCGCTGCTAAGAGGTTGGAGTATTCAGAAGAGATAATTGAGAAAGTGTTGAAAGGCAAGATTAGTGAGAAAAAATTGTCTAATGTTTTGAGTTACTCGTTTGATGATATAAAACCAAGCTGGGTAGAAGTGATAAGGTACTACGAAGTTGCTCTGGCGATGTACAGTATGGCACTGGAGATGCGCGAAAATGTGTTGTTTTTACTTCCAAAACTGCCAAGGTTGATTCACAGAAGTCTGTTCTATGGTATCCCTGGGAAGGAGAAGAGTGGGGAGTACAGAAAGACATCAAGTATCGAAGATGCCGGTGTGCCATCTTTGCTGAAAGAACTCGCCCCAAAGGATAATATCGAAGATTTCATGAAAATTTGGTCTGAGTTTACGAGGCTTTTGCTTGTGCAAAGGTGGAATTATACATTGGATAATGTTGAGTACTCTCACGCATTGTTCATGAGCATCCTACCTTTCGAGTACGGAAATGGTCGAGTTGGTCGGATTATCATGAACATGCTTCTTTTGATGGCTAAGTACGGGAATGCAATCATTTCATCCGATGAAGATGAAAAGAAGATGTACTTCAGAGGACTTGAGAGAGGAGCAAAGGTATTCCACGAACAGTTTGTATCAGGCCAGACACTTCCAATGCAATTGGCAATTCTATACCAAATGCGAAGAAGTAGCGATTTGATAAAAAGGGTTGTGTACGGTTTGGCTGATTCGTATGATATTTTGCTAACTTATTATCTGAAGGACAAGCTTGTCCCACTAAGCGAGTTCGCAAAGCAAAGTGGGAGGAAGCTTTCTGAAGTTCAGCGGTTGGTGCGAAGTAGAAAGCTGATTCGCAAAAAGATAGACGGAGAATGGTATGTGTATCCTGAAATTGCACCAAAATCGCTCGAAGAATTTCTTGGCTCTGGTAGGATGAAAACCGTTGAGAAAGAATCCAAGCAAAATGATGGGGCGAAAAAGAAGAACAAGAAATAGTTTTTTAATTCATTTGTAGGTTCAGGATTATACCATTCAAAGCTGTACGAAAGAAGAAGTGATTAAAATTGGGCCGGCAAGAATACTTTGATGCAAAATTTGACCTATCGAAAGGTCGATTTTTAATTTTTTTGACCTATAGGTAGGTCAAAATTTGGCTGTTGCATCAACTTGCCAAAATGATGCGTCATGATGCGTTGCTGATGCGTTAATATACCTTTGTGATGCATCACTATTATACCATGATGCATCAGTTCTGAAGTAATGCCAAGCTGTAAGTATCTAAAACTTGTGGATTTCTAAAACAGAGCTAAAATGAAAAACAGCCAGGCGCCTGCCTGGCTTTTTCAGTCGTTCAATCATCTTCACCATCTGAATAGAATAGTTCATTAACTTCAGCCATTTCATCCGGTGAAACATAGTCGAAGCGAATGAGTGTAAACGGTAAGTGCGTGCATTTGGGTGGCTTTTTGCCGTACATCATTATAGATACTACTTTGTTTCTTATGTACCAATTCAAAAACTGCTCTTCATCTCCCCTTCCGTCGAATTCTTGCGAGGTTGCTATAGGGATGTATCAAGTGGTTTGTTCATTTGATTGTTAATGCCCAAAAAATGCCATCCTTTCGGTAAGCTGTGCCTTTATTATTAATTGGTGTATTGGGATTTAAGTACGCAGAGATTTTGCGCCGTAAAAGGTAACTGATACTTGGGAGGAATAAACAGCACGAAATGAATAAAGTGATAAAATATTAAATAGGATGCTATCAACGTATCTTCAAAGGAAGTGATATAGATGTCACAAGAGTGGCTACTTCCTGAGGAATTTACAGATAATGACTTTGAGGACTATGTTTCAGCATTATTACAAGTATCACGAATGTTTGTAGAACGAAATGTTAAAATGGACAACACTCTCGAACTCGACGTAATAGTAACCGAGCTTTCTCAAAATGAGTCGCCAAGTACAACTATTGTCGAAGTTAAATCCGGCGACTGGGGCTTGGAAGATGTGTTCAAGCTCAAAGGCTGGATGGACTTTATCGGGGTAAATAAAGGGCTTTTTATCTACAGCACACGAAGAAAAAAGGAAATAAGCGAGGAAGTCAAAAGAAGATTTATGGAACTTGGGGTCCAACTGAGGTGTTTACCGCAAACTTTGAGTGAATTCGAAAAAGCTATCCAAATCCTATGTAATGAAGAACATGTTACTGTAGACGAAAAGGATGTCAAAATCTGGATGATTACACAACGAATTGAAAGAAAGTTGATGAACTTCTTAAGTTCCTTAAGAAAACATCCAGGAAAGAAATCCTCTCTACTCGAAAACTTTAAGGCAATATCTTCCAATACTAATGAGCATGCTGAACTTCTACATGAATACTATCGTATGATAAAGGACAAAGTGTTTTTCCTAAACGAGAATTTTGAAAAGCTGAAGGAACTTTGCAGGGAATGTCAGAAAGGGAAGTATAGAGTTTCTGAACAGTGCGTAAGCGATCATTCAAAAAATCAAAGTGAAAAGACAGGAGGGATTCCAGAGGAGCTTTTTGAGCGCACTTTTTACGATTGCGAATTCAATATACTTCAGATTTCCACGTATATAGAACATATGGCAAGGTTATCTATACTGAAGACTGCTGTCGGGCTAATGTTATGTAAAAACTGGAAAGACTCATATGAGGATGATGAATCGATACCAAAATCATTCTACGGTGGCTTGTGTACGCTTGAGAACGAAAGTTATTCTTTCCTCTATCCTGTTTTTTGGCAATGGTTCTTGCTAGTTTTTGGTGGTTTTATCTTGCGAGACCGTGAGAATGAGGAGTTTGAGATATTATCCAAAAAAACAAAGGTGCCAGTTGAGGGGATACGAAAAGCTTTAGAAGTGTACGACAGGTTTTTTCCAAAGTTTTACGGTTCAGAACCAAAACCGTGGTTTGTGGACTTGTCAAATGAACTAAAATTGGTCTCTTTGTTTTCATGTGTGTTTCAAGGTGTTGGAGTTTATTATCGAACTCTTTTGTATGGAAAGCCTGGTGATGTTAAGAGTCTTGGGATTTCTGATCGGCGCACGTTGGACTACTTAGAGAAGTGTTATCATCTTGCTGAGACTGTATTTAACTCAAAAGATTGAATCATGCACTAACGAGATACAGCTCTAGAAAGAACCATCTTTTGTTTCTTTCCACCAAAAAGTCACCTGGAAGTCAAGATTGGTAGGACGGAGCGTGGACAAGCTAATCAGTGATTAAGGCTTATATGTTAACTAAGTGAGTTAAAATGGAAACTGAAAAAGTTTTCCTCGTAAATGCCGTTGTTTATGTTTTGTACGCAAGCAAATCCTACCTTGATTCGTCCAAGAAGATAGAATCCCAGATAGCTATGATACTTAAGTCGTTCAGTGTAAACGTCTTCTCCTTCATCTAATTTGCCTTTTTTCGAAATGTACGATACATTGTACAAACCGAACCTGTTTGTCCGATTGGAAGCGAAGTTTATTTTATTTTTTCCTACCTGGTAGCATACTTTTTTGCACACTGCTCTCAGCTTTGGTTAACTGTTCCCGCTTCTTTCAGGCAGGTGTGATGAGGTTAAACGGGAGCAATCTCGGGATATACGTACCATTTTCCATCTATCTTTTTGCGAATTAGTTTTCTGGTGTTGAGCAAGTAGTTTACTTCGGACGGTTTTTTTCCGATTTGTTTTGCGAATTCGCTTAGTGGAATGAGTTTGGCGCTCAAATATTTTGTGAGCAAGATATCGTACGAATCCATCAAACCGTATGCGATTGCTTTTGTAAGATGCCCGGTACGTTGTGCTTTGTATACGATTTCAAGTATCTTCAGTTCCGGTGGACCAAATTCCAAATTCGGTGTTAGTATGAGTGTAGCTATTTCAATTCCTTTTAGGTATGTTTCTTTGTCCTTCCCTTGGGATGGGATGATTGCGTTTAGGTAGGATGCAAGCATTAGTAGAATGTTCAGAATGATTCGACTGACTCGACCATTCCCATATTCAAAAGGTAGGATACTCATGAACAATGCGTGGGAATGTTCCGCAGCGTTAAACATGACCTCGTCAGTTAATCTTCTTTTTTTCAGCAAGAACAATGTGTATTCGGCCCAGAGCTCCATGAGTTTTTCGATGTTGTCTTCGGGAGCATATTTTACGAGCAGAGGTGTAATACCAAGGTCTTTGCTGAGTACTTTCTTGTTGTTTGGTTTTCTGTACTCTCCGGCTCTGTTCTTTTCCGGAATGCCGTAGAACAAGCTTGCGTGGATTATTTTTGGTAACAAATGAATTTGTTGGAGTATATTCATGTCTTCTTGCAATGCCAAGGCATACATTGAGGAAGCCACTTCAAAATATCTGATTAGCTCAGCCCAGCTCGGCTTTATTCTGTCAAATGAATAGCTGAGAACTTTTGAGAGTTCTTTTTGACTGAGCCTCCCTTGCAAGAATTCTTCAATAACTTTATCAGAAAGCACGGCTCGTTGTTCAGCTATTTGTTTGATTTGTTCTATTTCCTCTCGTGGTACGATAACACCATCGAGTGCACAAGAGTGCCAAGCTTCTTCCCAGAGCAATTGGTCGGTAATATCGTCTAATGGTAAGTCTCCGACAACGTCATCGAGCATAAATTCACGCCAGTTGGTTCTTGAAAGCAGGTTTCGAGGATTGTAGGACATGCCATTTCATCTCCTTTCCAGAGAGTTAATTGACACTCCCAGTCCCCTAAAGGGGATGGGATTCTTAGTAGCTCAAGGCTACCTTCCATGGAGCTGTTTTGACTCCATGGCTACAAAGGTGTGGCTTAAATCTCACACCTTTGACGGGTGCCAACCCCGCTACTACTTGGCCACCGCCAAGATACCTTTTGTATATGTTTATCGCTCCTACTCCGTCCCTGTGGTACTCAAATCCACACTTTGCACACTTGTACCTGCGACCTTTTGAATGATTTTGTTGTCCGCACACCGGACACGTTCTGCTTGTACAACTTTCTGAAATTTGCTCAACTTTTATTCCGTGCACCTGCGCTTTGTACATTATTAGGTTTGTTATTCGTCTAAAGCACCACTGATGCACTTTTTGCATTGCGTTGTCGTTGCCTTCTACTCTTTCTCGAATGTTTGTGACATCCCCTATCACGATGGTGCTTATTGCTTTTTGATAACACATCCCCACAAATTGGCTCGTGATTTTGTGTAGTATATCGTTCAGCTGGTTGCTTAGTTTTCTCAACAGTTTGTTTTTTGCTCTTAGAAGCTTTCTGTACCTTCTTGAGTCTTTTTTGCATTTGCTGATTGCTGACTGGAGTTTTGCCAGTTCTTTGTTCCTGTAGCGAAGCACCTGGTTCAGTGCACCACCATGATATGAAACGACTTCTTGACCATCAAAGAAGGTGATGGGACGGAGTATGCCCAAATCTACCGCTGCAAGCTTTGTGCTTTTTTCTTTGCGCTCTTCAATCTTCACCTCTATTCCAAGGTGAAGATAGTATTTGCCTGCTTCATGCACCAACTTAGCTTGTCTAATCTTTGCAGCAGATGGCAGACTTGTTTGAATCTCAAAAGGCTCTCTGTCTTTGCCTAAGGATAGCCTCAATCTACCATCGGGCAGAAGTTTGATTGCACTATCTTTCCAAATGAAGGGCATGAACTTTTTTGTTTTGTACGGTGGTTTTGCATCAGGATTGGACTTAAGGGCTTTAAAATAACCATCGAGGGCTTGGAAGTAGAGTTGGACGAACGCTTGCTTTGAGTGAGTGTGAATATTGATGCTGGAAGCCCAACGAAGGATGAACTTCTGTGCGCTATTTTCAGAAAGCCAGAAGTCTTTCTTTTGTTTGATTTTCCTGACAAGAGAAAGAGTTTTGTTGTAGATTCTTGCTGCAGTTTGGTTAAGTTCGTTGCACATAGTATACAATTCAGCTGGAACAGGAACTTTGTAGGTTCGGATTATATATTTTGGCATGTGCGCTGGCTCACCTCCTTTCTTAACAATTATACTAGATTTCTTGAACAAAACTTGCAAGCCCTTACTACTCCCCTAAAGGAGAGTAGCTTGCGGGCTTGTTAATGTACTGTCAATCTCAAAACAAGTGAAGGTTTTGAGTACGTGGGATCAGTAGATTTTAAAAGCACTGGAAATTATACATTTTCACCACCCCATTCCGAGTGTCCACATGGGAATGGCATTTCTCACCGGCAGGTCTATATCGTCCCTTATCGCATAATGTGCCTGCTTTCTTTTCTTGTTAGCCCCTCCTATTTCTATGGTTATGTTGTTGTATACGTAGTCACCTTTTGTTTCATCTTTTTGAGCCAATAGTGTCCCTCTATCTTTTAGTGCAAAGACGACAAATGCTTCACGGAAGTTGCCGATTTCTCCATCCAATGCGCTGTAGATAACTGGGTCTGAGAAGAATATTTTCGCACCTTTTGAGTATGGGCTTTCGATGAGAGATTTTTGAACGATGGTTACGAGCCCGACTTGGCCCATGGCATTTAGAAGTTGATAGAGCTTTTCTTTGCTCAGTCTCCATTCTTTGCACATGCTTTCTACGTTTATTGTCGGTATTTTCGAGTATGCCAAATAGCTAACGATGGCGTTCATGACTCCGAAATGGTTCTCACTTAGTGTACCAACGATGTGAGGGATATCGTAGTAGATGGATTTTTGGATGATGTTCATGATGCGGTCTTTGAAGTTTGGTTCAGTGTAGAATGGTCTTGTGCCGTGGTCTTTATAGGATTTGAAGTATTTCATCACGTCGACCTCTCGGAGTATTTTCATCGATATATCCGATAGTTCGCTACTGAACGGGTCGGTAATAACAGGCAGTATTTTTCCTGTCTCAAAGTGTATGAACTCTCGTAAAGACATGAGGGGAAGTGAGATGATAACGAATCTTCGCGAGAGTTCCGCGATGCTTTTGTGCAGCATTATCGAACTACTATCACTAATCCATATTTTTTTGTTCGGAAATGAATCGTAAAGACTTTTGAGTTGGATTCCCCAATCTTTTAGAAAATGTATTTCATCGATGATTATTCCATCGTAGGATGAAAGGATATGTTGGCTCAGCTCGTAGAACGGGACAACACCAACAAGCGGGTCGTCTGCGGATATGTAGAACATGTTTTCTTCCTGCGCGATTGAGAGCAGGAATGTCGTTTTTCCACTACCACGAGGTCCACATAATAATATTCCTCTGCTTACGAAGCGCTTTTTCAATTCCTCAAAGTACAATCTTCGCTTTGCTGGAAGAAAAGATATAGACCTTTTCATTCTCAATTCAAGTAGTTCCAGCACATTCTCGATGTTCATGACCTACACCTCCAAGTGTTGTGCAAGTTTCAGAACTATTATACATCATTTTCGTTCTTTTTCAAAACGAAAAATGCAAAAAATTTAGAAACCGTTCTCTAACAGAACGATTTTGTTTGAAATTCGTTCTCTATGGAAACGAATCGGTAGAACGATTTGGAGCTTATGCTTACAAGATTAAGGATAGATAGTGTCTGAGCGTGTTCACTCTTCAGGTTCTTCTTCCAGCTCTTCTTCGTATCAGGATACTGCTTTGGTGGCTTGCCGAAGATTTCAAGGATTGCAGGGGATTTCTTGTTCGGTTCTGGTTCGGTGATTTTCTTTAGTTCCACAATGAACTGCCACTCATCGCCGTAGTCAAATAGGAATAGCATTTTTTGGCGGGGTCATGTGAAAACTTGGCAGACTTTGACTTTTTTTACACCTTTCTTTGTCGGTAGGTTCTTGATTATACGCTCCACTAATTTGTACTTCTCGGGTGGCAGGTCTGAGAATAATTTTTTAAGGTCCACTATGCCTTCATCACCTTCCAAGTCTGTTTTGAGTTCGTATCGTACTTTTGAGTTGATCCAGTTTTTTGTGTTGTCAAAAAAGTCGAAGAGATGGTCGAAATCAAATTCGAAAGCGTCGATGATCGTTAATCCCGGTCGATAGGGTGTGGTTTTGCCCAGAACTGCGATGACTGGGTACGGTGGCTCATCAACTTCTTCCAAGAATGGCGCACGTATCCAAGATTTTGCGAGGGTGACTCTGAAGATGTAGAGATTGTTGTTTAATTGAGAGCTGCTGAGAGTTTTTTCGTTTTTGCCTTTCGTGCGTTCAAACTTTCTTTTTTCTTGCTTGTACACTCATTATTTTAACAAATTTTGGCTTTAGAATTTTTGAATCAAAGCTGTTGAAAGCGGAAGATTTGTGGTATAATATTTTTGGGACCACCCTTGACCTCTCGTTTGTTTGGATTATTTGAAAATCCTTTTGAATTGGGGCGTGGGTGGTCCCTTTGTTTTATATTTAAAAACAGTCTTGAGACATCACTAAGTTAGATGTGAACTGGAAAAGTGAGAAGAAATAGTCAAAGCAGTAGTTGTGTGTGGTGAGATTAAAGCGACAGATGAGGCCAAGAACTTTGCAAAAAAACACATAAATTGTAAGCGACAGAAAATAAAGTACATTTTCAAAGGCTCTTGCTAATCGTGAGTACGACTTTGTGATAAAATAAAGATAGCTGTGATTGAACAATGTTCTGTCTTTTCGTATTACACTAAAGTTATTAACAAATTTCACAGGTGTAACTACTTGTCCAGATATCGCTTTTTAACTTCAAACAGGACAAAGGGATGCTGTTCGAAAATTATTTAGATAAAGAAACTTTGGTTCAGATGTATACAGCCTCTCGAAAAAAGTGGACAAAATACGGAGGTTACAATATGAATAACATGTTAACAAGGCTAGTAGAGTGCAGAAGAAGTGTTTTTAAACCTATCTTTGTTGAAATAACAAATAAAGAATGGTTATATATGCTTAAGGAAGAAACAAGGAATTCCCTGATGATTGAGGGCATTTTTGTGGATGAGGATGAATTAGACAGAGCTTTGAATACAAACTACAAGTCGGCAAGTGAAGTGGTGAATTATTTTAAAACGGCAAGATTTTTCTACAATCTAGCTTTTGAGTATTCCAAGACGCAGGAAAAGTTGTTGACTGTTGCTTTAGTGAGAACATGCCACAGAATGTTGTTTGATGGTTTAATCCAGAATGAAAGCCGACTTGGGAATTTTAGATATGGACCAATAAAGATAACCGGTGCGAAAATTAAACCACCAGAATACGATATTGCAGACTGGGTTAAGTTGTGGATCAGATATGTAGAATATGCCTATCAAAAACACCCGGTTCACGAAGCTACCGCAAGAACTCATGTGTTGTTTGAAAGCATCCATCCTTTCGAGGATGGTAACGGCAGGATAGGGAGAATTTTGACGAATACTATTTTGATCTACTATGGATATTTGAATATAGTAGTTAAAGGTATGGATGACAGTGAGCGTATGGAATATATTAAGGCGTTGGAAAGTGCGGAAAAAGGGATTAGAAAGTTGTTCCGAGAGTCAGTAAACGATCAAACGCCAGAGAAGATAGATGCAATGTTCTCAACGGAGGATACAAAACCACTTGCAAGAATGATAGCGTACAGTTTAATCGAGGCTTTTGATAGGGAAATTTGTTCTGCTAATAGGGATAAATTGGTTAAAGTCGACGAATTTGCAAATCAGATTGGAAAGAGTACGGATGCAGTGAGAAAGATGATAGAACGTAAGCAACTAATTGCGATAAAGCCAGAGGGTAGGTGGTTGGTGTATCCACAACTTTTGAGTGATTGTACAATAGAATGATAAGTATTTAACCTTGTGGATTTTAAAAACACCGAAGATTGGAAAAACGAAAAACGCCAGGCGCCTGCCTGGCTTTTTCAGTCGTTCAATCATCCTCACCATCTGAATAGAATAGTTCATTAACTTCAGCCATTTCATCCGGTGAAACATAGTCGAAGCGAATGGGTGTAAACGGTAAGTGCGTACATTTGGGTGGCTTTTTGCCGTACATCATTATAGATACTACTTTGTTTCTTATGTACCAATTCAAAAACTGCTCTTCATCTCCCCTTCCGTCGAATTCTTTGAGGCCTACCATTAGAATATACCAAATAGTCTGTTCGAGGTCTTCGTACGAATAGAGGAATGCTTTGTTGATACCCCAAAAGTATGCCGTCCATCTGCGTACAAGGTTTTTGTAGCTGAGAACCTTTTCGTGCCATTTGCGGATGTCTTCTGATTTTGCGGCTGGTTGTTGGTCTTGCTCTTCTTGCCCGAATTGTTCTTCAAACGGATTTTGTTTACCTTGTTGCATTGGATTAACCTCCTTGCAGATGAGTTTTGAGGATGGTTACCAGTGGGGGGTGTATACATACGTATACATATAATACCAAAATTTTCTCCCCTATGTCAAGGGGAGAGTGACAAGGGAAAGATACAAAACGCATGCCAATTAGATGTATCTACTGAGTTTTACACTTTCTTTGGATAAATTTTTTGTTCCACGAAGGGATACAACTAATTGGAGGTGGTTGTATGGCGAGTATGTCGAATCCGTTCAAAATTGGTAAGTTGTACAGTGCTGAAGATTTCATCGATAGACGGAAAGAATACAAGAGCCTTTGCAGTGTAATCGAAAGTGGGAACAACGCCGTGGTTGTTGCTCCAAGAAGGTTTGGCAAGACTTGGCTGCTTCAAAAGTTCATTTCTGAAAGCGGTTATCCTGCGGTCTATGTCGATTTGTTTGGATTATTTTCACTGCGCGGGTTTGTGCAAAAGGTTGTGAAGCAGGTGTACGAGCTTTTGAAAGAAGAAAGTCCTTTGGTGTTTGTTGGTAATTATTTGAAGAATCTTGCAAGATACGTGAAGTTTTCAGTTGATTTGGGAAGTGTTTCATTTGCGCTGGATGGTGATGTGAGTGATGGTGTACTCATTGAGCAGATGTATGAGCTTTTGGAAGGTGCACAGAAGGCCGTTGGTCGAAGGCTTGTTGTGATTTTTGATGAATTCCAATCCTATGGAGCTATATCTGAAAGGTTGCCCGAGAGTTTGAGGAGTTTTTTCCAAACAAGAAGCGATGTGCTTTTTGTCTTTTCCGGCTCGATGAGGCATATGATAGAAGAGTTGTTCTTTGAAGCATCCGGTGTTTTATACCATTCCTGTTTGCGAATCGATATGACGAGCATGTTGCCTGAAAATGAGTGTGTTGAATATATCCTCAGAAAGTTTGAGGAAACGGATAAGAATATAAGTTTAGAGAGTGCAAGGAAGGTATACGAGCTTACGAAAGGGCATCCGTATTTTCTTCAACTTTTGTGCTATGAACTGTGGAACAAAACGGAAAGTTCTTCGGGTATCGAGCAGGTGGAAGAGGTATTTGATTATCTGTGCGATAGGGAGGCGTACGGGTACGATATGATAATCGAAACACTCGACTACAAGTATTTGAGAAATGTGCTAAAATTAATAAGTGAACAGGATGGGGATTATTTTAGTGCGGAGAATTTGGAAAAGTACAAACTCCCCAGTGCAGGTGCACTGAACAAACTTCTCAAAAGATTGACGCAGCACGGCATACTGGAAAAGCAAGGCAGAGGGAAGTATCAGATAATCGATCCGCTGTTTGAGAGGTATGTAGTGAGAAGGTTGGATTAAACATACGGGAGATGAATGGAGACGCAAGAAACTTAAGAGAGTATGTTAAAGTCTGAAGAATCATTTGCTTGCTGCGCGCTTTTAAGCTTCTTTAGAACAGTACTCGAAAGGTAGTTAATGTTTCGATAATGACAAGAAGCGCAACCAGAAAATGAGGCTATTTGACTTAACAAAAAAGGTAGCGTTGTGCACCTGTGCGGATACGAATTGGTTAAGATTAAGTCTAACTATGGGATGTTGATGGTTTATCTTTCATAGTTTATCAAGTTTTAAGGTAGAAAATTAATAAACATTGTATAGAAAGATTTCTGCAGTTTGTCTGCCATCACATATATCGGCAGTGATTGTAAGCTCCACAGACTTTACTTTGAACCACAACACTTGTGGATTTTTTTTTGAGATGTTCTTTTACTGAGTCTAGTTTTTTATTTTTGATTATAAGATTTCAAAATTCAAAATTTCGTAAGTAGCAAGTGATTTTCTTGCATCTGTTTGAATTTATATTGTAGTAACTTTTGGATCTAATTCTTCTCAGTTTGGGGTGATTTGGGTGTTCACACACATTTTCCTTACCGACAGCATTTACACTCATAATTACGTGAAGTTTATCCTCAGGAATTTCCCTGCGGAAGACCATGTGTTTTGGACAGTTAAACCAGATATTTACCATGATCTTAGTAATGCTCAAATCAAGAAAATAGATCCAGAGGATTTGATCGATACTTTTAGATTATATCGTTTTGCAAGAAATTCGAGAAAAGTAATCATACATTCGCTATTTTACACCAAATTCTATCCTGTTCTTTTTGTGCAACGGTCGCTATTAAGAAAAGCGGTTTGGATCATTTGGGGTGCAGATTTGTATTCTTATTTGAATTCACACATAATTAACAAGCCAAAGAAATTCAAGCTCAAAGTAAAAGCGTATATGTACAAAAAGATTGTGCAGAATTTGAGGTGGATAGGTAGTTTGGTCAAAGGAGATTACGACCGATTAGCTGAGCATATAGACACCAAAGCAGAGTGGAGGCATTTGTTCTATCCGAATCCCGTTGACTTTGATTTGCTTGATAAGATCCTTGAAAATAACTCTGGTAGAAGTGAATCCAAGATAGTACTGTTGAACCACAGTTCAAGAGCAGATGGATTTCATATTGAAGCACTTAACTTCTTAAGAAACTATGTGACTCACAACACAAAAATAATCTGTCCTTTGTCGTACGGGAATAAGGATTATGCACAATACGTGATTGAGTGTGGACAAGAAATGTACGGTGAAAGATTCGTGCCATTAACAGAGTTTTTGAATCCTCAGGAGTACGGCAAGCTGCTTAATTCAGTAGATGTAGCAGTGTTTAACCACAGCTATCAAGCTGGACTGGGGAATATACTTGCCTTGCTCTATCTTGGAAAAAAAGTATACATCAGGTCAGAAACGAGTCCATGGAAAATGTTAATAGATCTTGGTGTCAAAGTATTTGACACCAACTGTTTAACTGGTGGTAGAGAAACCGATTTCTGGTACATGAGTGAAGAAGATAGAGAGAATAATCGCAGGATAATCAGAAGAGAGTTCTCAGAGGAAAAGTGTGCACAATTGTGGAGAAGTTTTTTTGAAGAAGGTGATTGATGTGAAGGGGATAGTCTTGGCTGGGGGTTCGGGTACTCGCTTTTATCCTGCCACAATAGCGGTGAACAAACAACTTCTACCATTGTACGACAAACCGCTGATATACTATCCGCTCTCTGTCCTAATGCTTGCAGGAATTCGAGAGATTCTCGTTATTTCAAGTGCCGAGTATTTACCACTTTATCAAAAACTGCTTGGTGATGGTTCGCACATAGGTGTTCGTTTTGAGTACAAAGTTCAGCAAGAGCCAAGAGGCATTGCTGAAGCTTTTCTGATTGGGGAAGATTTTATTGAGGATGATCCAGTGTGCCTTGTGCTTGGGGATAATGTGTTCTTCGGTCAAGCGTTTTCACCAATACTTCAGCAAGCAGCAACCTTAAAAGAAGGTGCGATAATTTTTGCCTATCCTGTGCGAAATCCAAAAGACTTTGGCGTAGTTGAGTTCGATGAGAATTTCAACGCGATAAGTATTGAAGAAAAACCGGAAAATCCAAAATCAAACTACGCGGTACCAGGTTTGTATTTCTACGATAACAATGTCGTGGAAATAGCAAAGACGATAAAACCAAGTTGGAGGAATGAACTTGAGATTACGGATGTGAATAAGGAGTATTTAAAGATGGGGAAGTTGAAGGTGATACCATTGGGCAGGGGCTTTGCATGGCTTGATACGGGCACACCGGAAAGTTTTCTTGAGGCAGCGAATTTCGTTGCAACGATACAAAAACGCCAGGGATTTTACATCGCTTGCTTAGAAGAGATAGCATACCGCATGGGGTTCATATCGAGAGAGCAATTAGTTGAGCTTGGAAAAAGGATGGAGAAAACGGAGTATGGTAGGTATCTGTTAGAAATAGGGGGAGAAGAACGATGATAAATGTGACGAGAAGTGTAATGCCGAGTTTGGAAAAATACGAGGAAAAGATAGAAAAGCTTTGGGAAACGCGGTGGCTGACGAACAATGGAAGCTATCTACAAGAACTTGAGCAGAAATTGTCAGAGAGGTTTGGGACAAATTGTGTGGTGGTATCAAACGGAACGCTCGCACTTTTGATTGCAGTTGAGCTTTTTGAATTTCCGAAAGGCTCAGAGATTATTGTAACACCGTTCACATTCGCAGCGACAGTTGAAGCAATAATCTGGCAAGGATATGTTCCTGTGTTTGCTGACATTGATCCAGAGACGTTCAATATTTCTCCATCCGAAATAGAAGAAAAGATAACAGAAAAGACAGTGGCGGTCATGCCGGTGCACGTGTTCGGAAATCCATGCGAAGTTGAACGAATCGAAGAAATAGCTAAGAAGCATAACTTAAAAGTAATATACGATGCCGCACACTGCTTTGATGTGTATTACAAGGGTAATTCGATATACAAATACGGTGATGTTTCAATAGCGAGTTTTCATGCAACAAAGGTGTTCCACACAATAGAAGGTGGAGCGATAATGTCTGATAATAGTGAATTAATAAGAAAAGCAAAGAGATTAAGGAATTTTGGATTTGATGAGAATATAAACATAGTTGAAGCGGGAATAAATGCAAAGATGAATGAGTTTCAAGCTGTGATGGGGCTTTTGAACCTTGAAATTGTTGACGAAGACATAGCAAAAAGAAAGATGGTTTTTGAAAAATACAAACATTTGCTCTCAGAAGCTAGGGTAGAGTTTCAAAAAATAAATCCATTCACCACAAAGTACAACTATATATACATGCCCGTTTTGTTTGAGACCGAGCAGGTAAGGGACTTGGTCTTTGAGGAGCTTAAAGTGGCAGGGTACAACACGCGAAAGTATTTCTATCCTTCGCTGAATAAGGTATTTTCAAACCAGTCGTGCCCCAATTCTGAGAACATAGCTTCACCGATACTACACTTGCCTTTGTACGGTGATTTGGAAGGTGAACATGTTGAGAACGTATGCAACATCATCATGAAAATAGCGGGGGTGAAGTGATGATGGCTGTCAGAACGTCATTCTATACAAGGGAAGAACTGGAAGAAATAGGATTTGCAAAGCTTGGGCAGAATGTTCTGATAAGCAGAAAGGCTTCTATATATTCACCTGAGTTGATGGAAATCGGGGATAACGTAAGGATAGATGATTTCTGTATAATTTCTGGAAAGATAAGATTGGGCAATTATATCCATATTGCATCTGGATGCTATCTTTTTGCTGGAGAGTATGGTATAGAAATGGAAAACTTTTCTGGTCTGTCAAGTAGGGTTACAATATATGCTGTGACCGATGACTACAGCGGTAAATATTTGACAAATCCTACTGTACCTGAAGAATACAGAAATGTGATTGGGGGTAAGGTTCACATTGGAAAACATGTAATTATAGGTACTGGGTCAACCGTGCTCCCAGGTGTGGAGATTGGAGAAGGTGCGGCCATAGGTGCTATGAGCTTGGTTACGAAATCTATACAACCATGGAAAATAGCAGTCGGTATACCTGCAAAGGAAATTCGTGAAAGAAGTAGGGATTTGCTTGAACTAGAACAACAGTTTTTAAAAGGCAGGTCGGACGCAAAATGAAATACTTAATTACCGGTGGAGCAGGTTTCATTGGAACGAATTTTATCTATTACATGCTTGAGAAACATCCCGAGAATGAGTATGTGTGTTTGGACAAACTGACGTACGCAGGTAATTTGGCTAATTTGAAGAAAGCAATGGAATACAAGAACTTTCGGTTCGTTAAAGGTGATATAGGGGATAGGGAGTTTGTGTTTAGTTTGTTCGAGCAAGAAAAGTTCGATATTGTTGTGAACTTTGCAGCAGAATCGCACGTTGATAGATCCATCGAAAATCCTGGCCCTTTTCTTACTACAAACGTGCTTGGAACACAAGTGTTGCTTGATGCGTGCAGAAAGTACGGAATAGTAAGATTTCATCAGATTTCAACGGATGAAGTTTATGGGGATTTGCCACTTGACAGGCCTGAGTTGAAATTCAAAGAAAGTGATCCTTTGAAACCATCTTCACCGTACTCAGCTTCAAAAGCGTCAGCTGATTTGCTCGTGCTTGCATATCACAGAACGTACGGTTTGCCTGTTACCATCTCAAGGTGTTCAAACAACTACGGACCGTACCAGTTTCCAGAAAAACTGATACCACTGATGATAATAAATGAATGAACGAAAAAGAGCTACCGGTTTATGGAGCAGGGCAGAACGTAAGGGATTGGATATACGTAACAGACCACTGCGAAGCGATAGAATTGATACTTGAGAAAGGCAGGGTGGGGGAAGTGTATAACATAGGTGGAAATTGCGAGAAGAGGAATATAGATGTTGTGAAGATGATAGTTCAAAAGTTAGGAAAGCCGGAAGAATTGATAAGGTATGTGAAAGACAGGCCGGGGCATGATTTGAGATATGCGATGGATATTAGTAAGATGAGAGAAGAATTCGGATGGGAGCCGAAGGTTGGATTTGAGGAAGGGATCGAAAAGACGATAGAGTGGTACAGAAGTAATAAAGAATGGTGGATGGAAATTATTAACGGGGAGTACATGGAGTATTATGATAGAATGTACAGTAAGAGGTAGTAAAAATCGATTTGATGACAGCAAATTTTAGCACAATAGTGGTTACAACTTTGACCTTGAAGTAGTTTTTCTATATTTTTTATAAACTGAGCATTTAGAATACATTGGAGGCTACGATTTGAAATGAAGAAATACATAAAATCTTACTTTTCATTTTCTCTTGGAATCTGGTTAAAAGCCTTTATATCTGTGGTTACAGCTCCAATTATTTCATATTTGATATCACCTGAAGAGTTTGGCAAGGCTTCCATGTTCTTGGTTGCTTTTTCGGTGCTAAATATAATTGCTTTGTTAGGAACCGACCAAGCTTATGTTAGGTTTTTCAACGAGTACGAGAAAGAAAAAAGGGCCTTTCTTTTTTCAAATAGTCTTTACACGTCCTTGATTAGTGCCACTTTTATTTCTATGATAATTTTGATAGCTGATAAGAAAGTAAGTTTACTATTATACGGTTCGGAGCACAGATTCGTTAATTTATTACTAGTTATTACAGTTTATATATCGATATTCCAAACTTTTAACCAGTTCACGGTCATGATGGAAGGTAATGGATTTCTTTATTCTTTGATAAATGTTGCAAATACTTTGGTCACTATTCTATCTACAATATTTTTTGCTTTGATGCTGAACAGGAGTTTTTATGCTATTGTTTTAGGCAATCTATTCGGATATTTGGCTGCGATAGTAGTCGGTGCAACAAAAACCCCGAGTTATTGGAAATTACGTCGAATGAATTGGACTGAGGTCAAGAAGATCCTGGCTTTTGGAGTTCCACTGGTTCCAACATTCTTGGTTTCTTGGGTCTACACATCAATTGATAGGATAAGTTTAAGGCAGTACGGCACACTTGAAGAGATTGGACTGTACAGCGCAGCGTATAGAATCGTTACTGCGATCAATATTATTCAAGGCGGGTTCTCGTCTTTTTGGATTTCGACAGCGTACAAGGAGTATGAGAAAGATAAGAACAACACTCAGTTCTTTAAAAAGGCTCACGATATGGTTGGGCTCGTTTTGTTTATAGTTGCGTTTTTGGTCCTTGGATTCAAAGACGTTATATTCTTGATTTTTTCTAAAAGCTACAGAGTGAGTGCTAATATAGCTCCTTTCCTTATTCTCATGCCAATTTTGTATTCTCTTTCAGAAACAACGGTTGGTGGTATAAATTTTACTAAAAAGACATATTGGCATTTTGTCATCCTAATTGTTTGTGCTGCGACAAATTTCTTAGGGAACTCGATGCTTGTGCCTTTGTATGGTGCCAAAGGAGCTGCTGTTTCAACTGGTCTTTCTTATGTTATGTTTTATTTCATGAGAACGCTGATTTCAGAAAAAGTCTTTCGTGTTGGTTATGATTTAAGGAAGTCGACTATAGGTATCGTGCTCCTCATTATCGCAGCAGGTATTGGAACTCTTACAAGCAAGATTAGTGTGAACCTGTTAGTCATGCTTACTAGTATGGGCTTGGTTGTTCTGGTTTATAAGGAAGAAGCAAGTTTCTTGCTTGGAAGTGTGAAGCAGCTTCTCAAATCGAAATCGGATAATTCTTGGTAGTATTTGGGGGTGCAACGATGTGCGGCATTGCTGGGATAATAAAAACCGATGATGTTCCAGTTCGACAAGATGAGATCAAGAAGATGACAGATGTGGTAGCCCATCGAGGTCCCGATGGGGAGGGGTTCTATTTTGGAAAAAACTTCGCATTCGGACACAGAAGGTTGGCGATAATTGATTTAACCGATGCGGGAAAACAGCCGATGAGGTATGAAGGTAAAAATGGTACATATGTTATTACTTACAATGGTGAGGTGTACAATTACATAGAATTGAAAGAGGAACTTATTAAAGACGGGTATGTATTCAATACGCACACAGATACAGAAGTAATTCTTGCTGCGTACGATAAGTGGGGAAGGGATTGTGTTAAGAGATTCAACGGGATGTGGGCGTTTGCAATATACGATGAGAAGCGGAATGAGATATTCCTCTCAAGGGACAGGTTTGGAATAAAGCCGCTTTATTATACAAAACTCGGTAATTATTTTGCGTTTGGTTCTGAGATAAAGCAGTTCACAGTGCTTGATGGTTGGAAGGCTAAATTAAACAGAGCAAGGGCGTATGATTTTCTTGCGTTGTCAATTTCAGATCACACCGAAGAAACGCTTTTTGATGGTGTATACCAGTTATTTCCAGGGTTCAATCTTGTGTACGACCTTTCAACGCACAAATACGCACTTTTTAAATGGTATGACCTAAATGATATCAAAGAAAATAAAGATATCTCCTTTGATGAAGCCTGCCGAATGTTTAGAGAACTTTTGTTCGACTCGGTGCGGATACATCTAAGAAGCGATGTGAAGGTCGGTTCGTGTCTTTCCGGGGGACTTGACAGTTCAACACTTGTTTGCGTTATGAACAGGTTAATAGATAACAAAGAAAATCAGGAAACAGTATCGGCAACGACGGAAGTCAAAAGACACAGGGAAATTGAATACGCACAAGAGGTGGCGAAATACACAGGTGTTAAGTTGCACGTCATTTATCCTACTTTCGATGAGCTAAGTGAAAAACTCCAAGAGATAGTGTGGTATCATGATATGCCGTTTGGTTCAACGTTTATATTTGCACAGTGGAAGGTTTTTGAGACCGCTCGAAAGAACGGACTGATAGTTATGCTCGATGGACAAGGTGCTGATGAGATTCTGGCAGGGTACCACCATGTGTATGGACCTTTCCTGGCTTCTCTTCTTAGGAAATTGGATATAGGTAGATTTTTCAAAGAGTTTAATGCAATTTCAAAGCTTGGATATTCAAAAGGGTTAATTTTCAAGCTTGTGATGGCTAATTTAATCCCACAGATGCTTGCTGGAAAGCTCAGGAAGTTAAGGCGTAAAGAGTCCTTTTTTAGAAGTGTTGAAGGTGCATCTGATTTCTCATTTACATACAAAAACATGAGTGATTACAGGATAGATATGTTTTACAAAACAAGTTTGCTACCACTGTTGAGATACGAGGATAGAGATTCTATGAGATTTTCCGTCGAGGGAAGAGTGCCATATCTTGATTACCGCCTTGTTGAGTTTATGCTTTCGCTTCCTGAGAAGTATCTTGTTCAAAACGGAGTTACGAAAGTAATTTTAAGAAATGCGATGCGCGGTATAGTACCTGACAAGGTGCTTGATAGAAAAGATAAGCTGGGATTTGAAACACCGGAGAATGTCTGGATGAGAGAGCACGGGGATTTTGTTCTGCAAAAAGTAAAAGAAGCCATAGAGCTGTCTGGAGGACTTGTAAGCGAAAAGTTCATAGATTACGTAAGAGACTTTCTTGAGTCGAAAATACAGTACGATCGAGTAATATGGAGAGTACTCATCTTTGGAGAATGGATTAAGAAGTTCGATGTTCGAGTCTAATGGAGTGATAGTAGTGAATGTACTCATAATCGGATATCTCCATGACAAGTACGATAAGCGTGTTTTTAGGACAGTGAATGCGCTTTCAAAGAGAGCAAAAGTGATGTATCAGTACTTCTCAAAACAACCAGCAAAGCCATACTATGAAGGTAATGTTCATTATTATCCTCTGACTAAGTCAAGCGAAAGAAATCCTTTAAAAAAGATTAAGAGCAGGGTTGATTTCGATAGAAGTATCGTGAAACTTATAAAAACTGCAGAATACGACATCCTTTACATGCACGCTTTTCCTTTTAGTATGCCGCTGGCTGCTTTTAAGTGGGCAAAGAAAAGGAATAAAGTGGTTGTCTATGACCTTCACGAACTTCATCCAGAAGACATGTTCGAGAACTTGCCTGCTCCGTTGAGATATTTGAAAAGGTTTATCTTTTGGAATGTTTTTCGCAAGCAAATAGAACTGTGTGACAAGATAATCTGCGTTTCACAAGATACAGAAACTACAATATTTGAAAAGATAGGCCTGAGAAAGCCGAGTCTTGTTGTTCCGAATTATGCTTCCCTTAAGTTGAGCAGTCCATCGAAAAACAAGGAAATATGCATAGTTGGGAAGACACCGAGAGGTTTATCGCAAGCACATATAAAGTTGCTGAGTAGATTAAATGAGGCAGGTTTTTTGATAAAGGTTATAGGTTATACACCTAACTTTCCAGACGATTTGAAATACATCAGTTTGGAAGCTCTTCCGTATGAGAGAATGATGGAGGAGATTTCAAAATCGGCTTTTAGTTTTATTTCGTATGACCCACCTTCGGGTAAATCAAGTAAGAACTATATGTTTGCTTTACCAAATAAGTTTTTTGATTCAATATCAGCAGGAACACCAGTGATTGTCAGGGACAGTTTTGTGACGATGAGCAAGCTTGTGAAGGAGTTGGGAATAGGAGTGGTTATAGAGCCAGAGGATGTTGATAAATCGGTGGAAGATATACTTAGAGCATATGAGAATTACGAAATACTTTTTGAAAACGTGGTGAAATACCAAGACATGTTCGTTTGGGACGAGGTCAAGGAAAAGGAGTTTGTTGAGTTTGTGATTGGATAAATAGAGCTATGCATCATATCAACACAAGCCAGGCATGCGGTCTGGCTTTTTTTGTTTGTTTGGTTAGGTTCAAACGTTGCAATTTTTCTTTGGCGCTTCGATTTCTTAGTAGAAGGCACTTAAATGGTATGATAAAATTAGTTAGCGAAGAATTAATTGTGTTTTGGCTCTCAAAAGGAGATAATGTCAAAAGGAGAGTGGATTGAGAATGCGCATTGGCATTGTCTTTGGCACAAGACCTGAAATTATCAAGGTTGCGCCTGTGTATTTAAAAGCCAAAGAGATGAGTTTGGACGCAGATTTTATCTGCACAGGTCAGCATCGGGAAATGGTTGATATGATGAAAGGGATATTCGGAGTTGATTCAGATATCGACATGAACATCATGACGGCAAACCAGACTTTGAACGATGTGATGTACAAGGTGGTCCAAGGTTTTGAGGAGCTTTTGAAGAAGCGAGAATACGATTGGATTTTGGTTCAGGGCGATACGACAACAGCGATGGCAGCCGCACTTGCTTCGTTCAACAGGGGTGTTAAGGTTGGGCATATAGAAGCTGGTTTGAGAAGTGGGGATTTGTACGACCCGTTCCCTGAAGAGATGAACAGAAGAGTCATTGACCAAGTTTCTGAGAAGATGTTTGCACCAACGCAAAAGTCAAAGGAAACACTTCTGAGGGAAGGATTCGACGAAAGTAGAATTGTTGTTACTGGAAATACGGTGATAGATGCACAGATGTACGTAATGAATCACTTCGACCTTGATGGCATCAGGAAGAAGATAATTGACCATGAGAATTACTTTCTTGTCACGTTACACAGAAGGGAGAACATAGGGCAAAGGATGAGGAATATTCTCAGCGCACTGAGAAAGTTTTCAGAAAGAGAAGGAATTGAGATAGTTTTTCCTGTGCACAAAAATCCAAAGGTGAGAGAGGTTGTTTACGATGTGCTCGAAGGATGCAAAACGGCACATTTATTGGAGCCTGTAGATTACGTCGAACTCACTGCTCTTTTAAAGGGCGCAAGGTTTGTTGCTACAGACAGCGGTGGGATACAGGAAGAAGCACCAACGTTTGGAAAATTCGTTGCTGTGTGCAGAGAAACAACGGAGCGGCCTGAGTTGATAGAAAGCGGATTTGGTGTTCTGGCTGGCACGCAGGAAGAGAGCGTGTTGGATGCACTCTACAAAGCGGTTGATTTTGAGCCACACGATTTGAGAAATCCGTTTGGTGATGGGAAAGCATCCGAGAGGATACTCAAATCGCTCATGGAGGAAAATAGATGAAGAAGGTACTTGTAATAGGCTACATGCATCCAAAAGATGATAAGCGTGTGCACAGAACGGTGAAAGCACTCTCAAAAGTTGCACACGTGTTCTATCAGTACTTGACCGATATGCCTGAGAAAGAATACAGAGATGGGAACATACATTATCTTCCCATCGAATGGCACGAGAATGTGAATGCAAACGCTTTCGTTAAGCTTTGGAAGAGGCGAAAGCTCGATAAAAAGATAGTGGACTTAATAGAGAATTCGGACTATGATATTCTTTACATGCACCACTTTTTGCCTTCAAAACCAATTGAACCTTTTGTGTATGCAAAAAAGAAGGGGAAAAGAATAGTTTACGATGTGCATGAGTACCATCCAGAGAATTTTCTATCGAATTTTTCTGGAATAATTGGAAAATTGAAGACTGCGATTATGAGAAGTATATTTGAACGGCAAATTGAGTTGTCTGATAAGCTTGTGTTTGTGTCTTACGAACAGATGGAGTATTCGTTGAGAGGAAGAAAAAAAGAATGCTTGGTTGTTCCAAATTATGCGAGTATCGTGTTATCGAGTACCGAAAAGGAAAAGTCAATTGTCTATGTTGGGAAGATAACAAGAGCCCTTGGTGAAGAGGAACAGGTTGTAAAAGAACTTATCAGACAAGGTTTTATTTTCAAAATAGTAGGTATGGATTCAAAAGCTTTCTCGAACATTAATCATATTTGTACTGGCTTTCTTCCGTATGAGGAAATGATGAAAGAGATATCGAAGGCTTCATTTTCGCTCGTGTCCTTTAAAACTACTGGGAGAGAAGATTACAAGAATGATTTATGGTCGTTGCCGCATAAATTTTTCGACTCGCTTGCCGCAAGCACTCCGGTGATTGTGAGCGATAGATTTGTTTCCTTGAGACGAGTTGTTGAGGAACTTGGCGTAGGTGTGGTGATTAATCCAAAAGATGTTGATGGCTCAGTGAGGAAGATACTGGAAGCGTATAAAGAATACGATAAGCTTTTAGCGGATGTTGAGAGGTACAAAGATAGATTCGTTTGGGATGAAA